>Ga0214473_10005333_pt1 | contig 15408 bp, 12 predicted proteins | sample RVTome_7_FD_203509 | JGI IMG/M metagenome (GOLD analysis project Ga0214473, IMG submission 203509) | Soil microbial communities from uranium-contaminated site in the Upper Colorado River Basin, Wyoming, United States - RVT98D197 | ecosystem: Environmental > Terrestrial > Soil > Contaminated >... | reverse complement strand
AGAGGCCTTTGGTCGGGCAGCCCTGAGGGCTAAGAAGGCTGGATTTGACGGAGTGCAGATCTTTGCCGCGCACGGGTTTTTTCTGAGCCAGCTTCTCTGCCCAAGGTATAATGATCGCACCGATGCCTATGGAGGCAGTATCGAGAATCGAGCAAGGGCCCTGATGGAAGTGCTCCAACACGTCCGTAATGCCGTAGGCCCAAACTACCCGGTGTTGGCGAAACTCAATGCAAGGGATTTCGTTGAAAACGGCCTCACCCTGGAGGATTCCCTCCGGGTGGCGATCATGCTGGAAAAAGAAGGGATTGATGCCATTGAGCTGAGTGGCGGACTCCTGAATAATCCCAACTTGATGAAAAGCCGGATCAACACCGAGGAGGATGAGGCCTATTTTCGTGAAGAGGCCAGGGCCTTTAAGAGAGAGCTCAGTGTCCCACTGATCCTCGTGGGCGGAATAAGATCATTCCATGTGGCCAAGGAACTCCTAGAGGAAGGTGTAGCCGACTATGTCTCCTTGTGCCGTCCTTTTATCCGGGAACCTCACCTGATCAGTCGGTGGAAGTCAGGGGATCTGCGGAAGGCAACATGCACCTCATGCAACAATTGTTTTGAGCAGGCTAAGAAAGGGGAGGGAATCTCCTGCGTGCCATTGGAGGAGAGCAAAAACGAGACGTTTTTTCCCCAGCTTTCGGAAACAATTCCGGCAAGCCCGCCGCACCCCCCCGGCACCAACTACAGGATCTCCATTGGAATCGAGCGGGTTGATTCCGGTTTCTTGCCTGTGATCAAGGTTCAGATGATCTTTCATGGCGAGGTATCTGAGCGCAGCCCCTCCTTTCCCCTGGGAACCGACGACCACCTAAGGGTGAGCAAGACAATGAACGATCTCCTAGAAAAACACTTGAACATTCTCACCGAAAAATAATTCTTCGCAGTGGAGCCCCACGGGCAGGAGCTCGTGGCACCTGCGGTACGGCGTAACCCGCCGAAGCTCCAGTCCTCCTTCGCCAAGGCTTCGGAGGACACCCGCATTCCTCCACCGCCTGGAGACGGTGGCTTCCTGCGAAGGCGGGTGAATTTGGCCATTCAGAATCGAGAACAAATCGAGCACGTCATCTTGGGGTGTCGGTGGGTGAGGTGAGAGAACTCGCTTCCAGGTCACAAAATGTCACAAATCCAACTCCCCTCTCTGCAACTTCTTAGAAGTACTATCTAATTTCTTCAAGTGGATTTGAATAGCCATCAATGCGGCCGGCGTAATCCCCGAGATCCGGGAGGCTTGACCCAAAGACACAGGTCTCACTTTGCTCAACTTCTCCTTGGCCTCTTTCGTGAGTCCAGAAATGGACGTGTAGTCCACGTCCTCAGGCAAGCGCATGGTTTCCATTTTCTTCAGTTTTTCGACCTGCTTCTGCTGGTGCAAAATATAGCCTTCATACTTGATTCTTGTCTCCACCTCTTCAAAGATGCTTTCGTCTATTCCCTCAAGCTCAGGGGCAAAAAGAAGGAGATGTTCAAAGAGGATCTCATACCTTCGCAACAGTTGAGCAAGAGAGGTGATGTTCTTGATCGGGGTAGATCCCAGGTCCTTCAATTGATCCACCACGGAAGGTTCGGGCCTGATCGTTATGTCATTCAGCCGGTCGATGAGTTTTTCGACAGCCTCTCTTTTCCTGCAAAACTGCCTGTACACGTCGTCAGAGACAAGACCCAGGCGATAGCCCATATCCCTGAGTCTGAAGTCCGCGTTGTCTTCTCGCAGGAGAAGCCGGTACTCGGCCCTGGAGGTAAACATCCGGTAAGGTTCGTTGGTGCCTTTGGTGACCAGGTCGTCCAGCAATACCCCGAGGTAGGCTTGGGATCGGTCAAGAAGGAGGGGTTCTTGTCCACGGACCTTCAACACCGCGTTGATTCCGGCCATGAGCCCCTGAGCCGCTGCCTCTTCGTACCCGGAGGTGCCGTTGATCTGGCCTGCGTGAAAAAGACCTTCGACCCGTTTGGTTTCCAGTGTGGGCTTGAGCTGCAAGGGGTTCACAAAGTCGTATTCTATGGCGTAGCCGGGCCTCAGGATCTCCGCTCGTTCGAGACCCGCAACGGATCTCACCATTTTAATCTGAACGTCGATCGGGAGGCTGGTGGGAATGCCGTTTGGGTAAACTTCAATCGTGTCCAGCCCCTCAGGCTCCAGAAAAATCTGGTGCCTCTCCTTCTCCGCAAAGCGCACGACCTTGTCTTCAATGGATGGGCAGTATCTCGCTCCGGTGCCTTTGATGATGCCGCTGTAAAGGGGCGACCGATCGAGGCCTTCTCGGATGAAGGCGTGGGTCTTTGAGTTGGTGTAAGTGATATGGCAGGGGACCTGAGGCAGAAGGATCCGAGTGGTCGTGAAGGAGAAGGGTCTGGGTTTCTCATCCCCGGGCTGAACCTCCAGACCGCCATAGTCGATGGTTCGGCCGTTGAGACGGGGAGTAGTCCCGGTCTTGAGTCTTCCAACGTCAAAACCCAGTTCTTTGAGCTGCTCCGAGAGCTGATTGGAAGGAGGATCACCCATTCGGCCCGCAGGGAAATGATCGAGCCCAATGTGGATCAGACCCCTTAGGAAAGTTCCTGTGGTGAGGATGACGGTTTTGGACAGGAACCTCTCATGAATGTGAGTTTCTATGCCTTCTATCCTGCCATCCTTGATGAGAAGCCGGTCCACCATGGCCTGGCGGATATCCAGGTTGGGTTGACTCTCCACGACCCCTTTCATTCTTCGCCTGTAAAGGTCCATGTCATTCTGGGACCTTGACCCCTGGACGGCCAGACCCTTGCGGGTGTTGAGACGCCGAAACTGGATGCCCGTCTCATCCGCATTCTTAGCCATTTCTCCGCCGAGGGCGTCGATTTCCTTCACCAGATGCCCTTTGGCAAGACCGCCGATGGCGGGGTTGCAGCTCATGGCCGCGACGTGGTCAAGATTGATGGTCAGGAGAAGAGTGGGATGGCCCATGCGTGCCGCTGCAAGGGCTGCTTCGCAACCTGCGTGACCGGCACCGACAACGATCACGTCATATGTTTTCTCGTAGGTGGGCATGGGTGAAGACTCGGTTCAAGACACAAGACGTTCCCTCAATCCTCAAGCGAAGCGATCCTCAGTCCTTAAGCGGTTTTCGTGAAAGGATCTCTTAATATGATCGATTCTTCCCGACCCGGGCCCACGGATAGGATAGAGAAAGGGACTTCTATCACTTGTTCGATCCGCTTTAGATAATTCCTGGCGGCAACAGGCAGCTCATTCCACGTCCTCGCCGAGGAAAGGTCCTCCTGCCACCCTGGAAGCTCTTCATAAACAGGAACGCACCGGGAGAGTTTCTTCAGACTGGCGGGCATTGATTCAACTCGGTTTCCATCCAGCTCATAGGCGACGCCTATCTTCAATGTCTTCAGGCCGGTGAGCACGTCGAGCTTTGTAACGCTCAGGCTGGTCAACCCGTTGAGACGGGCAGCGTCCTTCACCGCAACAAGATCCAGCCAGCCGCAGCGCCGCCTCCGGCCAGTGGTCGCCCCGAATTCGCAGCCCCTCTCCTGCATGTAATGGCCGATCTCGTCCGTCAACTCCGTAGGGAAGGGCCCGGCGCCGACTCGCGTGGTGTAGGCTTTCACAATGCCAAGAATGTGATGGAGCTTGTCAGGGCCCACACCCGCACCGCTGCACGCTGTTCCGGATATGGGGTTGGACGAGGTGACGTACGGATAGGTCCCGTGATCGATATCCAGGTGGGTCCCCTGGGCGCCTTCGAAAAGGATTTGCTTGCCCTGCCGGATCGCCTGATCGATTTCTAGCGACACATTCGTCAGGTAAGGTTTCAGAATCTTCCCGATGGCCAGATACCGATCATAAATGGGCTGGTACTCCAGAGGCTCGGCGTTGAGGTATTTCGTGAGGTAGAAATTTTTCTCCTTGAGGTTGCCCCTGATTTTCTCTTCGAGAGTATCCGGTTCAAGGAGATCAGCGGCTCTGATTCCTGTTCTTCCCGCCTTGTCTTCGTAACATGGGCCTATGCCCCGGCCCGTGGTTCCTATCTTGTCTTTGCCTTTGGCCGTTTCTCTGGCCACGTCCACGGCCCTGTGGTAGGGCATGATGATGTGAGTCTTCTCACTCACGGCGAGACATTCCGGGCTCACATCCACTCCCTTCTTTCGCAGGTCTTCCATTTCTTCGAGAAGAACCTCCGGGTCGAGCACCACGCCGTTGCCGATAAAACACTTTTTGCCTTTATGAAGGATGCCTGAAGGGATGAGGTGGCAGATCGTCTTCTCGCCACAGACGACCAGGGTGTGACCCGCATTATTTCCGCCTTGAAACCTGACCACCAGGTCTGCTTTTGCGCTCAGGTAGTCAACCACTTTACCCTTGCCTTCATCACCCCACTGGGTGCCTACGACCGCTACATTCGCCATCGAAGCTCTCCGGAGTCTTTATTTCAGCAGGAAAATCCTCAAGAGGCTTATAAGGGGAAGCCTCGCTTTTAAACAAAAATCCGATTTCTTGTAATCCCAACAGCGAAGTCTTGTCAATGGGTTTATATTCGTATACCTTGACCAAACGATCGCCGGGTGAGCCATGGGAAGTTTCGACAAGTCCCTTGAAGGACAGGAGCTCGTAAAAGAAAGGAGGCGGTCACGAGACTTCCTCAACCTGATGCGACCGGGCAGGTCCCCCTTGAAAAAACCATAAAAAGCCGCAGGACGATCCGGTCCTTTGCCCCGGACCGCCGGACCGCGTCGTCTATCAGGCGGCCGAAGGGGGCGGCTGTTTGTCGCCGTTTCCGTTTTTCGGGGATAGGGTTGACGGGTGACGATCATCGGAATCTTTGAAACCGTGAAAGTCGTGGGATCTATTCAGTCCGAAGTGGCGTTTGATGTTCGGCCAGTGGTTGGCAAGAAGAAGTGCTATGCTGAGCCCGATGCCGGCAACCGCCGGCGCCTCCCAGGAAACGGCGATTAAGGAGCCGACGGCCAGAATCAGGATCATCCCCAGGGAAGCGATGAAGGGGACACGAAAGACGCCGTACCCTGCCACCCAAGCCAAGCAGGCCAATGCCGAAGTTAGGGGAGACAGGGCGGCTGTAAAGCCGATATATGATGCTACGCCTTTTCCTCCCCTGAAGTGATGAAAACAGGGGAACCGGTTGCCGACGAGAAGAAGGAGACCGACCCACGGCATTAGGGTTTTCCCGGTCCAGTGAATGGATAGAAAGGAAAACAGCAGGGCACGGCCGAAATCGAGGAGGAGAACCACGGTTGCCCAGAATAGCCCGGCTTGCCTGTAAACATTTGTTGCCCCTGCATTTCCACTGAATTTCGTTCTCGGATCGCCTCTGCCTGCGGCCTTCATGACGACGATGGCAAAGTTGACAGATCCCAGAACATAAGCTGAAGCCGAGAGGAACAAGAACTCCACCATCGCGATTCTTCTCCTGGTCCTCCTTGAACTGGATTTGTCAGATAAGAGGCTAGACTTGACAGTAACACATTGCCGAAGGCCCTCCAAATCCTTTCTTCGCTCGCGTTGCAACACTGGGAGAGCTCCATCGTATCGTCGCTCCATTATCCATTGACCCAAATCCACCGCCTAATTCAGAGTTCTTTATTGGATTCATCGGATTCAGGGTCATTCCAGATCACCAGCAAGGCGTCAGATGCTAGGCGCCGAGGAGCGACGACTGAGCGATCGAAGGCAACGCCGCCCTTCGACGTTGCTCAGGGCCATGAGCCTGTCGAATGGCAGATGATGTCTTGATGGTGGATCAGGGTTGACACACCGTTGCAGCTTCCCTATACTTCGCCAGAAAAGAAGGGTTTCCCTGGACCGGCTCACAGCAAACTTCTCAGCAGCTTGCGAAGAAGCTGCGGGCTTAGACACTAAAGTCTCCGGCCTTGCCGGAAAACAATGGGATCAAGATGGATTGCGCTGTCTCTGCCAGTGTTCGAAGGAAAGTCCCGTTCTATGATGTGGACATGATGCGGGTGGTCTGGAACGGTCATTACTGGAAATACTTTGAGGAGGCCAGACAGGCCCTGTTCACTCAACAGGGGATCACGTCCTTTGATGAGACCGAAGGAAAAGGATGGGTTTTCCCTGTGATCCGGTCCGAGGTGAAGTACATCCATCCCTTGAGGTTGGGTGATGAGTTCATATGCACGGCTACCCTCAAAGAAGCCAGGGTGAAGATCGTAGTGGATTTTGAGATAAGGCGAGTTGCAGACGGAAAGGTCTGCGCCAAAGGGAGGAGTGAGCAGGCCGCGGTCAAGGTGCCTGAAACGGAGATGGCATTCATGATCCCGGAAGAAATTCAGAACGCCCTGTGGGGCCGGAGCAAATGAATAGGACCTGGCCTATGTCGGGCGAAGCGGTGGAGAACGGACATCCCTCTGTTTTCTAATGTTGCAGGAGTTGGTTGATCAAGGAGGGTCGAGGGGAAATGGGATCAGTCAGGAGAGTCGCTGTCGTGGGGATGGGGATCCGGTCTCCAGTAGGGAATTCCCTGAAAGAATTTGCCGAATCCCTGAAAAAAGGCCGGAGTGGGATTCGAAAGATGTCTGAGTGGGAGGGCATTCGTCGGCTTCGCACAAAAGTCGCAGGGACATGCAACATCGAAGGAGAAGAAAAGGGGATCCCCCGAAATTACAGGCGTAGCATGGGGAGGGTGTCGGTCTTGGCTGCGCTCTCGGCCATTGACGCGGTCCGCCAATCAGGCCTGGGGGAAGACGAGATTGCCTCTCCCATCAGCGGGGTCTCTTACGGTTCTACTGCAGGGAGCACCGTCGAACAGGTCGATTTGATCGGCAGGTTTATCCTGAATTCCGACCTCACCGGGGCACTGGCATCTTCCTACCTCAAGTGTATGAGTCACACCTGTGCGGGAAATCTTTCCACTCTTTTCCGTCTCCAGGGCCCTTTCATTGCTTCCTGTACCGCCTGTGTTTCAGGAGCACAAGGCATAGGATTCGGATATGAGGCCATCCGATCCGGCAAAGCCGAGATCATGATCACAGGCGGGGCCGAAGAAATGCATTTCCTGCATGCAGCGGTTTTCGACCTCATGCTGGCCACTTCTTCCCGGTACAATGACGATCCCTCGAAAACGCCCAGGCCCTTTGATGCCGAAAGAGACGGTCTCGTGGTGTCTGAAGGGGCCGGGACCCTGGTGCTGGAGGAATATGAGCACGCGAAGCGCCGAGGAGCCCCGATCCTTGCTGAGGTCCAAGGCTTCTGGACGAATGGGAGCGGCGTGCACCTCACGGACTCCGATGCTCCATCTATCGAGCGATGCATGCGCAGTGCCCTGGGGGACGCGCGAAAGACCCCTGAGGAAATACAGTACGTGAATGCCCATGCCACAGCGACCGCCAATGGGGACGAGGCTGAGGCGGTGGCGATCCATAGGGTCTACGGCTCGCATGTCCCAGTCAGCGCCATCAAGGGATATACAGGCCACACTCTGGGGGCCAGCGGGGCCATAGAGGCCATCGCCACCATCCTCATGATGAGAGAAGGCTTCATGGCCCCGACCTTGAATCTGGAAAGGCCGGACCCTCACTTGCCTCCTCTGAACCACGTCATCGGGAACCCCGTGGACAAGCGTTTCACTGTGGCCGTGAACAACAACTTCGCTTTTGGCGGAATCAATACCTCATTGATCCTCAGTCAAGTGTGATGGGTTGTAACATTTTAGTTTTTTGAAATAGTCGCCAGAAAAGGCCATGGAGGTCTCTCTCAAAACAGAAAACGAAGAGTGATCGGGAAAGACTAGGCAGACAAGGCGCAGCGAAGGCGGGCGGCGAGGTTTCACCGGTACCTCCATGCATGGTTTTCCATGGCGATTCCTCAATAGCCCTCCGCCCGCCTCACCCATGGCCTAAAGCGGGCCACGGGGCAGCGGCATCTTCGTTTTTCAGTTTTGAGAGAGACCCCCATGACCTCGACCATCAAGGTTCAATTTCAAAAAGCTAAAATGTTAAGATGGGTTCTTTTTCACCCCGATAAACCACGTTTCCTCTCTGCGTTCTGCAGTTGGCTCGACAAGCTCTACATTGAACCTTGCATTTCCGAGGATCTCGATGACGTTCTCTTTGCTCCTCCAGCAGGGTTTCACTCCTTTAAACAGGAGTCGACTCTCCTCGACAAAACGAAATAGGCTGAAGGAGTTTCCTGGAAGGGTGACCCGGATGATCAGACGACCCTCCCTTGAGAGGGCAGCCCTGAGGCGGGTGAGAAGTTCGACAATCTCCTTGTCCTGCAGGTGATGAAGAACATCCAAAAGGAGGACAGCATCCGCCTCCACATGGTCCAGGGGCATATCCAGCGCCCCTCCGTGCAGGACCTTCGCTCTGTCCCCAAGCACCCTCCCCGCGATCCTTGCCCTTTCTGCAATGGGCTCGCAGGCAATGAATTCCAGATCAGGGTACAAGGTCAAGAGCCAGGCTGCGGGGACTCCAAATCCGCAGCCTATGTCAAGCAGCTTCCATCCCGGTTTCACAAAATCCGAGAGGCGGGGGAACATGGGATCGAGCAGGACCTTAAATCGGGCGAACAGACGCGGAAAAGGCTCAAGGTGTCTGAATCGCCTGAGCATCAACCGGGTGTGTTCCTTTGACCCGGCTCGCGAAGGTGGAGCGGGGGTTGGAGACGCTGCAAAGAGGGAGCGGAGCGCAGGGGGCACGATCCAGAAGGCGCCGGCCATCGCATAGAATATCCCGAGAGAGGTGCTGATCCCGGCATCCCGCAGCACGACGTGCTTCGCCGAAAGCAGAGAACCGAACCCGATGAGCGTCGTGAGACCGCAGAGCATGACCGTAACCCGAAACCCATCGGAACTTGGGTTGGGGGCGGTTCCGAACCGCTGATAGCTGCGCACAAAATAGACGCCGGATTCCAGCCCAAGGCCTACAAGCAAGGGTGCCAGCATCAAAGAAGAGATAGATAGGGAAAGCCCAAGAAGTCCCATGGTCCCGAGGGTGGCAATTAATGAGAAGGTCACCGGCGCGATTGAAAGCAGGAGGAGCTGCCAGTCCAGGAAGAAGAGGAAAAGGAGGACAAGGGTCACAGCCATGACGATCAGGAGAATCCCCATAAAGGACCTGTTCAGTTCTCTCCCCATGTGACTGGAAAAATGAGACGAGTCAAAAAAAAGGAACCCTTCCTCTTGGGCCTTCTGAAAGAAGACAGAGGGATTGTAGTTAGGGCCTGGTGAAACCGTATCCACTAAGACCCATCCCCCTTTCTCTCCCCCTGGAAACACGCCGAACGCTGCCAGGAACTCCTGCGGGAAAGACAATGGCCGTGGCACAGGGTGATGGAGCATTTGGACAAAAGGCTCGAACGCACCGGCCTTGAACCCCAGCCCGGCAGCTGTTTCCCTCAAGGAGTCCTCCAGATGCCTCATGCGCTCCTGGGTCCAGAAATCGCGCCACGCCTTCAGGTTCGTCTCCTGCTCTAAGGGCCCAGGCAAAAGCGTCGATCGAGGAAGAACTTCGCCAAGGACCGAGGAACGCCGCTCTCTTTCCAAAAACTCGTCAAGGCGGTCCACCTTCATCAACAAATCGTCCACGGTACGACCTCTCACCATGAGGCAGGGCTTGGCGGACATGCCGCCCCAAACCTCCTGGAGGGTCTGCTCCGCCTCCACGGTTTCTTTGCTCAGGGTATTCATGGAAGCAAGATCCACGTTGAACTGGATTCTTACAAAGAAGAGCATGACCAGAGCCAGGGTGGCACAGGCCCCGAGCGACCACCAGCTTGAGGTCCCTATGACCCAGTCCATGAGACGTTCCAGAGGTAAGGGCTTCTCTCTCTTTGAAGCCTTGAGTCGGGGCAAAAGAAGAGGGAAAAAGAGGTGTGCGAAGAGCGCCGAGAGTCCCACACCGAGCGCTGCAAAGAGCCCCACTTGGGCAAACAGAGGAATTCTGATGGCTGTGAGGGACAGGAGAGCTGCCAGAGCAGAAAGAAGAGGCAAGGAGCCGACAGCCCAGACATCCCTGGAGACGCTTCGAGCCTCGGTTCCGCCGGGTCGGTCCAGAAGAATCACATAGGCTAACCCATGATCCACGGCAATGCCGATGAGGGCACCGCCAAAGCCCATGGCCACGCTGAAAATGGCCTCGCCTGTGAGGGCATAGACAAAGACAGCCAGCATGGTCCCGGCCGTAGCGGGAACGGCTGATAGCAGGCCAAGCCATGGCCTCCTGAAGCTCAGAAGGACCAGGGGGATCAGGCTGAACATGACCAGGGTGAGGGTCCTGGAGGTATCGCGCCTGATGATCTCCTCGTTATCCAGCGAAGCCCTGAAGGCTCCGGCATAAACCATAGTGAAGCTGTTCTCTTGGAGGGAGGAGAGGTCCTTGAGCTTAGCTGAAATCCGTTCCAGCACCTCCGTCAAAGGGCGGGCAAATGAGGCGTCCTGGCTGGGACGGGTCGGTCGGGCCATGAGAAGAACGTGCCTGCCGTCCTTGCTCATGATGTACCCCCGTTCCAGGGTCACGTCCTTAAAAGGTAGACCGGAAGAGAGGCGGTCGAGAAAGAGGTTCCGCAACCCTAGAGGATCCTTTGCGAAGTATTGGGCCTGACCAATACCGCCCAGGTCGAGAAGCCGGCGGAACCCATCTTCCACGATGCTCTCAACACGGCCCGGCTGGATAAGATCCCCCACCTTGTCTCTCAAGTCCTTTTCGCTGAATAGGAGGGGCAGATTCTCCGTCACCGTGTCAAGCAGGATAGCGTAGGACTCGGCGGCTGCGCCACTGGATACAACCCTTACAAGGCCACTCTCGGAAAGCATGTCTGAGGCGAGATCTGCAGCCTTCACGAGCGCATCTTTGTTCTCGGTGCCGCCGGAAATGCTGATCTGGATGAAAATATTATCAAGGACGGGATGGTGTCTGAGGATCTCCTTTGCCGCAGCCACCACCTTGTCATCCCGGGGCAGGGCCGCTGTGATGTCGTTGTTCACGTTGAGCCTGTTTAGCCCCCACCAGAATGCCATCGCCACACCGGCCAGCATGGCCAGGGCCAGGAGGTATCTCCCTTTTCCCATTTGAATGGTCATTGGTCCCTGTGTTTCCCTTGTCGCAGCATGCGTGGGATGAGGATCCTGCTTGCCACCAGGCGAGTGAAGGTCTTTGTGTTGCGCCAGAAATCAAGCCACGGTCTGAAGTGGGAGATCCTCTCCTCGGCAGGACCATACACAGCCCGCACAGGGATCTCTAGGATAGAAATCCCCGACCAGGCCGCACGAACCAGGATCTCCACCTCGAACTGGAATCTCCTTGACCTGGCCCCAAGGCGCAGTGTCTCGGGTAAGGGGTACAACCGGAACCCGGATTGGGAATCGGAAAGCCATTTCCCGCAGGAGGCCCAGACCCAGAAATTAGAGAACCGACGACCCCAGCGGCTGGTCCAGGGCACGTTCTGATGATCCATCCCTGCGCGTTTCCCAACCACAATAGGCCGTTCCCCCTCAGGGACCGCTTCGACAAGAGAAGGGATATCGTCCGGATTATGCTGGCCGTCAGCGTCTATGGTGATCGCATAGTCCGCCACCTTGAGAGCAGAGGTAAAGCCGGAGAGAAGGGAAGCTCCTTTCCCCAAGTTCTTCTCATGACGGATGACGGTCACATGCGACAGAGAAGTGAGGATCTGGAGCGTGGAGTCTGTGGAACCATCATCCACCACAAACACTGGAAACCCAAACCGCAGGGCCTTGTCCAGGACTTCTCGGAGCTGCCTCCCATGGTTGTATGCCGGGATGACGATAGCGCAGCGACGCGTCATGGCCTTGGGAGGGGATAGAGCAGACATGAGCGCAGCCTCGTGGAAGGGGATCCCCTTTGCTGCCCGGTTCAAGGTTCGGTGATGACTTTTTGAAACGCCGGATCTTCCAGAACACTCTCGATCAACCGGTTGGTCATCCTATAGGCCCGCTGAGCCAGGTCAGCAGGGTTGGAGTCTTTCGCCGGTGCGGAAGATTCCTGGACAGCGTATGGCTTTGTGAAAACAGTCACATCTTTCTTCTGAACAGTCACCTTCGTCTGGTATTGCTCGTCCGTGATGGAGAGTAGAGTCACCCACATGGCAGGCGCAGTCAGGTCCGGTTTGTCCTCATTGGTAACGATCATGCCGGCCTTGGCGCAAGCATCTTCAAATGCGTGCCTAAAGTAGTCAAAAAGCGGCTGATCCGAAGTATAGCCGGTCATCTTGTCTTTACTGTAATAGTACGAGCGGGTGGCGTCTTGAGCATGGTTTTGAAAATAGAGGAAACAGATTTTCTTCCCCTTGTAGGCCTCCCAGTCTTTGCTCAAGGCGGGTGTGTAACTGTTGATCAGGACTTTCTTGCTAGCACATCCAGAAAAAAAGAGACTCGCTAGAATCCCTCCGACAAGCACAAGTATGACACGACTGGACCATTTTCCTCTGTTCACACTGATACCCCCGTCCTATAAAGAGTTTTGGTTTCCTTCCTATCTGTGGTATAAAAAACACAAAGGTGATGAAAAGTCAATCTGCGGCTATTCAGCGCAGGACGGGAATCCTCACTTCAAGTTCCAGTTTGACGGCAGCCCGGAGATAATGCTTTCCTTTCTTATGGATGAGGACTTGCTCTTCCAAGGAAAAACCATGGAAGACCGGGATGAGCCTCAGCGAGAGAGCGCAACATGAGCCCCTTCCATACCTCTACGATTTTATTAGCCCTGATCGGTCTGTCCGCATGGCTTTCTTTGGAAGGGAAACCGAGGCTGGTGGCTATAGGCTCCCTCCTCGGTGTCTACCTGATCCTGTTCAGTCTGGGAATATGCATCGTAAGACTCGGGTATTTCGTGCGCTCTTTCTGTCGTGGGAGACAGCCAGGAACAGGCGTGGTTCTTACCTTTGACGACGGGCCTGACCCTTCCGGCACAAAAAGGCTTCTGAAGGTTCTCTCCTCGCACGGTGTGAAGGCAGGTTTTTTCCCTATTGGCATGAAAGCTGAAGCTCATCCTGATCTTCTCAGAGAAATGGATCAGAGGGGGCATGTCATCGGGAACCATTCCTATCGGCACGCCTGGTTCACCAACTTTCTTATGGGAAGGTCCCTTGAGCAGGAGATCGCTAAGGCGCAGAACGCTGTGGAAGCAGCCGTAGGGAAGATCCCGGCCTTTTTCCGTCCCCCGGCAGGCCTTACAAACCCTCACTACCGTAAGGTGTTGAAGAGACACGGACTCCAGATGGTGGGTTGGGATGTGCGGGTCTTTGATACGCGGAAGAAAGTGGAGAATGTGGTGGAGGAGGTATTGAGCAGGGCGAGGGACGGCAGCATCATTTTGATTCATGAAGGGTGCAGGGCTCCAGAGGATCTAACGCGAATGTTGGATTCCATAATCAAAGGGATGCGTGCACGGGGGTTGACCTTCACCAATCTGGAAGAAATGACCGGCCTTCCGGCCTATCAGGACGCCCGGGACAGGGGGATAACCTCAGGGGCTTCTCTGGCCAAAGCCTGGCGGAGCTCTTCTCAAGAGGGGAAAAAAGGCAGGCTCCGGCGGTTTGCAGGAATGTGGCTTGCTTCGACCCTTCCAGGCCAGAAGGCGATCCGTGAGAAAACGGATTTGACAGCCTTCAAGGAACGACCCTCCACAAGATTTCTGACTGGCGTTGGCCTGATCCTTATGAGTTATGTGTTGGGCTGGCCCATGGTGGGTTTATTCAGCTTCCTGGCGGCCTATCTTCAGAACCCGGGCCTTCTGATCGGCGGGCCAATAGCTTTAGGGTTTTCCCACCTTGTCTTTCTTGCCGGCATGTACCTGGCCGGAAGAGGTAGCCTCAAATACGTAGAGATCTTTTTTTTATGGTCTCTTCGAAACTTGGCGGAGCGGCTGATCGGTCAAGACTTGGTAGACACGACGGGTTGTGCAGGCCGTGAGTCGGATCTCCCTGCCAAACGTCTGCATTGAGAGAAGATAGAGAGCGATGATGGAAAAAGAAGAAGTCTTCAGGGTTGTCTCCAGATACCTGGTCAAAGATTTTGAAGTGCCTGCGGAAAAGATCAGACCAGAGGCAAACCTTTTCACAGATCTGGGAATGGACAGTATAGACGCCCTGGATTGGTTCGCGAAGATGGAAACAACGATCAAGCTGCCCATTGTGGAGGAGGACATTAAGAGGGTGCGCACGGTCCAGGATGTGGTGAGCTATGTGATGCGCCATTTGAAACGAAATGCCTAGTGCGTATGACAAATGGCTTCCCCTTGGGGAGGTGCAGGTTTCCGCTTCAGGCCTGCTGGAATCCACCGTGCGGCTTGAACGTTCTTCAGACTGGTTTTCGGGCCACTTCGAGGAGTGCGCCGTGGTGCCCGGTGTTGCCATCCTGGCCTTTGTCGCGGAGATGGTAAGAAGGCAGGGCCACGGGCAAGGCCGCACCCTGGAGGTGTCCGGGTTTTTCAAGGTGAGGTTTAGAAGGGCGGTCTTTCCCGAAGAGAGGATCCATATTTCGGTTGTGGCGATGCCTTCCCTTCCTGAAGCAGAACTTCAATTTCATGTGACCTGCGATGGCAATAGCGTTGCCCAAGGCACCTTGAAGGCGAAGGAGAACAGGCCGGGAGCCCTTGGAACGAAAGAAAAGGTACCAATGACCCACTGATCCAGTTTGGTTGCGGCCAAGGGCCTGCATTGGGAGAAGGCGATGAATGAACTGTTGAGGGAGCTCAAGATCAAGATTGTTGAGGAACTTCAACTCAAGGAGGTGAATCCGGATCAACTGGCGGATGACACACCCTTCTTCGATAAAGGGCTTGGTCTGGATTCCGTGGATCTTTTGGTCCTCGTGGCCCTGTTGGACAGGGATTACGGGGTAGAAATATTCAGTCGCGAACTGGGGGAGAAGGTCTTCATCACCCTCTCCACGCTGGCAGCATATGTCGCGAAAATGAGAAAAACGAAATAGGTGCCTACAAGGCAGGTCGGAGCGGCTTTCCGGTGATGGAGGTGCACAGGCGATGAACAGGCCATGGCTTAAACAATATGAAAGGCATGTCCCTCAGTCATTGACCTATCCTGAAATAGCCATCCATCGCTTACTTCTAGACACTGTGGACAGACACCCGGATCATGTGGCGATTACCTTCAATGAGATCCACCTCACCTACAAAGAGCTGAATGAGAGGGTGAACAGGTTCGCCCATGCTCTTTTGAAGTTGGGGGTGGAGAAAGGGGACCGGATCGCCTTCCTCTTGGTCAATTCTCCCACCTATGTCTTTTCTTTTTTCGCTGTTATCAAACTCGGGGCCATTGTGGTCAATCTCAATGCGGGGATCCAGGGGGAGGAACTGGCCCGCTGTCTCAATGATTCAGGCGCCAAGGTGATTGTCACCCTGGATCTATTCGCCCACGGT
>Ga0214473_10005332_pt1 | contig 15410 bp, 6 predicted proteins | sample RVTome_7_FD_203509 | JGI IMG/M metagenome (GOLD analysis project Ga0214473, IMG submission 203509) | Soil microbial communities from uranium-contaminated site in the Upper Colorado River Basin, Wyoming, United States - RVT98D197 | ecosystem: Environmental > Terrestrial > Soil > Contaminated >... | reverse complement strand
TGGTACAAAGAGTCCGCTTCTAGGTCAACCCCGATGATTTTGGCCTGACCCAGAATCCGGGCAACCCCTTCCAGGCGTGGAAGGGTCTCGATCCATTCATAGGAAATTTTATTTCCATCCATCCTTTTTGCCGATTCCTTTCCAATCATTCAAGCTGCCACGATACCTTACTTTGCGAGTTAACCCAAGGATTTATTGAAAATGGCTCGAAGAATTTATCGGAAAGGAAATAATTAATTATGATTGCCCGACCCCGCTATTTCTGATATTGTCAATCAGCTTATTAAAATAATCTGGCACTTTGGTTTCAAAAGTCATCTGCTCGCCGCTGGTGGGGTGTTTGAAGGAAATCGATTTGGAATGAAGCGCTAAACGCCTGTACCCATCCTTGGTTTTACCATATTTACGATCGCCTACGATCGGATGTCCCTTATCAGCCATATGTACACGTATCTGATTCTTCCTGCCGGTCAAAAGATTAATCTCCAGCAGACTAAACTGCTTGGTCTCTTTAAGCACCTTATAAGCAGTATGTGCCAGTTTGCCTTTTGTGACATCAGTTGTGGAATAGACGACATAAGCCTTGTTCTCAGACAGGTATGAGGTAATCATTCCCTCTTTTTGGGCCAACTGACCATAAACCACCGCAACATATTTCTTTTCCGTGCCTTTCCACTGAGCCTGCAAATGTAACTTAACTTCTTCGCTTTTTGCAAATATCAGTACGCCGGATGTCCACTGGTCCAGCCTATGGACAATGAAAATTCGGTTTCGTGACTTTAGAGAGCCTTTGCGTACATAATCGGTTAGAATGTAGTAAGCCGTCTTGAATTTATTAGTCTCCGTCCCCACTGTCAATAGCCCCGCAGGCTTATCTACCACGAGGATATCTCTATCTTCGTAGAGTATTTCTAACCCTCTTGGCAGATGTTTGCTGGTCGAATGTTTTTTCTTAAGCATATGAGTACTCTTCTATCTTGTGCAAGTTTACCCCGTTAGAAATAATTCCCCGCTGCTCCCTCCGGGCCAGGCTCCGCCCCGGAAGGGCTCATGCCCCGGAGGGAGGCCCTCTGGGCCGGCGGCTGCAGCGGGGTTAGATTTTAGAATAATTCCGGGTTCCGCCCCGTAGGGGGTTCCACCCCGGAGGGCGGGGTTTAATGCCCCACTGGAATTTCTAACGGGGTTTACTTGTGCAGTTTATAGCCTATTGGCACATTGCTATCGAGTCACAAAGCATGAGGAGTAATAAAGGGGACGGTTCTATTTGTTTAGATTCTTTTGCAATATTGCAAGCCTGACCCCAAGCACCAAGCATTTCAGATGACACTTTATTTTATAAATAAGAAGGGGGTTCTATTGTTGTATTAAGGTTAGGAGAGAGACCGGGTCTCTATTTTTTCGACACGGTGTTTGAGTTCAAGAAATTCCTTCTCAAGTGTTGTCAAACGCTTATCCAATTCTGCATAAGAAAATTTGACCGCAGCTAGTACTTCTTGTCTTGTTTCCTGAATTTCGGCCTTCAATTCATTAAACCTTCTATCCAGTTTTTCATTCACATTCGCTACACCCTCAGCGACCTGCTTCACCTGATCAATCACACCTTCAGAGACAACATGGAATTGGTGTACAATCTCTTCCTTAAAATTCTGCAAATCTTCTTTGGTCGGACTTCCTTTTGGGGTACTCATGGTGAGTTTCTTCTCCTTCGGATTGACACTAAAGTCTCATATATTTTTGACTGTGTCAAGTCTGTAATTCAGCGTGTAATTCAGCGCCTGACACTGAGGCTTTTTGTTATTTTTTCTCCAAGAAATTTACCAATTTCAAAGGATAAAGGTTTAATACCCTAACTTTTTGAAATGTGATATTGCAAGACCTAACCCTCAGTGCACTTAGGTTCATGCACCAGCTTACCAATCGGGCAATTTCCAGAAGGTCCTGATAACGCCTAACCAGATCCTCTTCTTTAATTTTTAGCTTCTTGGCCCTCATCACAGTTCTTCTCTTTCTTTCCCGGGGGATAACTTGATCTGGTCATTTGCTCTTTGACCCACACAGATGGAAGATTGCAATCCACGCAGGGGTGCCTATCGGCTGGATGGACATCTCAAGATGCTTGCTCCGGCTTCCCCATGTGTACGAGGATCCTATGCTTGACCAGGCCCCGATCCAACGGGATCACCCCATCCCGCATGCGCTGGCCATCCATCTCCACCCACGACACACCTCGCTCGCAGCCTTCCGGATTCTCGACCTGGATCTCGTAGATCGCTTCACTGTGACGATAGCGTAGGTGGAAGCCCTCCCACCACCCGGGGATGACCGGATTCAACTGTAGGTGATCCCCGCGCACCTTCAAACCCAGGACCTCTTCAACCCAGGCTCGGTACATCAACGCCGCCGAACCCGTATACCAAGACCAGCCACCCTGACCGATCCGCCCGGGCAATCGGTACACGTCAGCTGCGACCACGTAGGGCTCAAGCTCATAGCGCCATACTGTTTCTGGATCACGCGCGCGCTCAATCGGGTTGAGGATGTGCAACATTTTCGCCGCCCGCGTGCCATCCCCTCGACGTGCCAAGGCCATGGCGAACCACAGGGCGGCGTGAGTGTACTGGCCCCCGTTCTCCCGCACCCCCGGAGGGTACCCCTGAATGTATCCGGGTGACGGCTCCGATCTGTCAAAGGGAGGCGTTAAGAGCAGCACCAGACCTTCATCCTCTCGAACGAGATGTTTCCACGCTGATTCTAAAGCCTTATCCGCGCGATCTGTGTCCGCGGCTCCACTCAGCCAAGCCCACGATTGGGGCAGGGAATCAATCTTCGCTTCCTTGTTCGCCGAAGAACCGAGGGGCGTGCCATCGTCGAAGGTCGCCCGAAGATACCACTCCCCATCCCATCCTGCTCGCTCGATGCGCTGAATCAGCGCATTTCTATCTTGTTGATAGGACTGGCTTAGATCTGGCCGACCCAGTCGATCAGACAACTCGGCCATCCCCTGAAGCACATCCACCAGGAACCACGCCAGCCAAACACTCTCCCCTTTGCCCCCGGCACCCACCAGGTTCATCCCATCGTTCCAGTCCCCTGTTCCTATCAGGGGCAAACCATGGGGCCCAAAGGTCATGCTACGCGTGACGGCGCGCCGGCAGTGCTCAAACAGCGTGGCGTGTTCAAACACTACCTCCGGTGTGAAGAACATCTCGTGCTGATCGCCTTCCAGCGTGGGCCCTTTGAGGAAGGGAACCTTCGTGTGCAAGATGTTCACATCGCCGGTGGCCCGCATGTATTGAGCGACGACATAGGGCAGCCACAGGGGGTCATCGGAGATCCGCGAGCGCACACCCGCGCCGCTCGGTGGATGCCACCAGTGCTGGACATCGCCTTCCTTGAACTGACGGCTCGCCGCTAGCAGAATATGTCGGCGTACCAGCTCGGGATACGCGTACATGAACGCCATAACGTCCTGCAGTTGATCGCGGAAGCCGAATGCACCGCCAGACTGGTAAAAGGCGGACCGTCCCCAGATCCGACAGCTAAGGCTTTGGTACAGGAGCCAACGGTTGATCAGGAAGTCCACTGCAAGCTCGGGGGTGCGCACTTCAATCGTGCCCAGCAGAGCATCCCACCACGCTTTCGTCTGGCTTAACGCGGTCTCGAGTGCCAAGCCTTCCCGGTAGACTAGAACCCGCTTGTGGACCTCCTCCACCGACTCGGCCTGGCCCAACATGCACGTGATCTCAGCCCTCTCTCCAGGAGCGAGTTCAACCGTAACCTGCAGTGCTGCACACGGGTCGAGTCCCGCCCCCGTCCGACGTGATAGCCCGGTCCGCTCCATCGCTGCCGGGCTACCCAGCGAGCCGTTGCGCCCAACGAAGGACGTGCGGTCGCCGGTGTAAGACTTCGCAGGCGGGTTGATGGCCGCGAAGGCAATCCGATCCCCGTACTCGGGGTGGTAGCGATTCCGAGCGATCAAGGCCTGGACTTCGTCATCCCAGTGGGTCACGACGTGCATCTGGGAGGATTCGCGGTTCTCGCCCAGTGTCCACTCCACATAGTACGTCACCGACAGTCTGCGACGCCGGGAGGAGTCGTTTCGCAACCGCAGCCTCTGCAGCTTGATCGGCTCTCCCCCGTTCTCATCTACTGGAACGAAGACCGTCAACTCCTGCTCGATCCCTTGACTGTTATGCTCGAAGACCGTGTACCCCGCCCCATGCCTTGTCCGATAAGCGGTCTCTTCGCGGATCGGCGACGGGGTCGGCGTCCAGGTGACACCGGTCTCCTCGTCCCGGATGTACACCGCCTCAGACGGTGGATCCATGACGGGGTCATTCGACCATTGCGTCAGGCGATAGCGCTGGCTGTTGCCATACCAGGTAAAGCCAGACCCCGTTTCGCTGACCAATGTGCCGAAGACGGGGTTGGCGATGACATTCACCCAGGGTGCAGGCGTGTGGGTGTTGGGGCCGAGATAGATCGCGTATTCACGCCCATCCGGGGTAAAACCGCCCAGGCTGTTGAAGTAGGGTAGCTCCATGAAGGGAAGCGTTGCCGAAGGCTCCCGGGGAGCACGTTTCTTGGCCATGGGTTCCGACAGCTCGGGAACCTCCACAGGCACGCCCTGGAGCAAAGTGCCGCGGGCCGCCACCATCACTACACTCGCCGCGGCCATGAGTAGCGTCAGATCTTCCTTCGGGATTTGATCCGCGCTGCGCAAGAAAATCCCACCGGGCTGATCCTTCCCCGTATACGCCGAATGCGTCTGGATCAGGCCATCGAGTCGTTCACGCAACGGCTGCTCATAGCCGCCCGCCTCCTCGTTGAGGATCACCAGGTCTGCCGTCAATCCGTGCATCCGCCAGTAGGTATGCGCCTGGAGCATCTGACGGACCAGGCTGATATCCCGTGTTTCGCCAATGGTGATCAGGGCAATCGGCAAGTCGCCCGAGATTCCATAGGGCCATAAGCCGGCTTGGCCCTTGCGGTTCTCTTCGATGCGTTCGGTGGGAGGGCGTAAGAGCGGATCGGGAAACAGCAGGTGGCTGGCTAGCTGCTGGAAGCGGCGAGCTTCGTCGGGCTGGATGCGAAGCAATCGCAGCTCAAGCTGGGCAGAAGCCGAGGCGAAATCCATCGCCCGATCGATTGCATGGGGATCGCTGTACTTACCCATCAGCCTCAAGACCTGCTGGCGTGTTTCGCCGGCGGCGAGAACCAAGGAAACCTGGACACGCTGGCCTGGACCGAGAGTCAGGCTCTGGCGCAGACTGAGGATAGGGTCCAGGACGAAACCCTGGCTGTTGCCAAGCTTCTGGAGGACCCCCATCGGATTCGCGAGCGTCCGTCCTCGGCCGATGAATCGGCGCCGGTCAGTCTCGAACTGCAAGGCTTCGTCCTCGGCGTGTTCAAGCGTCAGGCGGTGCGCAACATAAATGGGTGGGTCGTCTTCCGCGCGAGATCGGCGGCACGCGAGGAGCGCTTGATGTTTAGGCACCGCCTCGGTTTGGATGAACAGCTTGTTGAAGGCCGGATGCTGCCGGTCTGCGTTGTGCGGCGCCAGCGAGAGTTCAACGTAGCTCGTGAGATTGAAACGACGGGTGCGAAGGGACCGATTGATCAGGGTGACCCGGCGAATCTCAACGTCATCTTCCGGCGAGACGACGACCTCCGTTTCGGTTTGAATGCCGTTATCGGCGCGCCGGAACACGGCACGTTCGAGCGCGAAGTTGGCGGAGTATGCCTCAACCTTCCCGCCGACCGGGTGATACGTGTTGGACCACACTCGATCCGAGTCGGCCTCATGGATATAGCAGAAGCTTCCCCACGGATCCTGAGTCCGATCCGACCTCCAGCGTGTGATCTCAAGGTTGCCCCACCGACTGTATCCCCCGCCTGCGTTTGTGATCATCAAGCCATAGCGACCATTGCAAAGGAGTTGGGTTTTGGGCGTGCTCGTATGAGGGGTATCGAATTTGCTCACCGATGGTGCGACTTCGCCGATGCTCTCCGCCAAAGACATTCTCTCTCGCGTGGAGATGTGGTGCAGCGGAGACAGGATCGGGACGCGTTCATGGAGCAGGGGTTCAACGGCACGCACGCGTGCGTCGGCATGAAAATGGCGCTGGATAGGATTGCCATGGAGGAAGTTGGTCAGCGACAGGAAACCCATGCCTTGATGATGCGCCAGGTAGGCTTGAACGATCATCCCACGCTCGCCCTCACGACTCGGCTGACGGCTGAAGTCTATCGCTTCGTAATAGCCGTAATCGTTCAGCAGCCCCAGACCAGCCAGTCGTTTCAGATTCTGCACGGTCTCTCTCGGCGCAAGGTTCAGCGCCAGAAGGCTGGCATAGGGCGAGACGACGACTTTTTCCTCCAAGCCGCGCTTCAATCCGAGCTCCGGTACGCCAAAGGCCTTATATTGATAGGTCTTGTTGAAGTCCAGATCTCCAAAGGCGGACTCCGAGATCCCCCACGGCACACGGCGCCGGCGGCCGTAGGCAATGTGGATCGCCACCGCTTCCCTCGCCGCTTTATCCAGGAGGGAGTTCTCCTGGGAGCGTTGGAAAATCAGCGGCATCAGATATTCGAACATGGTCCCGGTCCAGCTGAGCAGGACACGGCGCCGACCGATTGCACCGTAGGGTCGACTCATGGAGAACCAATGCTCAACCGGGACATCGCCCCGAGCGATGGCGATGAAACTCCCAAGCCGCGCCTCACTCGCCAAGAGATCATAGTAGGAGCTATCCAGGCGGCCTTCGGACACGTTGTAGCCGACTGAGAACAACCGTCGTTCGGGGTCATACAAGAAGCGCATATTGATCGATTCGGATAACTCGCGTCCGTCGTGGATGAGCCGCTCGCCTAAACCCAGGATTTCACCGGCCAGCCATCGCGACTTGGAGAAGGCCTCCATAAGACGGTCAAGCCATTCGACGAGGGGGCCTGCGGCTGAGGGCGCCTCCGCACGGATCGATTGGAGGATCGGAATACAGCCGATGTGCCCGTGGGCCAGATCGAGGAGCGAAGGCGCGTGATACAGACCTTGGCGGATGGCGAGCAGGGCCTCCGGACCCAGCTGGGCGACCTCCTCTTCCGTTTTTTCATCGAGGATTTCGATCCAGGTGAGATAGCGATCCGTGACCTTTAGCCAGGCCGATACCTGCCCCTCCATCTGCCTGGCCCAATAAGCCGCTTCCGTTTCAACGTCGGCGGACTCACGCACCTGATCGGCGAGAGCCCTTACGCTACCCTCCACCCGCCGCAGCAGGCGAAGCGCGTCGGCAATGCGAGCCGGCGGGGCTTCCCACGCGCGCATCAGTACGCCGAGGGTGTGTCCATCCAGACCCGAAATGGATTCCTGTTCGACGACCTGTTTCAGGATTTCCCCGGTATCCCGCAGGCCTTCAAAGGCTTTCCCATCCAGGACGGGTCTCTGAATCAGCTCGTCCAGTCCGTGCTCCAGTGACCATAGGGCGCCCAGCAGGTTTCCGCTGTCTACGGCGGACACGTAGCGAGGTTCGAGAGGGGTCAGAGTTTGAACATCGTACCAATTCAGCAGATGACCCTCATAGCGCTCCAGTTTGGCGATCGTCTCCATGGTATGGGTCAGCTTTTCAACGACCTGCTCCACCGTCATATACCCGAAATCATGTGCGGATAGTGCGCTGAGCATCCAGAGACCGATGTTGGTTGGACTGGTACGCATCGCCAGTTGGTTCTGAGGGGAGACCTGGTAGTTGTCGGGTGGAAGCCAAGACGTATCATCGCTGACAAAATCCGAGAAATAGCGCCAGGTTTGTCGTGCAACCTTCCTCAGGAACCGCAGATCCTTTTCGGGCAGCAGGAGTTGCTTTGGCTTCGCCTGCGGTCGAAGGTTCAAGAGCCAACCGACCAGAGGGGATAGGAACCACAAGACGAGCCAGGGGCTGGCCATCGCAAGGCTCGATGGCATCCAGCGCTGCACCGCCCAACCCACGATCCCACTGAATAGGCTCGCCAGGCCCAAAGAGGCTACAAACAATGGCTGCCGACGCGGGGCACCCCTATGAGTCACCTGGGCCGAAGTCCACTCGAGCAACCCACGGTGAGAAATAAGGCGGCGATACCAAACCCGCACAATGGCATCCAGAGCCAGCCCGGCCTGGTGCACAAGCAGCGCCGCATCAGCAACCGTCCGCAGCAGGTCGTGCGCCACCTTCGAGAAGGAGAAGCTCTTCAGCCCCTGGCGGGTGGTCGCCATGGTGAAGGGCTGCGCGAAAGGGTGGAAGAGCAGCTGCATGGCGACCACAAGCGTAGAGATCCACCCCATCTGAGGAGAAGTCAGCCAGGAGGCTATGAGCAAGCCTAGGCTGGTCGTGGGTATCAGGCTCCGGCGCAAGTTGTCGAAAACCTTCCAACGGTCGAACCATGAGAGCGGGTTTGGCACTCGCCGTCCTCCAGGCTCGGGAACCCGCGGCAAAATCCAATCCGCGATTTGCCAATCACCGCGAATCCAACGATGTTGCCGGCGGGTGTAGGTCAGGTAACCCTGCGGGAACTCATCATAGAGCTCAATATCACTGGCCAGGCCCACTCGGACGTGAGCGCCTTCAATCAAGTCATGGCTCAGCAACCACTCTTCAGGAAACCTCCCAGACAGCACTCGACTGAAGGCGCGCACATCATAGATACCCTTGCCATGGTAGGAGCCTTCACCGGCCAGATCCTGATTGACATCGGAAACGGCCTTGGTGTATGGGTCAATTCCGACCGCGTCTGCGAAGAGTCGGCTGAAAGGCGAGGCACTCGTGCTCGGAAGCGTTGGGCTCACGCGCGGTTGGATGATGGTGTAAGAGCCGGCCAGGATCCTGCCTGCGGCATCGAAGCGCGGCTGGTTGAGAGGGTGTGCCAGGGTCTCGATCATCCTGCGGGCAGTGCCAAGAGGCAGATGTGTGTCGCTGTCTAACGTGATGACGAACCTCACATTGGACAGATGATCCGGGTCGCCGACATATACCAAACGATCGGCATCTTCAGGTCGCGTTCCATCGATCAGACGATTGAGTTCTTCTATCTTCCCGCGTTTGCGTTCCCAGCCGATGAATTTCTGTTCGGATTCACTCCAGGTGCGATTCCGATGGAAAAGGAAGAAACGCTGACCGCCATACCGATGGTTGAGAGCTTCGAGGCTCTCGGTCACAGTCTGGAGCAGTCTTTCGTCGTCCTCGCGATGCGCCTGATCCGAATCGGTGTAGTCCGTGAAGAGGCTGAAGAGCAGATTGCCTTCTTTGTTGGCCAGGTACCGGATTTCTAACTTCTTTACTTCTGCCCGGATTGTCTCCGTGTTCCCCAGGAACACGGGCACAACGACCAACGTTCGAAATGCGTCAGGAATGGACGAAACCTCGAAATCCATCTTTGGAAGGGCTCGGGGTGGAAGTAGCCGCATGACGAGGTAATTCAAAACCTCGAGCGCGAGTTGGCTGACGGGGATCAGCAAAAGGAGGGCGATCACAAGCCGGACCCCGGGCGTCTGTCCGCGCAGACCCAGCAGGACGATCAGGGAGATGAATACAGCGGAGAAGAGGCTGAGCCCAAGAAAGTACGCTGCAGAATGATGGCGGTATATCCACTGCAGGACGCGGAAACGTGGCGCCTCATGGCAGAGTATGAGTCGCGCAAGTTCTCGTCTTCCTTCACCCATCAGATAGGTCCCGACGTGGATCCGCCGGTCATCTTCCGTCGCTTCACGTGCGGCTTGCATAGCCAGCTCGATGGCGTGTCGTGCGACCTGGTCTTCCGCCTGACCGGACCGACGCGCGAGCTCTTCAATCCCACGGCGATACCGATCGCGCGTGTCGAAATCCATCTTAGGATAGATCCCGGATGGATCCAGCCGAAGCAACCGCTCCACGCGGCTGAGCTGCTCGAAGATTCGTCTCCAATCCAACAGGGCGAGCTGTCGCAAACTGGTAAACGCATTCCCGATCGATATCTGATCCTTCGTCTGGCGGTTTTGCTCACGCAGGTTGAGCTCGCTCAGGGGCTTACGGTAAGTGCGCTCCAGCCAGCTCTGGACCGGCGCTAACGCGGCGTCTTCGTCGTAGAGATGATCGACCAGTTGAGAAGCGAAATAGGGGCTCGGGCTGGGTTGGGTTGCAGCAAGTTCTGCCAGGATAGAGAAGAGCTGTTTTGGATCTCGCCGGTTGGCCGTAATGAGCCTGTTCGCCCAGAAGTCGGCGATCTCACCTTCCCGCAGCTCGGTCAGAGCGCTGGCGGCAAGATCCTGGATGCTCTCAATCAACGCGATGCGCAGCATCTGGGGGACAGCCCAGAGTTCGCCAATCGTCAGCGTGTGCACGGATTGATAGGCCTCAATAAATGCATGGATGTTCTCCCGGTCTATGCGCAACTGTGTATAGGAGACGAGTCCCTTCGCCAGACCGTAGATGCGCGGCAGACCCCGGTAGGGGTCGTTGGCGAGTGCCGGCAGCTCCTGGTAAAAACGCCGAGGAAGGTTCAGCTGAATGTCGCGGGCGTTGCTCTCGATGACGAACTCATTATCGAGGATCCACTCGGCGGTCGGAGGCGCACCCTGTTCCAGTCGACTCGCTTCGGAGAGATCCGAGCATACCTGATGGATCCATTGATGGGCGTTTTTTACCCGCCTCAGCAGCTCAGCGTTCCGCCGCGGCCTTGGGTCCACTTCGTGGTCCATGGCCAAGCGCTGGGCATACTCCTGGACCTGCGTCGGAGAGAGCGGCACCCCGGGGCTTCGCACATCTCCAATTGGATTCTCGCGCTTCGGATGCAGGACGAAGACTGCGGGCGGGATGTCTCCGCTTTCTCGAAGCACCGCCACAGGGCCCCGTAGTGTTTCAATCGGTGACTGGAGGATCAGGACGGTCTCCCCGGACACCAACCAACGTGCGTGATCCTCAAGCAGCCTTCGTTCGACACCGTACTTCGATCGTCGTATCCACACCCCACCGAAGAGGGTTCCGATAACTCCACCCGCAAAGATCGAAACCAGGGTAGAGAGGCTTCCGCTCAGAATCGGCGCCGGCCAGTGGAGGACCAGGGATGCAACCCCGCCAAGGCCCCCGAAAAGAATGGCAGTCAGGGTCGCCCCGAGAGCACGGCGCCAAAGGAAGGGGTCCCGTATGTGTACATCTCCGTCCGCGGTCTTGTGCACCCATGCGGCGCGGCGGAAGCCCCTTCTCTGCAGCTCCCGTAGAGCTCTACGAGCTTCATCTCGTTCTGCGAAGTAGCCTATGAGGGTGCCTGCTTCCATATTTTCTTCCTTGTATTACCCCTTGGTCTAAGTAGCCGCTCCGGTTCTTACCGGAGCGAAAATGGCGCAACCTGAAGGTTGCGGCTACAGGTGCCGTTGAAACGTTAATTGGGAATCGTTTTCTTAGGCATCGCAACGGATTTCACTGGGTGGGAATCTGGGACACAGCCGCCACCCGTATATCGTCTTGTGGCGTCGCTGGCCAACTCCAGTGAGTTAGGCTGAATGAATAATTAATTTGTCAAATGCCAAGGGCAAACCCCATTCACGGGCTACCATCTTTTAAAGACTGAAACGGAAGATGGGCACTATCTGAAGAGAAGACGGTGCTCCCTTTTAAGACTTTATCATCGAGCCGAATCTTCTGGGAATCCCACTTTTCGTTATTATCAGCCCAGTCAAGGGAAGTATCGATACATTTCGCCACGCTTTTACCATCGATATTAAGTAACAGAAAAAGCAGGATCCGCCTGAGGTTGATAGGAGAAACCCTTAAAAGAAATGGAATATGCCGAAGGATCGAAGAGAGAGAATAAAACTCGCTTTGGACATAATGGTGTCCTTCGGCAAGCTCCTGGGGAGTCATGTTTTTGGGTTGAAATACGACGGTATGATGGTCGTAATGGCTCCAATCGTGAGATATGATTCGTCCCTGATCTTTGAAACGCTGGTATATTCGTGTTCCGGGATAGGGCGTCAAAACATGTAAAGCCATCGTGGGAAGTTTAGTCCTCGCTAAAAATTCCAGGGTATCATCAAAAATGGCTTTTGTATCCGTATCAAATCCCAGAATTATGGACGGGTGAAAGGCGATACCATTGTCCTGGATAATCTTAATCGCTTCCTCAGTTTCTTCTACAGATTTAAGCGTTTTTTTCATTCCCATCAGGCTTGAAGGCGACACAGACTCAAGCCCAAAGAATAAGGCCGCACAGCCCGAGAGGCGACATAATTTTAGCATCTCTTTGTCTTTCGCCAAGGATATGGAACTTTGTCCTACCCATCCGATGCCCAGGGGTATCAAAGCTTCAAATAATTCCTTGGAATATTCCGGGTGTCCGGTGATGTTATCGTCTAAGATCAAAAACGTCTTTGAGCCGGATTGTTTGATATCCTCAACAACCATGGAAACCGGTCTGTGTCTAATTTCCCTGCCATAGAAATCCGTCACCGAACAGAATTCACAGGCGTACGGACATCCTCTGGTCGTCAATAGCCCTACACAGTTAAATATCGCCTTGTCAATATGAAAATCTCGCCTTGGGAAAGGAACCTTTGAAAGATCAGGGACTGGCACATGGTAGAATTTCTGGAGCCTTTTCTTTCTAAAATCGTTGATGACATCTGCCCAACAGCCTTCTGCCTCTCCGATGACCACTGCATCGGCGTGCTGTATCGCCTCTTGTGGCAAGATAGTAGGATGAATTCCACCGAGAACGACTTTGGAACCCCTTTGTCTAAACATATCGGATAATTGATAGCTTCTATTTGCCGTTGCGGTCATGCAAGAAATCCCAACCAGATCGAAATCCAAAGAAAAATCTATATCTCTGATTTCTTCATCTGCAACGGTAATATCAATATCATTTGGCGTCAGTGACGCTAGAATGTGTAGACCTAATTGAGGGATTTTAATAGCTTTTAGTACCTTTCTACCAATCCTATGAGAAGGTGAAAGCAATAAGAGTTTCATCACTACGCCCTCGTTTCTTACAAAAATATTCAAAGGGTGACATCCCATCTAATGCAACATCGGGGTTAACCTTCCCTTGGGAAGAGTTTGGATGCCCTTCGTTATACAGAGAGTAAGGTGAATGCCTTAGAAACTGGGATAACCTCCCCGAGGAGATTCTTTAGAATATGGCCTAGGTTATTCCTTCTCCTTCTTTTGCAAGAATGCTGTGAGTAAGTCTATCGGCAGAGGGAGGATGATCGTTGAGTTTTTCTCGGTGGCCAAAACGGACATTGGCCTGTATCTCGGACTTCTCCCATATCCACTAATCCTTCAAATTCTTTTTGGGAAATCAAAGTGTCTGTAACAATCAGGTATAGGAGTTGCCTTCGCAGGGGATTTTTGAGTAATCTCTTACCTTATTTATGGAGAACTTTCATGTCGATCATTTCAATTTCACGTTGCCCATCAAGTCCGGTACATCTTTCTCCATATTACCATTTGAGATTCAAACCCTTTCCATTTTAGAGCTGCAGTTTCGCGGCGAAGGATTACCTCCCGTCCCTCATCCACTTTGCCCTCGACTTTGATTTTCTCCAGAACACTACGCCACTTTCCTTGACCCTTTTGTGATGCAATTACCATTGTAACTTTCCTCTCCAACCGATTTCATCGGCTACCCAATGCTCCCATAGCCTACTGCGATACAACAAACAGAATGTGCTCAATACCCCAAACCACCTCCCTACCCCAGGTAGATTGGCTACATAGGGGAACAGGAGGTATCTATTCCCCTATGTAGTAATCAAAATAACGCCCCTATGCTTAGCCCCGCGGATTGATATCAGGGACTATTCAACCTTTTCAGACAAAGTCAAAATCTCTCGTTTAAGAGGAGAGGGGACATAGACCAGGTTGATTTCTATCTTTCTCAGGGACTTTTCCTTGATAGCCTTCGTTGGGATCGTGACGTCCAAAGAACCTTCGGTGATGCCTTCAGGCTGAAGAGCCTTCCAAAATGCATAAACCTTTTCAATTTTCTCTTCAGGTTTATAAGGGATTGGCTTCCCAGCTTCATCCAAGTATTCGAGAGTGAGTGCTTGGATATCCAGGATATCTTTCGATTTATTAGTGATCTTGATCCTACCTTTGAGGGTTGGCGTCCCGACGATCTCTTTTGAAGCTGTGTCTACGACCGTGAGGACTTTAAGGTCAGTAAGTTCCACAAAAAAATTCTGGCCCGTAAGCTCAGACTTCGGGGGAACCAAGTTCTTTGTAATTTCCTCCTGCTTGGGAGCCCCCACCTTCTTCTCCTCCTTAGTACAACCAAAAAGTCCAATTACCAGACTTAAAACTATAAATATGAAGATCTTTTTGAAATGCATACAATGTCCCCCTTTCTTGGGTAGTATAAGTTAGTAGGAATATTAGACCCTTAGATCCCACACCTCTTTTTAGACCCCACACCTCCTTTCCTATTTGTTACCAGCTTTTGGTAGATCCTGGTTAGAGACTCATCGAGACTTGACAAAAAAACCCGCAAAGAAGCTGTTTGGAGTTCTTTGCGGGTTTCTCTCACATCTTAAAAAGGACTCTTTGCAACTATAGTTGGCTCTTTTGTATACTATTCTTTGCGGAATGTCAAGATAAATCATTGAGATTTCTGAAAAATGCCAGAAATCTCTGATTACATCGATTTGGAACCGATTGCACAGATTAGAAATGCATTGATCAATAAAGAAAAATCTTTGGAATCATTTTTTTGAAATCCCTGCCTGCGGTAGGCAGGTGTGTAATCAGAGAGCGAAAAGTAGTTTTTCAGAGCTCTATCGTTAATCTTCAAATAATCCCTCAGAAGGCCTGAAAAAATTGGATTTGACCGGTCGAGATTCACCATTGCAAATTCCACGATTATAAGAACATGCTTAAAGAACGTGAAAAGCACATTGGCGATCTTATGGCCCGTATAAGAAATGCGTTAGCTGTCATCAACCAATGACCAGGATTTGGACAGAAGCAGTAAACCCCGTTAGAAATTCCAGTCGTTCGACCCAGAGGCTCTCGACGGGCGGGGCATTATTTCTAACGGGGTAAAAGGTTACCCATAAAAAAAGGGGACGGCGAAATTCATAGGCCGTCCCTTTTTTTGTATTAGATGTTTTTTCCCTAAGTCCTTAACCTTAACCTTAACCTTAACCTTAACCTTAACCTTTATTATTTAACCCTATTTCGCTGCTTCTTCCAGCGGTATTCTCATCGTGTAGAATGAACGCCATACGAAGATGAGCCCGACAATGAACACCGGAATAGCGAGGTAGGGAGCGTAGTTCGTGGAACTGGATTCCTTCGCGTGTACCGCCATCTCGATCGCGATTTCGGTCGCGAGCAGGCCGAACAGCGTCGAGAACTTGATGATGGGGTTCATGGATACGGATGAAGTATCCTTGAAGGGGTCGC
>Ga0214473_10005331_pt1 | contig 15415 bp, 10 predicted proteins | sample RVTome_7_FD_203509 | JGI IMG/M metagenome (GOLD analysis project Ga0214473, IMG submission 203509) | Soil microbial communities from uranium-contaminated site in the Upper Colorado River Basin, Wyoming, United States - RVT98D197 | ecosystem: Environmental > Terrestrial > Soil > Contaminated >... | reverse complement strand
AAAAACGACTTTTAACAAAATTTAATCCTGAAACAATCCCGTATGCTGAGAGAATTTGAATAGCCGGCATGAGAACTGCAGCTCTGGTACCGGAGTGACCAGGTCCTTTACTAAGTGCCGCTGGGATTGGAGCGAAAATAACCCAAAGTAATAATAGCTTCATATTTTTGTGTCCTTTGCCTTTTAAATAAAAGGCCACCCCAAAAAGTATTGGAATGAATTCCAAGGTATATAAAACCCCCCTTCCTGGTATCATGCCGTACGACCATTCTGAAACTCCTTCGGTAAATAGAAAGTCGGGTGATAAATATGACAAATAGTTACTTGTAATTCTGTGAAATATGTATGAGACCTTGTTGGAAAAAATCCTTGCAATCTCGGAAGGCATACCTAGCAATACTGCTTCATACCTTCTATCAGAAACCGCTGCCCATTTATCCGTCGGATTAAAAATTGTTACATCAGACGCTCTTCTTCCGGAACCTGCAAAAAGTGAATTAACAAGAAGAATCAAAAAAACTCCAAATACAGCAATTGTAGGTAAAACCTTCTTAAAATTATTTATAAAAAGTTGCTTTACCTCCCTCCAATTTAAAATTAACAATACCGATATTAACATAATAGTAAAAATTCTCGCTGAGTGGTATGAGAAGAGATTCAGTCCAAATGCTAATGCCGAAAAAATCAAGTATTTTGGTTTTTCTATTCCTAAAAAATACAACCAAATTCCGAGTGGTATAAAAAAAGTTGTTAGGTTAGCTTCAAATGCACCTCTGGATAAACTTATATGCCAGGGCGATATTGCCAGCAGGAACGCTGGCAAAATTCCAAATTCCAAATTCCAAATTCCAAATTTTATGTCTTTTAATATTTGTCTACACATCAAGTATGTCGCTAATACGGCGAGAGTACCGATAATTGCGCTCGGAAGCCTAGTTGCAAATTCATTTAGTCCAAAAATTCCAATCGAAGGAATGGCTAAATATGAATACAGAGGCATTTTAAAATCACCGAATGAGCGAAGAACCAAAGGCCAGGAGTTTCCCCACTGATCTTTTCCCGTTTCTAAAAGTGAGTAGGCATCATAACCCAATGCGGCCTCGTCTTGAGTAAAACCAACAGGATAGGAGGATATTCCTACAACCCTTATCGTAAACGCCAGAAATAAAATCAGCGGCAATATTAAATTCTTAATCCTTCTCATTATTTCAAATCTAATTGGATGTATATGTGTAAAAAATTGGAACGTTCGTCGGTGAATAGTAAGTGTTAATTAGTTTTAAGTCTGAGCGTTTAAAAATAGAAGGGTCAGTCACGTCATGTTCTCCCGAAGCAACAACGAGGTGGCCTTTTTTTGCAAGCGGTTCAATCGGTTTAACAAGTTCACCGAAATAATATTTATCTCCAAGAGAATATCCATTAAATCCAGGAATAATTCCTTCAATGTGTATATCACCAGTAAATTGTTCTTGAAATAAGTTCATGTCGTACCCATACCAAAATAGAAATCGGGGAAGTATAGGCTCATAAGTATTATTAAAATAAATACGTTTGTAATCGGCGTCTACCTTTTTAACATCAGTTATCACATCTTTGAAACCATACTGCCAAATTCGCCAACCCTCGTTCGGCCAAATCACAAAATATCTGTGAATAAACCTACCGACATCAAAAAACATAACAAGGATAAATAAAATTATTATTATTTTGTATTTAATATTTTTCGATTTGTTAAGTAATTGTTCGAATCCTGTTGCGGATAAATATATTAACGGTGGCAGCAAAAGTATTAGGCGTGAGGCGTGTGTGCCTCCGTCTTTTGTTAATATTGAAGGTAACGGCGCAAGAAATAGCCAAACTAAAATAAGCAAGTTTTCTTTTCTTTTAAATCCGCGGTTTACATTCGCGGATTCAAGCTCGCGCAGGGAATTCTTCATCCCCGCGATGCGTAGAGATGCATCCAGCGTTGAGGACGTGGAAAAATCTCGGAGCGGCTTATACTTTTCAAAAACTAATTTGTAAATTAAAACAAAACTCCCAATGGCAACCAGAATAATATCAAAATGATACATCATTCCAAATCCGCTTACTGATTGCCTACCGTTGGGGTCACCGCTTGCAAAGAGAAAATCAGATGAAATCGATTTCAAATAGTTATTGGTTAATTTATAAGATGCAGCTGTATACTTGTTATAGAAAAGTCTGGAAATTTTCGAATCCGACCACGACCTTTCCTTTATTACTTCGGAAATCAAGTCGTCTTTATTTAAAACACTGATATAAGAAAAGCGTGAAGAGGCAGTCCCGGCAATTACTTGATTAATATAAGGTGAAAGAACAATAAGGCCGAAAGCCCCCGCCATGAAAAGATATTTGGGTTTATATTTCAATAATTCTTTTCTATAAATTAATAAAAGTGAGAAAACGAATAAAGGCGTAAATAATGTAGATATTGCATAGGAGTAGATGCTAAGCGCAAATAGAACTGCCGATAAAACAAGATATTTATTATTTTTCAATCCTAAAAGGTATGACCATGTACCCGCCAAAATAAAGGGTAAAAGTATTCCGGCGTCGTTCGCCTGCCTTGAAAAATTGAAATGCCAAGGAGAAAACAACATGAATAGCGTTGCAATTGCCGCCATCTTGTTGTTTGATATTTTTCTTATCAATAAATAAAAAAAGATTAGACTCAAATAACCCATTAATACCGAAGTTGTCCTCACCCCGACCTCATTCAAACCGAATAATTTAATAAAGGGGACGGAAAGATAAAGCTGCATGGGAAGACGATATTCAGAAAAGCTGTGGAATAAAACAGGCAAGCGATTGCCCAAATAATCATTGCCAGTCGTAAGAATGCTATACGCTTGTAACCCAACGTCTATCTCATCTCCAAAGAGGCTGACTGGGATACTCCCGACCTGCCATACTCTCAAAAATAAGCCTATCACAAATAAGATGGCGAAGGGGAAAATTAACTTCTTCATACTTATATTGTACCCCTACCCCCATCTCTTTAACCACCCTCCGAGCATAATTAACATCCAAATATTACCGGAGTTATTTTCATACCCTTTTTGGTGATTTTCCCAAAGATTTTTGACTATATTTTTATCAACAAGGTTATAAAGTCTGTCGTCATGAAGTGAAGTATATGCAAAATCCTTAAGTTCCCCTTTGAGCCAACTTTTTAAGGGTATGCCAAATCCCTTTTTAGGTCGTTTTGCAATTTCAGGCAACTTATCGGCCAATAATTTTCTCAGCTGCATTTTTGTTTTAAAAAAATTTAAATGAGGCTCTTTGGTTGAAAACGCCCAGGCAAGAACATTATTATCAAGATACGGTACCCTGACTTCTAAACTATTAAGCATCGATGCCCTATCGGATTTAACCAAAAAGTCATCGCGGAGGTAGGTATAAAAATCAATAACTTGCCCTAATCGATTCACGCTAAAATCATTTAAGTTAGGCATCGTTTCGGTAATATTAGAAAAATTAGGTTTATCAAATAAAATTTTCTCTCCGATAAAAAATGTTCTCATCCAATAAAGGTGGCGACTTAAATCGTCATATTTCATTCCGTTTAAAACGATTTTGGCAAGGCGTTTTTTGGGATAGTCCTTAAACGAAGTTGGGATTAAATTTACGAAAGATTCAGGTGTTTTCTCAAGTAATTTTGATAGTAATGATATAGGGAGGTATCTTAATATTTTCGTATAAAGATGAGCCTGATGAGTCGGATAACCTCCAAAAAGTTCGTCTCCTCCGTCGCCAGATAAGGCTACTGTCACATAACGCCTGGCAAGTTGACTGACTTTGTAGGTTGGAATTAGCGATGCATCCGCCAAAGGTTCATCTAGTTTGGTTATTATTTTTTCATAAATATCAATTACGTCCTTCGCGCTAAATTCGCAACTCAAATGCTCTGTTCCGATTTTTTTTGCTACCGCGTAGGCATGTTCTGATTCATCATAGCCGCTTTCTTTAAATCCAATCGAGAATGACTTCAATTTCCTAAAGGAAGATACGTAATACGCAATAAGACTTGAGTCTAACCCACCGCTTAAAAATACACCCACAGGCACGTCTGCTACGAGTTGATCTTTTATAGCTTTCTTTAAAATATCGTCAAAATTTTCATCTTTAATGTTTAAGTCTTGTTTTAGCTCAAAATATTTTTTTAACTTTAAACCCAACTTGGTAAAAGAAAGCGTATGCCCAGGCAAAAGTTTATTTATTCCGGAAAACATACTAATATCCCCGGGAAGAAACCCTAGATATCCATAAAATAAAAGTGCGTCATTATTAATCCGCTTATTATACTTTGGGTTTTTAATAATAACTTTTGGTTCGGAACCAAATATTAAATATTTATTTGTTTTATAGTAATAAAGCGGCTTTATACCGGCACGGTCTCTGCCAAGAAATAATCTCCTTTTCTTTTCATCCCAAAGTGCAAATGCAAACATACCGTTAAGTTTAGGCACAAAATCCTCACCATACTCTTCGTAGGCGTGAACTAAAACTTCCGTATCGGACTTTGTTCTAAACTTATGCCCCCTTTTTTCAAGCTCAACGCGTAGAATTTTATAGTTATAAATTTCACCGTTAAAAACTACAACGACGCTATTGTCTTCATTTTTTATCGGTTGGTCACCCGTGGTTAAATCTATAATTCGAAGCCTGCGTACTCCTAATCCAACAGTTTTGCTTTTATTAATGAATTTTCCTGACGAATCAGGTCCCCGATAAGCAATTTCATCGGTCATTTTGTCTAAAACCGATGGGTTGGTCTTTGAAGAAAAATCAATGAATCCTGCTATTCCACACATTTAGAAATTATTAATTCAAACTCCGATTTAATCGGAGGAGTGAACAAACTTGTTTATTTCCTTTATTTCGTATATCGGCTTTCTTTGTGATTCAAAGTAGGTACGGACCTGAAGTTCGGCGAGTAATCCCATTACCACAAGCTGTATACCCGAAAGTATTAGAAATATAGATAATATAAAAGTGAAGTTGGCTTGAATAAAAGCTCCTAATAAAATTCTGCTTATTGCTTCAATTACCAAGGCAATTATGCCCAGAAATAGGCTTAAAATTCCCAAAGACCCGAAAACATAGGCAGGCTTTGTTCCATAAGATGACAAGAACTTGATGCTAATAATATCAATTAAAGTTTTAATAATTCGTTCGAATCCGTATTTTGACTGACCACTCATTCTTGGTCTATGCTTCACTGCAATTTCTCCAATTTTTGCCCCTTTAAGATAAATTAATACGGGTAGAATGCGGTGTAATTCCCCATAAAGCTGCAATTCTTTTAAAAAAGGCTTCTTTACAACTCTAGCCGAACAGCCGACATCGTGATAGGGATATGAGAAAACCCAATTTATGACTTTATTTGCTGCCCCTGAATAAAATCTTCTTGCACGGGAGAATTTTTTTTCTTTTCGCCAGCCAAAAACCGCGTCATATCCTTCATCCATTTTTTCCAAAAATCTAGGGATATCTTGAGGGTCATTTTGTAAATCCGCGTCTAAAAATGAAATCAAGAAACCATCTGCGTTATCTATCCCCGCAGAAATCGCTGCCGTTTGACCAAAATTTCTATGCAAATTTATTAATTTCACTTTCACTTTTACGCCCGTTTTTTTCAAAGCTCTCATTAAGACTTTTTTTGAATCATCCGTGCTTCCGTCGTTTATATAAATTAATTCTGACTCATAAGATAATTTAGCCAATACTTTAATAACTTCTTTATGAAGTGCCTCCAAGTTACTCGCTTCATTATAAAAAGGAATGATAACCGACAAATCAATTTTTCCCATACTTTAGGGCTTTAAATTAAAATGAAATTACTATTAAATTATATCACAGAAGAGGCTATTTTAACTGAATTTTCGCACTTTTAGAACTTGCAGCATTCCTAAAATAAATTTATTATTCACATCAACTTTTAATCCTACTTGATTGCATAGTTTAACAAGGTAATCATTTCGGTAAGCATGAATATGAGTATCCTTCCAAATTTTCCCTCTATAAAATCCCCATAAAAACCAGACTATCCTAAAAAGCAAGCTTTCAGAAGGAACTAAAAATATCGCATAACCATCTTTTCTTAGAACCCTTTTGACTTCTTTAAGTACTTTTATGGGTTCGAATACGTGCTCAAGAACTTCCAGAGCAAATACTGCATCGAAACTACTATTATCAAATTTTAATTTGTGCGCATCCCCTAACCTAAATGACATTTTTTTATACCTCCTCCAATGTTTTCTTGCCCAATAAACTGAATCCTTTAACACATCAACGCCTATGATCTTATCTGCCTTACTTTTATCTAAAATAACTTTCGTGAAAGTACCATCTGCACTTCCAATATCTAGAATTTCTCCTTTTATTGGCTCAATTATTTTTCCTACCTGCTCAAATCTTCTTTTGTGCCAATATCGTTGAAAAAGATTATTTCTTATTGAAGAATGGTACCAATCAGGAGGAACTAGTCCATGGATCTTTGCCGCTGATTTTAATGAATCCATAACTTCCCTCAAGTATAAACGACCTCTAACTCTGAAGCCAAGTGTCTTTGACATCCTCTCTGTATATCTTTTTACCTAATATGGCGCTTGTTATTACAAGGAAAGCTAGTGAAATTATCGAAATTTTTAAACCAAAAGAAAAAGATTCAGGTTTATAAATAAATGCGATGCTGTGTTTACCTGGTGGAATTTCTACTGCACGAAAGGTACCATCCGCAGTGTAAATAGTTGACGGCTTGCCATCTACAAATACATTCCATCCTGGAAAGTATGTATCGGTAAGCATTAAAAAAGATGGTTTTTGAGTTTGCGTCGCAATGAGTATTTTATTTGGTTCGTAAGATTCAATGGTAGCACTATCGGAAGAAGTAATATTATGCTGGGTAAAAGAGGGGGGTTGATTAATTACAAGTTCATCACGAAAATTTATCCCATTTTGTAATTTTTCTTGGGCTCTTAAATCATTAGGTTCTACCAAAAATTTATCGTATAGGATTACTCGGGGAAGAACTGACAGGTTCTCAAGAACAACGGTAGCCCCATCTTCAAAAACAGGTTTAAATTTACCCTCCGGTATCTTACTATTTAAATATTGCCCTCCGGGGTCAATAATACCTTCCCTATCCCTTTTTAAAGCTACAAGGTATTTCACCCCTACCAGGTCAAAAAAAGTGGATTGATAACTTTGTGTTTCAAGGTAGCGAGTAAATCGGTTCTCTTCTAAATTTATGGGTTGGGATAATTCATCTAATTGCTCTTTTTGGTATATCTTGTACCACCTTGCATAAGATTTAATCGAAAGAGGATCATAACCGGACGGAGAATATAAGCGTGAATAAATCCATGTATTCGGTGGCAAAAGCGGCCCCCACTCCCGCTCTATACGGTATTCACCGGTGTTTTTTTGGAGAAATTCAATCACCGGAACGGAAAGGTTTGCCATTTGTATCGGGGAAAATGGGGTGAATTTATGACCAAAGCGAAAGAGGTCAAAACTAATAAGAATCAGTACCGCTATGAGTAAAGTCTTTTTAGATTTAATAAAATACAATAGTAATGAAAAAATAAATATTAACCCTAAAGATAGAACTAAATTTCGAAAGGCAGTGCGTAAATGCAAAGGTCCATCAATTCCAAAAAAAGAGGTGAGTAATGAGTAACTGCCGGTTTTTGAAAATTGATAATGGTAAAAAACTAATAGAAAAAGACTAAATAAAGACAAAGACACGAGAATGCTGGTTATTAATGTTCGTCTCGATTTAAGGTTTTGACTGCCTAAAGCAGCGAGTATGGATGCACTGAAGCTTGTCAGAATTAGAGCGCGGGAAGCATACCCGGTAGAAATACCGGGAACATTCATTTGATATATAAGCTGACTAAGGGGATTCTTAAAAGAGATTAGTAAAGACCCAATAAAAACTAGGGCGAAAAAAAGGAAGTAGACATTTTTTCTATATTTAGAAATTGCCGTAATGACCAAAACGATGGAGGCTATACCAAAATAACCCGTTGTTTCTTGATATGCCAGGGTCCCCCAAAAATTATTAGTGGCAGGGTTACCAAAAAAGTCGGGAGCAAATAACAAAATGAAGTTTTTAAAAGGAAGAAGTCCGAATTGGTACTCGTAAATATTTAAATCAGATAGTCTAATTGAGTATTGATAAAGTTCAAGGGTAGGAAAAAGTTGAATAGATGCTGTTGAAATACCAATAATCAAAAACAGAAAAAATACACCGATTGATTTTTTCTTCGATTGCGATGTTTGCCAAATCCTAATCAGTCCATATAAAAAGGATAACCCTAGGGTATAAACAGCTGGTTGAAAAAAACCACCCGTGAGAATTGGGAAACAGGTCAAAGCAAAGAAAACCAAGAAGATATTTTTTTTAGTCCGAATGTGTTTTTCCAATAAATACAATTGGAGAGGTAACCAGAGAAGAATTTGACCTGAAGTTCCATATTCTAAATAGGTAACCATAAAACCGGAAAAAGTAAAAACAACTGAGCCGATTAGACTACTGGTTATCTTGAGACGAATTTGTCTAAGATATAGATACATAAAATAAAGAGAGAGTACCGGCTGCGTTATTATCATCAGAGTCCATCCCCAAAGATCGCCAAAAATGAGCATAAAGATATTCAAAGGATAAAACGGTGCAGATTGCCAGTTAGCCAACAAGGGTGTCCCAGATAGTGAATAAGGATTCCACAATGGCCATTGCCCGTCCCTTATAGATTCCATAGACAGAACTCTCCATGGATAAAGTTGGGAAAAGACATCAGAAAGTGCGATATTTTTAAAAGGCACTCCAACTATATACCCCCACTTATAGTCAAGCCATGGGTAATAGGCTCCGACTAAGGCGTCGAGAGGTAGAGGAATCTTTTTATTAAACCAAACGGGGTAGAAAAAAATTAAACATAAAGCAATCAGCAAAATATAAGGCCATTTATCCTTAAAGAATCTCCAAAACTTGAGCTTCAAATCTTTCATACTCATATACCTCACTTGAGCGTCTGGCATTTTTGGAAAGTTTTAATTGAAGATTTTTATCCTTTAACAAAATTTGAGTTTTTTTAAGCAATTCTTGCTTTGTCTTCCACAGGTATCCGCTCTCTCCCTCCGAAACTATCTCACTGTGTCCTCCAGCCGAATATGCCAAAGGGATTGTTCCTGCCGACATTGCTTCCACTACTGTAATTCCAAAATGCTCTAAACGCTTGGGCTCTTTATCTTCATCTATTCCATAACCGGAAGCAGTCCAAAAAATCTTAGCACGGCTATATAAATCTTTAACCTCTTTCCAGGATGGACTTTCTATTATCTTAACAGGATAACCTGCTGAATTATCCCTAAGTTTATCTACAATTTTATCAACGCCAACTTCAACTCCCCCCGCCAAAATAATACTCCATTTCTTATAACCTGAATCATAAAGTTTTTTAAAAGTATTGACTAAAACATCTTGTCTTTTAGCTTGGGTTAATTGAGAAAATCGTCCGACAGAAATAATAAAATTCTCTTTCTTCTTGGGTTTTAATTCATCTGTAGAAACAGGAGGATAAATAACATCGCTTTTGATTCCAAATTCTTTATCAATATATTCTTTTGTGAAATAAGAATTGCAAATAATTTTATTTATTCGATAAAACTTCATCTTATTAAGAAGCGATTTACCATTAATATTTTTAAATGGCATTTGAAAATGGAGAATATTTTTTCTTGCCCGAAGTAAGGGGATGCTGCCGTCTGATACCCAAAAACAAACATCGTAACCGTCACCTCTTTTGATATCGTGTACAAAATTAACACCTTCAAGGTTAATACCAAATCGTTTCTCAAGTTTTACTTTAATTGAAGCGTCTTTCCATTGCACATTAACTCCATACCCTTTATTAACTAAAACATGTGCAAAGGCCATAGTATATCGCTCACCGCCGCCTAAGGTGTCTAAGTATGGATTGTAGATTGCAGCGCGCATAATTAGTGTTCTGTGATCGGTGTTCGGTGTTCGGTAATTTGTAACTCCCACAATTTAGCGTAACTCACGAATCGACTGAAAACTTGATATATGATTTCGATGACTCCTATCGGCCCATCAAGAAATCCTTTTTCTTTAACTCCTCTATGCCAAAATTCCCGAAACATGGCAGTAAAAAAACGCACAATATTCATTTTAGGGTGATTTGCGCCGTACATTAATTTTGCTTCTATTTCCGACCACTCATTAGTTTTCTCTACCATAGAAGACAAATTCCTATGCGTATTATGGATAAGTGGATTCTTTAATTTTCCAACCCCTCCCTGCCTGCCGGCAGGCAGGCCTTTAATTACAGGTTGTTCATGAAGCTCACCCTTCCATTCTATTAACGAGTTTTTTCTTATCAACCTCAAAACGTAATCCGGCCACCAACCGCCATATCGCATTCGGTGTCCTAGCAAAAAATTTCTTCTTGGAATGGCGAATGCGGTGATTGGTGATTTGTGATTTGTGATTTGTGAAAGAATTTCTTTTTTGAGAGCTGGAGTAACTTGTTCGTCGGCGTCTATATATAAAAGCCAAACACCCTTCGCTTCCTTTGCCCCAATATTTCTCCTATCGCTGAAGCTGCCCTTTGTATTACCGATTACCTTTGCCTTTAATCTTTTAGCCAAATCAACGGTTTCGTCTTCCGAACCGTTATCAACAACAACTATCTCATCTACCCAAGCAATTGAGGCAAGACAATCCTCAATCGTATCTTTTGAGTTTTTAGTAAGTACAATCGCACTAAGAAATTGTTTTTTTGCAACCATTTATCAAGGAAGTTTTAATTTACGTTTTATCCTATTTTTTATTCCTCCAACTTCTTTGAGAAGAGTTTCAGCCTGCCAGTAATGTAAATCCCCTTCTGATTCCTTCATTGCATTAATTACATCATCAACTCTAATTTCCTCTCGTCCTTTGGACGAAAATTTTTGTTTCTCCCACAGTTTAAGATACATAACCATCTCTGAAAACGCCTGAAGACCTGCGAGAGCTAATCCGTGCAATCCGTCTTTATACCCCTCGCCTTGAAAATATCGGCTTAAAAACTCGTTTGTTGGTTTCTTTATCAAATCAAACCATTCAAATTCGTATCCATCTTTAAATAGAATTTTTGCGTGTTCAGTTGTATATCTATCGAGTCTTTGAACATACTGAGTAATTGATACGTAGTGATGGTGAATAATTGCATTTTTTTCATCTGCTTCTAAATCCAACCCTTTACCTCTTGTTTCCGGTACGGAGTGAATTATCTCGCTCCAAGAAACTTTTCCTTTCTTAAAAAATCTAATGTTATAATCCGGCCACCAACGGGAATGCTTAATCCATTTTTGGAAGATGATATTTTTACGAGGTAGACGATAGTAATCCGCTTCTGGATTATTAATAATTTTTCTTAGACTTGTACTTAGACTTAAACTGACCTCTTCATCCGCATCCAAAATCAATATCCACTCGCCCTTTGCTTTAGATATAGCAAAATTTCTTGCTGGCTCAACGTATCCAGTTCTTTTATGCTCATAGACTTTCGCTCCAGTGCGCCTCGCAATCTCCTGGGTTTTATCATCCGACTTCATATCAACAACCACAATCTCATCCGCCAACTGGCGGACCGAAGCCAGTGCTTTCGGCAAATTCTTCTCTTCGTTTAATGTATTTATAACTACTGATATCATTGTTCTCTCCGAGCCTTAGGCTCTTCTCCGAACCTAAAGGTTCTACAAACTGGAGGTACGAGCCGGAGGCATAACTTGAATTTTACCATTATTTGGCTAATTATTGGGCTAATTTACTTTGTAAATTTTGACATCGCTATTTTCAAAAATATCTTCTATTCCCAATTCTTCTTTGCTTAAAACAATTTTCATGCCTCCGGCCAAATAAACATAGGAAATATTATTTTCATCTAAAAAGTTTCTAGCCAGGACCTTATCTTTTGCATTAATAAACTGCATAACCTTATCACGCCTGCCTTTCCATTCATACCCTGTTATTTCTAAATTAACTTCGTCCTCTAAATAAACTGGTTTTTTTGAAAACGCAGAAACGTAGGCAGTTGACTCGTATAAATAAAGCGGCCTGGGAGGATTATCGATAGCCGCATCAGCCGCTTCTCGGTTGAAGGGATAGGTTAAGACGACTCCATCAGGTTGCGTGGACAAAAACTTAAGAGCTTCTAATTCTTCATTAGATATTTTCGCAGGTGGTCTAGCCGGTAGATAATGCCTTAATGTTCCAATAGTAGTTGGTATCGTAAGAAGAATAATTACTCCTGCTACAGTGCTATAGAGCACTGTAGCATATTTATTTTCCATCCACTCTCCTAACCATATTCCTGCCAGAACGCCTGAAAACATTAGAGAGTAATAAAAGAACTGAATTGTGTTCCAGGCAGTTCCTCTTTGGATATAAAACATTGGAATTATAATTCCCGCTGCTATCAGGGAAAAGAAAAACACATCGATAAAATACAAATTCTTGTAATCTCTGATTTTCTTAATAATCCAAATATCCTTGACTAGCCGAGTCCCAAAATTTCCAATCACGAAAATTATAAATGCGATAACATAAGCGGTAACACCCTTAATTAGACTCCCTGCCAGCTTGTAGTTCACCATAGCCTCGGCAAACTTCGGCCAGGAGACACGGTCTGAAAATCCCATCATCGTTTCTAAAAACCAAAAAGGGGAAAATAGGATAATCGAAGAAGTACCTTTACTCATTGGAAGATACAATAAAAGCGATATAATCAACGCTCCGGTAAATACCTTCATCAAATCTATTCCTTGACGCTTGAACATTCGCCAAAAACCTGCAACAAATAATCCTCCCAGAGCCAAAATTCCTGCATATACTTTAATTTGAATTAAAACCCCAAAAAGAAAAGTTACAATTATCAATATTTTTTTCTTTTTAATCTTTAAGTTACTTCTTGATGCTTGAAGAAGGAGGTTCAATGCAATTAAAATTACTAGAATTGACAATGCAAACGGCGGATTAATAAGAGTCGAGATAGATTGTTGAGACCAAAACATAGATTCTCCTCCCAGCTCACCATTTCTAAAAAAAGTTATTAACCAACCGAATCCTCCTCCGAAATAAACAAAAAAAGTCGCCCAGAGCGCCTGTAACTTGCTCTTTCTCCAACTTTCAACAAATTTATAAGTAAATATACCTATCGATAGCGCCAAAAGAGGAGGAATTATTTGAAAATAAAGAGTCGAAACAGGAATAAAAGTTAATTTATGAAGCCAAGCCAATAAAAGGTCGAACCCTATATGGTAATTTTTGATTGTTTCTCCTGCAAAGACAGGTAATTCCCAACTTCCCCGACTCAAGCTCTCTATAACTGCAATATGCCATATTCCATCGTGTCCATTCGGTCCCCAAAACCCTACGCCAGAGGCGCACTTCGCATCCCAACAAAGTCCGCTTTTAACCATCGTTGCTGACCAGACAATAGTACCTAAAGCTATCAAAATTACCGCTTGTTTAGAAAAATGTTTTAGATATTTATCCATCTGTTACAAAATTCTTGTTTATCCATACTTTCAATTGCGTAATCACTCAATTTATGCTCTCTTCTCCACGGTGTGAGATTAATAGAATCGCAAACAGAATCGTTATAGATTTTAAATATCGTGCCCGCATCTTTCTGATTTTGAATTAAGACGTCGTATTTGTAGCCACTAAAACAATCGATGTTTCTGCTTACTATATATATTTCATTTTCGTCGAATATCTTGGGGCAATTATTTGTAAAAATAAAATTATCTAGATAATAATTATCCTCTTTTTCTGTATCTTTATATATTCCCGTTAAATAAGTTTTCTGAGCATCTTCTCCAAAGTAGAACAATGATTCAAGAAATAAGGGTCTGTTTTCTATCGAAACAATAATTACATTCGTATTATTACTTTCTAATTTTTTTAAATAATTAGCCAATACCCTCTCGCTTAAAAAATAATTTTCTTGAGAGGCTACAGGGTATCTGTAAAAATAAAAATAGAAAAAATTCATAGAAGAAATGCTTATCAAAAAAATAAGAAAAAATAAAGATACGGTCTTAATTAACTTTTTATTAAGAATTTGGTATATATAAATAATTCCTAATGAAGATAAGGTCACAAATATTGGGATTAACAAAAAAGATCTATGTATAACGGATGTTTCTATTTCGTTTATGGCTGTAGGAATTGGAGCAATCAACAAAAGAAATAATAATAATACTGCTTCTTTTCTTCTTTTAATAATTAAGTAGAATAAACCCAAAGGAATTAATATTATATCGATAAGAAATAGAAGCCCGTGATTTTCGAATCTATATGTCGCTCTCAAATCTCCTTTGAAAAAAAGTGTATCAATATTAAATGCTTGAAGATATTTTGATAATAAGATATTTAATGTCGCAGTAATTTTATTTGAAAATATTTGGGTAAAAGGATTAGAAATAACTACTTTTCTTTGTTCGTTTACAATACTTCCGACAATATTATTATCAAATAGAAATATTTCGCTAAACCTTCCTGATAACTGAAGTCCAGGTAAACGTTTATCAATTAAACTAAAAATAATAATAAATGAAAATACCAGAACCAGAAAATTTCTTATAAATAAGCTGTTTTCCTTTGCTTTGTCTACATAATAACTGTATACAACCAGAATTATTGTTAAAGGCAAAAATATCGGTTTTGCACCGTGATAAGTAAAAAATCCGACAACAAGAATAAAAAATGACAAATAACGATAAATAACGTTTTTACACAAGAATAAAGTGGTAGCGGTTAGATAAATAAATAGCGCGAATGTGTTATCGGTTCCCCATCTTGAATAATAAAATACCCAAGGGTTAATCAAAAATATTGTTAAAGCCAATATAGACAAACTTTTGTTTCTGAATAATTTTTGAATAAAAATAAAAAATACAAAAGCAGTGAGAATATTCAAAATAACATAAGGCACCCTTGATGAAGCAAAACCTAATTCAAAAATCCTGTAATATACCGATAACAAAAAGGGGGGGATAGGACTTATTCTACCTTCAGTTTCTGATCTGAAAAAATTTAAGGGGAAGGAATAACCCGATATGTCTCTTCCCTCTAATACATAAGATTTAGCGTTCAATGTATATTCAACTTCATCGTGTGCGTAACCAACAGGTATTTTGTCCAACCACAAGAATCGAATGGCTATCAATACGATAATTATCACTGTGAAAGGTAAATATTTTTTATCGAGAAAATATTGCTTTACTAATTTTTTTAACATCGTCAATTATTGATGAACCGAAAATGAAGTATGCACAAATTAGATAACTAATAGCACCTAATCCTCCGATAACA
>Ga0214473_10005330_pt1 | contig 15417 bp, 7 predicted proteins | sample RVTome_7_FD_203509 | JGI IMG/M metagenome (GOLD analysis project Ga0214473, IMG submission 203509) | Soil microbial communities from uranium-contaminated site in the Upper Colorado River Basin, Wyoming, United States - RVT98D197 | ecosystem: Environmental > Terrestrial > Soil > Contaminated >... | reverse complement strand
AGGCGCTGGGCCACGTCGCTCATGTCCGAGGCGATCTGCTCGACCACGCGGGGGAAGGCGATCGTGGTGCCGTCCTCCTCGAGAATGTGCAGACAGTTGGAGGCGTCATCGGCCAGCTTGCTTTCTGTCGCGGACAGATCAGCCAGTTGAAGCTCCTCCGCCCGGCGGAAGTGGTCCTTTCCGTGCGCGTCAAGTTGAACGGTGGCGTCGTTGATGGTTCTCTGCCGGGCGAGCATGTCGCGGAAACGAGCTTCCAGATCACGGAGGACTTCCTCACGCTCCTCTTCGCGAAGCTGTTTGAGCGCCTCTTCCAACTCCTTCTGCGCTTGCTGAAGCTGGTCGATCGCGTTGTCCTGATGCGGCGTCGCCTCCTGGGGTTCGTCTTGTTCCAGCGATTCGGACGCATCCTCCATTTCACCCTGCGCCTGTTGAAGACCTTGCTCGCCGGGCGTTTGCTGCTCGCCTTGCTGACCTTGTTGACCGCGCTGTCCTTTTTGCCCCGGTTCTCCTGGCTGACCCTGTTGCCCCGGCTGCCCTCCTTGTTGACCTTGCCCTGCGTCCTGCCGCATCTTCTGGGAGAGCGCGCCAGTTTCCTGGGCGAGTTTTTCCTGCTCCTGGCCCTGTTTTTTCGAATCGCGCTGATCCTCCAGCGCTTTCTTGGCCTCCTCCAGCCGGTCGATGGTCTCCCGCAACTTCTCCCGAGCCTCTTCTTGCGGCGGCTGCGCTTCTTGGGCGGCGCCGGGTTGATCCCCCTTCTTCAACGACTCGCCGGCCTTGGACATGGATTCGGCGCTCTTCCCCATGGACTGTGCGGCCGATTGCGTCTGGTTCTTGGCTTCCTGCATGCCCGGTGATTCGGACGGTGTTTCCGAGGGCAACTCACCCAGGCGTTTCAGGTCCTCCGCCAGTTGTTTCGCCTCCTCGGAGAGTTTCTGCTGATCCTCGGAAAGTGCCGGAGGCTGGTCACCCGATTGCGCCGCGGCGGCCGTTTGCTGAGAGATTCCCTGTTGTCGGTTCAGCAGCCCGCCGGCGCGTTGGATGGCCTGATCAAGCTGTTGCCTCATGCGCTCCGCGATGGCCGCCTGGGCGCTGGCGTCGCGCAGTGCTTTTTGTTGCTCCAGAATCCGTCCGATCTCCTCCTGATATTCCTTCAGACGCTCCATCTCCGCGCGGCGATCCGCGTTGTCGCTGTCGCGTTCCAGCAGAATCGCCAGCAGCTTGTCCACGTCGGCGAGCCATAGTCCTTGTTCATCGACGGCCGGCGTCAGCACCGACGGATCGCGGAGCATTTCCACCAGCTTTTCAAGCCGATCCGCCAACCCCAACTCGCCGGATCGTTCGATCAGCCGCGCGAGGCGGGCCGCGTTCTCCGGTTCCGACTCCGTCAGCGTCTCGCGCAAGCGGAACACCCGATCCTGCAACCGCTGATACCGATCGCGGATCATCTCCTCTTTGGAAGCCAGCGGATGAACCGCGCCGGGCGAGGGCTCGTCCCGGGCGACGGCGAATCGCACCGCCCCGGCACTGAGCCCTACGGTGAACAGGATCGAAAGGACGAAAAAGCGGTCTTGTCGCATGGGTTCAGTCACCAAAGACCTCGGAGGCCTGTTTTTCCAAAGCGTCCTGCGACTCCTTGTGCAACTCCTGCTGCAAGCGGATGATATCCCTGAGCAATCCGACGACTTCCTGATAACCTTCCCATTGTATCATATTGTCCAATACTTCGCGCATTCGTGACAAGATTGCAACTTGTTGGGGATCAACGGCCTGGGCCGCGTCCGCCCCCGCCTCCCGCGAGAAGCGGCGGATGGCGTCCGCCGCCGCCGAAAGCTCTCGCCGCGATAGCTCCGTCAGGGGCTGAATAATCCGCACGTCGAGGCGCTCCCGCTCCTGGACGGTATCGAGTCGATTGACGTGCATCTCCGACAGAATCTGCTCGAACTGCTGACGAATGACGTTCACCGACCCGGCGATATTCCTTTGACGACGTTCCAGCGCGGTCAGTTCATTGGCCCAGGCCTCCGCGTCCGTTCCCGCTTCAAACTGACCGTAGACGGTCAGAAGACGGCTGCGAACCTCCTCCTGAGCATCGACCAGCCGCTCGAAATCCAAGCGGTATTCCTGCTCTCGACGCTGAAGCTCCGCGATCAACTCATCACGCGTGACCACGCGAAGGGTTTGCTCCGGCGTCCGCGATATGTTCGGTCCTGACACATCGTCAAAGTCACCCGCCTGCGCCCCCAGCGTCAGCACTTCGCCGGGGGAAACCGCCCGCGAGGCCACGGGCCATTCCAGCGTCGCGGCGAACGTCGTCTGCCCGGGTTTGAACGTAGGCAGTTCGATCGTCCCTTCGCTCTCCCCCTCTCGGGAGATTCGATACAACAGATCGACTTTCGCCAGACCATATTGATCGGTGAACTCGATCTGGATGGGCAACAGGGCCTCCGGCGTCACCATGTTACCGGCACCGATGAGTTGCATTCGGCCGCTGGGCGGATCGTCCGGCACCACACGCAGCGCGAAGCGAACCGGCTGGCGATTCTCCAGATTGGCCTCGTCGATCAGACGAAAGTGATACGTCTGCGTCTCTTTCGGCCAAAGGACGGCGAAACGGCGGTTCCCGTCCGTCCGTGCCTCGCCGTCCACCACGTCGCTTCCGCTCATCAGCACGGCGGACACCACGGGCTTGTTCGTTTCCATCCAGATGGTGACTTCGCTGCCCGGGAGGACTTGGGCCGATCGCTCTCCGTCGGCAAGCATCAGCGGCGGGAGTCGCGTGTACGCGGGGGGCACGATGCGCATTTCCGTTCGTGTGACGCGCGGCCGTTCCAGCAGCCTCGCGTGGAACCATTTCGTGACATCGTCGCCGCCGCGAAGCTGAAACGTGAAATCCTCTGGCGCGTTCTTGAACGTATAACGGTAGGTCAAACGACCCTCCCCTCCGACCGTGACCATCGGTTCGCGGCCGCGCTTACCCGACGCCGTCTCGAGGCTGATTTCCACCTCGCGCGGTTGCACCCCCTCCGCGTAGGCCTCCACCGTCAGGTCATCGCCGCGCGCCCCGATCAGTTCATTCCCCTCGAGCACGACCATCAAGTGCGTTCGTTTAGGATAATCGACGTCCTGCAAGAGCACGTTGCGTGCGAACCAAAGTCGGGTCATATCCGGCGACAACCCAAGAAGCACGGCCCCCGCCGCCAACATCCCCACCAGCGTAAAAGCCGAACGCCTGGCCCGCCGGGTTCCGATGACCACCGAGAAGTCCAGATCGCGAACGCGCGGACCGGTCTCCGCCACCACGGCGCGCATCAAATCCGGCGAGTTCGTCGCTGCCGACCCGACCTCCCCGGCGGCGAAGCGCAGGGCCGAGATCAACAGCGACGAGAGCTGCGGGAAACGACGCTCGATGAGCTTGGCGATGTCCGTGGCGCCCACGGGACGGCGCATGGCCGAGAGGATTCGCTGCCACAAAAAGACCAGAACGCCGGCGGTGATCGCCATCAGCATGGTCGCGCGTATGCTGACCCGCAAGCCGCGCGTGCCGTAGTCGAGCAGGAACTGTGTCAGCGCGGCCGCGGCGGCGAATCCGGCGGTCCAGGCGACGCCTTCGAGCACGACACAAAAGCGGGCGCGTCGGGCAACGGCGCGCAATCGGGTGATGACCGCCGCGTCCAGCGACGGTGACTCGGAACGCCGAATGATGGTGTGATCCCTGCTGGTCATAAGCCGTATAAGCTCAACACCGATCCATCGCCCTTCACGAAGTTGAGGCGCGCCCGCGGGTTGGAGCGAAACCCCGCTCCACCGCAGAGGCTAGGGCCTGCGGCTCCATGTCAGCGGCCATTCGCTCCTCGCCACCGCCGTTCATCGTTATTCCTACAGCAGTCGATTCCACTTCCGGACGCCCCATTCCACGCAGAGCAGCGTCAGGAGCAAGGCAAGCACCGTCGCGTTGTCCCACAAGCTCGTCGGGCGCGAGCGGATCGGGATCTCCTCGTGCAAATCCGGAATCAACGAGGGAATCTCCCGCGCCTCGTCGATCTCGAAATAGCGTCCCCCATGCGATTCCGCGGCCAACGCGGTCAGGTCTGCGCGGGCCATCTGCGGGCGAAGCATCTCGATGTTGGGTCGGGTGACCTGAATCTCCCGAGCGATCTCCATCGGTTCCGGTGATGTCGGATCCGGCGCCGTGATGGTGATTCGAAAGTTCCCCGTTCGATCCGGCACGAAGCGTCCTTCAAACCAGCCGACTCGATCCGGGCGCGAGGTCAACAAGAACTCCCCCCGCTCGTTATCCACGCCATAACGCGCCGTGATCTGGTCCATCCGTAGCGGCTTGTATTCACGGTCAAAGAGCCGAGCGGAGACCGTGACGGCCTCCCCCAGCGAGTATTGGTCCGACTCCGTCACCATCATACCCCGCTTCGCGCCGCCCAGCAGCTTGCCTTCCGCCAGATACCGCAAGAACTGGACCCAATACCGATCGTAGCGTTTCTCGCCCTTTCTTCGCCAGCGCCAGGTGCCGTCTAAGGCCAGAAACCCGGTTCGACCCGCTCCGACGAATTGCACCGCGGAGAGCACGTGACCGCCCGCGGCGTTACGCATGCGCGATCCGCCGTGGCGCATCAAGACGGTCGCCACCGGCTTCTCGCGCAGGACCGGGTAATGCCAGTAGACCTCGGCCACCTCCTCCCACACCAGCTTGGTGGAGGCGGGATCGTCGGCCATTTTCATCACCGGATGACCGAACGCGGTCTGCGGGAAATCAACCTTCGCGGGGGCGAGCTGGTAATACCCGATCTCGTTGAGCATCAGATCGGCTTCCGGATCGAGCGCCACCGGAAGCAGGTCGATCAACGGTTCGGGCGTGCGGTCGCGCATGAAGCCGGCGGTATGATCTTTCCCCGCCGCGTACAGCAATCCCCCGCCGTATTCCGTCACATAGGTGTCGATCAGGCGACACCAGGATTCGTCGATTTCGTCGCGGTTGGGGTCGAGCAGCACGATGACGTCGTAGGCGTACAGCTCCTCGGCGGTCACGGGTAGATGGTCGATGATGGTGTCCCCGTCGCGGACGGCGCTGAGGTCGGCCGATTGCAGCCAGCAGCTTACGTCGAAGGTGTCATCGCGAATGAGCAATCGGGAAAGGAACTGGTATTCCCAGCCCGGACCGGAGGACACCAGCAACACCCGTGTGCGGGCGTCGATGACGTTGACCGTGGTTTGCTTGACGTTGTCGTCGGCGACGGATTCGCCGTCCAGCACGGGCACTTCGACGTGGTAGACGTAGCGACCGACGCGCTCCTGCTTCCGCTCGAACGAAACGGGGTCGATCGCGCCGCCCGGTTCCACGATGACGCGCCGCGTGTCCACCACGCGTCCGTCATCCGCCTCTCCGTCGCGGCGCTCGCGCAACTGAACGGCCACAGAGTCCCCGTCCAGCCCTTCCGCAGACAATCGAACCGCGATGGAAAACGGATCGCGTTGAAACGCGTTGGGCGGGGCAAGCACTTCCGTCACCCGGATGTTCCGCGGGCTGGAGGGATCACCAACACCGACGACGTGAATCGGGATCTTCCGTTCCCGGGCGAAATGGGCCGTCTCCTCCGCCGGCGCTCCCTGATTGAACCCGCCATCGGAGAACACAATGACCGCCGCCACCGGGGCGGACCCCAGGCCTTCCACCGCGCGGCGGACCGCGCGCTCAATGTTGGTCGCCGACCCCGTCGCCTCTGCCGGAAGCGAGGCCTCGTTAACATCGAATGGGGCCTCCGTTCCTTGGTTTGCGTGCGGATCGCCGTTCGTGGCGGGATGCTCGCGCAAGGCGCGGATCGTGCCTCGCAACTGCGGTTCGTCGCCAAACGTATAGAGCTTGATACGGTTGTTCTTCGCCAGCTCTCGCAGGAAGCGGCGGTCGTCAGCCGAAAGCACCTTTTCGACTAACGACGCGCGACGGATCGGCGACGAGGTGGACCAATCCACGACCCGTTCCACGCGCCCGACCGCGGCCGGATCGCGATACCTGTCCGCCAGGTCCATGCTCGACGACGTGTCCAACAGTAATACCGTGTAGGAATCAATCCATCGCCGGAGAATGCGCACCCGGGCGGGTTCGAGCAGGATCAAGGCCAGGGCGACGAGTACCGTGCTGCGAAGGACGGCCAGCAACGTGCGTGTTCGAAGGGTGGCGCCAAGGCGGCCTTCATGGCGGTACATCCATACCACCACCCAAATGACGGCCAGCAAGGCGAGCACATAAGCCACGCCCAGCCAACCTTCTGGGAGGTAGCGCAATTCGGTGACGAAATCGATCTCGTCCCGCGGCGCCGCCTGCGCCAAAACCGCACACGAATGAGGAAGCTTACCGTACATGGCAAGTGGAATCATTCCGGGCAAACATTTTCCGGTGCGCCCGGGGCCGCAGCCTACCTCACGCGTTGCCCCTTCGCCCGGTCGCCTTGTTGCCTCATGGTCTTTGTTTCAGTGTTTTCGCCCCCAGCGCCACGCCAGAAACTGCTCCGACATCAGCACCGCCGCGGCCGCAAACAGACACAGCCGCCAGAACTCCGTTCGCGATTCGTCCCCCGCCCCGGACAACGCCTCCATACCCTGGATATAATCAAAGGGAACATCACCCAGCGCCCGGCGGAGCTCGCTTTCCTCCGCCCCGCTCAGGTCGCTTTCCCGCGGGTCGATGTTGACCGCGGCCAACACCAACGACTCACCGCCCTCGCGTTTCCGCAAGAGGAATTGGTAGATGCCGGCGACGTCGGTGTGCTCCCAACGAATCGCCAACCCGCCGCCGTCGTTTGTTGACACGGCCGCGACACTCACCTCCCGCTCATTCGGATAATTCGGCGTCCGTACGAGGGCGTCCGGTTCATACTCCGCCGCCGGAAGGGGGAGTTCGATGGACTCTCCCACTTGGTTGTCACCCGCTCCGTCGCCGCGCCGTGTCACGTGCCGGGTCAGTTCCATCAACACCGGCAAAAACGTAGGATGGTCGGGCCATTGATTCCATTCCTTGTCCACCGTCGTGGTCACCAAAACCACTCGCCCCTGCCCAAACGCCCGTTCGACGACCGCCGGATGCTCCTCCGCGTCATCAAACCGCGCGATCACTCGCGGCGGTCGCAGCCCGCGAACTTCCGGTCCGTCCCCTCGCGGCTCCGATCCGCTCTCGACCATCGGTGGTTCGCACGCGAAGAACTCAAAGAACGGGATCTGGCCGATCCCCAGCGGATCGCCCTCCAGGCTCAAACCCTGCATGGTCGGATGCACCCGGTCCATCACCACCAGGTGTACCGGCTCAGCCAGGCGAACGCGTTCTTTCAGTTCGGAAGGAAGAAGGCCCGCCCCGTCCCGATAGAACGCCGAGTTATAAAGGCTTGCATCGACTTGATCGCCCAGGAAAAAAACCAACCCTCCCCCGCGCGATACGTAGCTCGTCAACGCCTCCGCCGCCGGCTCGCTCACCCGATACACGTTGGCGAGCAGAACGGCGTGAAAGTGGGAAAGCTGGACCTCTTCCAGGCCGGCTTCATCCACAACCGTCAGTTCGTTCCCGCTGAACACCTCTCCCTCGGGTCGCAGGGCAGCCGTCAGAAACGTCAGTTCATCGTCGAAGGCCTCGGCCGAGGGTTCGCCGTTGACCAAAAGAATGCGCACCGCTGTGGCGACCTCTATCGCTGCATATCTCACGTTGTCCGTCGGCAGCGCGTCCGGTGGAACTTCCACGCGCACGCTATCGAAACCGCCGCGCACGAACTCCGCCTCCAGATCGATCGTGGCCTGCTGATGCGGACCCAGTTCGCGCACCGTCTTGGATGGTTGGGCGAGATTGCCCAGGCTGAGTTGAAGCTCGAGGTTTTCGATGGGGCGGTTGGCGAAATTACCTACGCCGACGCGCAGGGCGGCCGTAGTCCCCGCCACAATCTGACCGCCTGTCGTGCGCACGTCGGTCAGCGCCTGGTTCTCCGCCCCATCCTCCCCCACGTCGATCAGCACGATCCGCAGACCGCGGTCTTTCTTCGCCCATTCGGCGAGCGGGGCGAGCGGATTCCCTCCTTTCGAGTCCCCGGCCATCGTGGTTTCGCGCTGCGTCCAGTCGATTCGTTGGAAATCGCTAAGGACATAGACCGCGGCGTTGGTGGTGCCCGGATTACGCTCCAGCGTCTCCACCAATCCCTCGATCGCCCGGTTCGGATTGGCTGCCCGTTGCGTGGGGGTGAGGGCGTTCACCCGCTCCATAAGCCCTTCCGTCTGCGCGTCGTCCAGATAAGTACCTGCATCCACCGGCGCCGTCGGCTGGGTCATCCGCAGGATGGTGACCGTGTCATCGGGGGTGTCGCGGCGAATTTGATCGACGATCCGCCGGACCGCCGACTTGACCCGGGAGAATACCGTGCCGTCCGGTGTCTGATACCCCATGCTCAGCGAATCATCGAGCAGGAGCACACGCTCGACGCGGCGCGAGCCGCCGAACGCCGCGGCGATGCCGTCGGGGGCAAAGAAGGGACGACCGATCAGCGCCGCGATCATCACCACCGCCAGACAGCGCAGCGCCAACAGAATCCATTCCTCCATGCGCAAGCGGCGGCGGTTGCGTTTTTCGGCGTCGATGAGGAAGTCCATGGCCGCCCAACGAATCCGCTTAAAGCGCCGCCTGGCGAGGAGATGGATGAGGATGGGCGCGGCCACCGCCGCCGCCCCGCCCCAGAAGAGCGCGGGCGAAACGAAAGCCGCCAAAATGCCAATATGACTCATCGACTTCACCCTGGGTCGCATATCAGAATGACGAATGTCGAATCAAGAATGGCGAAGGCAGATGCCAAGATCCTCCAACCCCCATTCGACATTCTTGATTCGCCCTTCATCATTCAAGCCTTGGCGCGTTGCCGGTGCATCCGCGTGGCCAAAAACGTCGTCAAGGCCACGTCCACCGGATCCTTCGTGCTGATGAGCGCGTAATCCACCTTTCCGTTCAGACAGGCGCCGCGGATTTTACGCAGGAAGGCATTGAGCGCTTCGAGGTAACTGCCGCGGAGCGACTGCGGATCGGTCAGAACCTGTTGATTGATCTCCTCCATTCCTTCAAACAACGTCCGATCCGCAAATTCAAACGTCAATTCGTCGTGATCCAGGATGTGCAGCACGAGCACATCGTGAAGGTCATAGCGGAACCTTTGCAGGCCGTGAATGATGTCCTCCGGATCCGTGAGCAGATCGGACAGAATCACCACCATGCCGCGGCGCGGAATCCGCCCGGACAAATAATGAAACAGTTTCTTGACATCCGTCTTGTCCTGGGGGGCGTGCTCTTCGATCACCACCGAGAGATTGTGCAGCGAGGCCCGGTTCGTGGAGACCGGAAGCTGCCGGCGCATCTGACTGTCAAACAGCGTCAACCCAACGCCGTCCTGCTGATGAATGAGCAGATGCGCCAAAGAGGCCGCCACCGTCGCCGCGTAATCCCACTTCGTCATCCGTCCCGTGCCCGGATGCTCGGGATAACCCATCGATCCCGAACAATCGAGCAACAAGTGGGTGCGCAGGTTCGTTTCTTCCTCATACTCCTTGATGAAGAAGCGGTCCGCTTTGCCGTAGACGCGCCAGTCGATGTGCCGGATGTCGTCGCCGGGAACATAGGGCCGGTGGTTGGCGAATTCCACCGAAAAGCCCTTGTACGGGCTCTTGTGCATCCCGCTGACGAACCCCTCCACGACGTGCCGCGCCCGAAGCTCCAGCCGGGCGATCTTGCTGAGCACCTCAGGCCGAAAGTACTTTGTGGAAATGCTCATCGTCGTCCAGTGAGGTCCTCATGGGATCCAGGGCAGCCAGCAGATCGTCGATCACCCGATCCGATGTGTACCCTTCCGCCTCCGCCGAAAAGTTGGTGACGATCCGGTGACGCAACACCGGATGGGCCAGGGCGCGGACATCGTCCGCCGAAACGTATTGTCGTCCGTTGAGCGCCGCGCGGGCCTTACCCCCCAGCACCAGCGATTGCACCGAACGCGGCCCCGCGCCCCAGGAAATCATGCGTTTGATAAACGCCGGGGCCAGCGGATCGTCGGGCCTGGTCGCCCGAACCAGGTCCAGCCCGTGCCGGATGACGTCGGGAGCGGCCGGTACGCGGCGGACCAGGCGTTGAAAGCCCAGAATATCCTCCGCGGATAGAAGCGGCGTAATGCTCGAAACCGCCTCGGCCGTCGTCCGCTCGATCACCTGATATTCCTCGTCATACGAGGGATACCCGATAAAGACTTTGAACATGAAGCGGTCCTGCTGCGCCTCCGGCAGCGGATAAGTGCCTTCCTGCTCAATTGGATTCTGCGTGGCCAGTACGAAGAACGGGGCGGGTAGATCATGCCGCGCCCCGCCGATGGTCACCTGCCGCTCTTGCATGGACTCTAACAAGGCCGCCTGGGTCTTGGGCGGGGTGCGGTTGATTTCGTCGGCGAGAATGACGTTGGCGAACACGGGACCCTTCAGGAACTTGAACGCCCGCGTGCCCGTCGCCCGATCCTCCTGGATCACCTCCGTGCCGGTGATGTCCGAAGGCATCAGGTCGGGCGTAAACTGAATGCGGCTGAACGAAAGGCTCAAACACCGCGAGAGGGTCGAGATCATCAGCGTCTTGGCCAGTCCGGGTACGCCTTCCACAATGCAATGCCCCCCCGCGAACAGCGAGATCAGCAGTTGTTCGACGACCTCGTCCTGCCCGACGATGACCTTCGCCAATTCGTCCCGTACGCGCGTGTACGCGGCGCGCAATCGCTTCAGCGCCTCGATATCCCCTTCCGCCGGCGGCGCCCCGGCGCCGCCGGCTGCCATCGAATCATTCATAATGCACTCCCAAAAGCGATTCCTTTCCCAAGTACGTCGAATGAGGAGAGAAGAACGTCGCACCGCCCTGAAACGCCAACGGAACCGTTTCCCGACCATTCTGCTCTTTCGTCATTCATCATGACGCGTTCGCCGTTCCCCATGCTCATTTCTGCATGATCGGCAACGAATGATACGGCAATTGCAGGACGATCAGGGCCAGCGCCGTGCCGTACACGTCGCCCACTCCGTCGCCCCACCACGACCCATCCGACCGTTGCGACATCAGCATGACATCGCGCCGCGCCGGAAAATACTCCTTCCAATACGCGTCGTCCGATACATACAACGCCTGCGCCAAATACAAATGGGCGTAGAAATCGTGCCCGCCCAACGTGCGATCCGGCTTGATCGACGGTTTGCAAAAGGCCAGCGCCCGCTTCGCCCGCGGGTGATCGTATTCCCCCGCGTTAAACCAGCAGCACACCGCCGCCGCCGTGATCGCCGGTCGCGACGCCCCCTGACGTTGATTGAGCGCGTAGCGAATGCCGCCGTCGCTGTTCTGTGATTGCTCCAGATAATGCATGGCTCGATCAATCACTTCCTTGGGCACGGTCACCCCCGCGTTGCGACACGACCGCAGCCCCTGGACCTGGGTGATCGTCACCGATCCCTCGTCCGAGTTCGCGTTCGGCGTGTAATACCACCCGCCTCCCGCCGATTGCGCCTTGCCGGTCAACGTCACCGCCCGGCCGAGAATCTCCTGCAATTCTCTCTCCCGCGCCGGATCGTCCAACATACCCAGAACCTGGCTGAGGAACAGCATCGCAAATCCGTGGCCGAACATCGGGCGACCCTCGGACTCCCCCCGGGCGATCAACCCGTCGGGATTCGCGGACGCCATCAGGTAGCGAACCGCCCGATCCACCTGCGGGGCGTATCGACCCTGCGTCGGCGTGTTGCCGTCCATCAGCATCGCCAGCCCCGCCAGCGCCGTCATCGCCACCGGATACGCCCCGTACCGTCCCTGATTGGACCACGAGCCCTGGCGGTCCTGCGTCCGCCCCAGGTACGCCAGTCCGCGCTCGATGGCCACATGGGTCTCGGGCGTCACCAGCTCCGGCAGGTCGGACGGAACGCGGACGTCACGCTCCTGCGCGATCCCCGGTAAGGACGCGCAAACCAGAACGAACCACCATCGCTCCCATAACGCCCGCCGCTTCACCACCCACGGTCTCCGTCTACAGATCGCCTCCGCCACCCTTCCCGACCCCCTCCAGCCGCAAGGCGTGAATCGTGCGTTGTGCGCTGATGATCAGCACGCCGGCTTCGGGAAATACGACGAAATCGCCATTGTGCTGTCCAAGCTGCTCCGTCGACGACAAGGCCACATCCTTCCCTTGGGCGTTCCCCGTGCGAAGATCGACGATGGTCACCCGAACGCTTCGCGCGATGCGCCGGCCCTGCACTTGAGGCCGAACTTGCTGCTCCGCTTGTTCTTGCGACTCATCCAACAGAATCGCGGGCATCCATCCGCCCGTGCGTCGAAGCTGATCCTCGGTCAGCCAAAGCGGCGTGATGTCGTCGCGATTCCACAGTTCGCGATCGGTGGCCACGTCCAGCGCCGACAAGGATGACGCCCGAACCCCGCTTCGATCATTGAAATGCTGCACCACCAGCGTACCGTCCAGCATGACTCCGCGGACCACGCCCTGCGCACCGGCCACGCGCCGTTCCAGGGCGATCTCGCCGGTGTCCGCCTCCACGATCCGAACGTCCCCGCCGAGCAAACCGATCCCCACGTAGCCCGGCTTGGGTTCGAACAACTCCACAATCGGTTTTTCAACCTCCATCCGCCAACGTTCCCGCCCGGTCTCCACGTCCACCGCCAGTACGCCTTCCGAGTTCTTTCCGGTCACCGGACCGCAAAGAACGTTTCCGGTCACCACGAGCTGCACCAGGTGGCCCGCCGGATCAGGTTGCTCAAACAGGATTCGACCGATCAGCCGACCATGATCGCGCTCGAAGATATGAACACGCTCCAACTGGTCGTCCACGGTGATGATTCGTCGCCCCACCATCTGTAAGGCCGCGATCCGCTCCCCCAATAGATCTCGTTCCCAAATCGTCTCGCCGTCGGTCAGCCGCGTCAGCGTCAGACGCGACGGACGCCGCGTCATGGCCGCCAAACCACCGGCGGCACTGATTCGCAGATCCTGCGACGGCGTTTCAGTCTCATCTTTGGGAGAGAGCGGTTCGATCGGTTGCGCCCACAACCGACGACCGGTAGCAAGCTCTACCGCGAACACCGCATTACGCCCGGCGAACACCCCCGTTTGACCGTCCGTCGCCGCGAACCGCGGGGTGTCATCTTCCGGTCGGAAGCGGCCGGCCGAAAACTCATTGAACACGCCGGGTACTCTCAGCCCCGTTTTCCACCTCACTTGACCGGTGCCGGCGTCGAGACAGGTCAATTCGTCATTCGGATCAATCAAGACCATCTTTCCCGGCAGCGCTGCGGGCCAGGGATCACCGAAGCGCACTAGCCGGGGAACGTCTTGAGCGGCCTCCGCTCCCAGCTTCCAAACGGGATCCTCAAGCAGTCGAACCACCCCCCCGGCCGGCCGATCCGGTGTGGCCGCTTCGTCCCGGATATCCAAGCGCGCGCGCATCGAGCCGACCCAATCGCCGACCATCTGACCGCTTGGGCTTTCCGGGTCACTCTGGTGGAGAAGTGCCAATGCGGGCGCGGTCGGTGTTCCCCCGAAACCGTCTTCCAGCATCTTGAGCGCATGCTTTAACTCTGCGTTCCCTCCGAACCCGGATTGGTTCATATCCGCGTGGAGTTGAACCAGCCTTACGAGGGCGGCCACGCTCAGCGTAGGATCTTGATCCCGCCTGAAACTATCCCACAGGGACTGCTCCGCCTGCGCCCACCTACCTTGCGCTGCGTGCAGCATCCCCAGAAGCAGTAGGGCTCGCTGTCCGACCACGCCCGAGGGGCTCAGGTCCGCCACGGCGCGAAGACGGACTCGCGCCTCCAGCGCCTCCGTCCCCTCCAGACTCATCAATCTGTCACCATCCGGCGGAAGAGAGGCGGCCTCGATCCCGACTCGCTCTTCCGCGGAAAGACGGTCGGCGATGGCGATCAGGTGATTCGATATCCGCGCCCGCACTCGCTGATGCACGGATTGTTCGCCCTTCACCCATTCATCTCCGTCCGCCGTCAAACCCATCGTCCAGAGTCTCTGATACGCCTCGACCGGCCGACCCAGGGCGGTCAATTGATCCGCCAACGCCAACTGACAGCGCAACCGATCCGAAGACGTCAACGCGGCGGCGGAGGCTTCCTCCAGCAAGGCCAACACCTCTTCACCGCTTCGCTCTCCGCCGGACTGTCCGGCCATCGCCAGCAAAGCCTCCACCCGCGCCGGTGCCGCCGGCGCGGAGCGGCGTCCGTCTCTCGCCTGCGGTTCCGGCGGCAGCGATTGCAGGACTTCGTAGGCGCGCTGCGGCGCTCCCCGCCAGATTTCCAACCACGCCAGCCGCACGGTGGTCTGCGGATCGGCGCTGCCGTTTTCAAACGCCGTCACCGTTTTCCCATAACTGCGCTCCAGATCGATGTAGCGCCGCACCGACGACGAGTGAATCGTGTACAGGGAATCATTCATGCACAACAGATTGCCCAACGAATCCTGTGACGCCGGCAATGCCGAGGTTCGCAATTCCGTTCCCGTTTCCGCATCCAACGTGAGCAACCCGTCAAGCGTCGGCACGTGAATCATCGAGCCGGACAGCACGGCGCGACCGCTCGGCGCGACGGACAAGGGCAGGTGCCAGAGCACCGCGCCATCGGCCAGTGATCGGCACGACACGGTACGTCCGCCGAGGTACACGCGCCCGCCATCCGCGGCAATGGCGTGGGCCGCTCCCGGCGCTCGCGACGTCCAGACCACTTCTCCGTTTAAGAGGTCGAAGGCGAGTAGTTCATCAGCCCCCGGTGGGGCGTATAGAACCAGGCCATCCGCGACTATTGGCGGCGTCGGCAGAAACCCGGTGGCGGTCGCGTTTCGCGTTTCGTATTGCCGGAGAATCCCCGCATTGAATTGATTGGCCCAGCGAATGGAACCGTCCGACGTGTTGACCGCGAACAGAAGATCACCGTCGACGGGCACGAAGATCAGCCCATCGGCGGCGGCCGGAAGCAACGCCTGTCGTGGACCCCACGCCTCCCGGCCTGCGGAAAGCAAAGGAATCGTGCGAAGGAGTGCCCCATCCTGCGAATCCAGTACCGCGAGTGAAAGGTCGCCTTCATGGGAGTACGGCGTCCATAACTTCCCGTCCACATCGAGGGGTACGGCATGAAAGAAGACGCCGCCCAGCGGATCGTCGGGGTCGCCCGTTCTCCCGCGCTCCCACCGCACGCCCCCGGTCTGTTGATCCAGAGCGATCAGACGCGATCCGGTAGCCTGTCTGCCCCCCAAACCGGGGAGGGCCGCCCAGGTCAGCCAGCCGCGATTGACGGAGTCCCGCCGCCGCAAGATGTATCGACTTTCCCCCCGATGCGAAATCGTCAACACAAGGTCTTCC
>Ga0214473_10005329_pt1 | contig 15419 bp, 7 predicted proteins | sample RVTome_7_FD_203509 | JGI IMG/M metagenome (GOLD analysis project Ga0214473, IMG submission 203509) | Soil microbial communities from uranium-contaminated site in the Upper Colorado River Basin, Wyoming, United States - RVT98D197 | ecosystem: Environmental > Terrestrial > Soil > Contaminated >... | reverse complement strand
TCGCCGTCACCCATTGGGTGTACGACGCGGCGACGCCACGGGGCCCGGACCTGACCATCCGGCCACGACCCGAGCACTGTCAGGCCTGGCTGCAGCAAGCTGGGTTCGAGCTCGTGATCCCGTTCGTTGCCTTGCCACCCTACCATTACGGCCTTGTGGGCCGTCGTCCGAGGAGTTCATGAAGCCGCTTCTCATCATTCACTCACCGGACGCGGAGACTGTCTGGAATGCCTTTCGTCTAGGCGTCTTTGCTCTCAATCTTCTTGTCATCCGTCTGTTGCCGGGCTTCAGCCACCAGAACTCGTCGGAGAAAGGAAAAAGTGGCGAGGACTAGCGAGAACTTCCGCACCTTCCCGTCCTCGAGGAACTGCGGGTCGATGATCGTACTGGTGCCGGCCTTGATGTCCGCTTCGAGACCGTGCAGCACCGAGTTGATCTTGCCGATCGCCGCGTTGCCCCAGTTCATCTCCTGCGCGCAGTAGCGCGCGCTCGTGGCGTGGTGGCCGTGCTCCCGGAGATAGTCCGCGGTGTGCGCCAGCATGCCGCCCGAACCCGAAGTTGGGTCGTAGACGCTGTCGCCCGGGCGCGGCTCCAGGATGCGCACCAGAGTGTCCACGACCTCGGGCGGTGTGAAGAACTCGCCCGCCTTGGCCCCGGCGTCGTCCGCCTCTCGCTCCCATTGGTCGCAGAGACGCTTGTAGAACATCAGAGACAGGATGTAGTTCTCGTAGTCCTGTCCGGCGGTCTTCCCGCGGAGGATGTTCGCGGCGCCCCAGAGATGGGCTTCGAGCTGCTGGAGGGTGAGCTTCATGCATCGTTCTCAGTCCGCCCGGAACTAGCGTCGCTTCGGATCCTGCGGACCCGCCCCGATCTCGCGCACGAGCCCGCGACCGACGAACCGGGCGAGCCGCGTGCGCGTGGCGCGCGGGGTCAGGCCGATCGCCTTCGCGACTCCAGGCATCCGGGAAGTGCCGCTCGCGGTCCTGGCCGAAGAGCAGCATCCCGCCCACCGTGGGCACCTTGCGGCCCAGGTGACCGGCGGCGAGATGCAGCGTCTCCAGGTCGCGGCGGGCGAGCTTGCGGACGGGCGCGAACGACTCGGAAGCCGCTCGGAAGTCCAGCCCTTCCGAGCCGAGCCCGGGCATCGGCTGCTCGTCGAACGCTTCCCCCCGCGCGAAGCGGCGGACCTCCTCGACCATCTCGGGGTCGGCCCGCCGGTTGGTGGAGCCCACCCGCACGCAGACTCCGCCGGACGGCGCTTCTCGCGCGAATGCGCTCGAGCGCCCCTTCCGGCGCCAGGTCCTCGTCGATCTCGGTCACGGTGATCCCGCACTCCGACCGCAGGAACTCGAGGTAGGCCCCTTTCGTGCGCGAGGCCCCGCTCCGCGAGCAGGTCCGCCATCGGGTCCCGCCCTTGCGGCGCCTCGATCCGTCCCTCGGCGAGCCTCCGCTCGAGGGTCGTGCGATGCCGCCATGCCAGGTGCCACCCGACGTCAGTCGCGCTGACGCGGAGAACAGAACCCGCTCGGTGCATCAGGTCGGTCGCCCCTCGAGCCGCGGGATGCGAAGGCCCGAGGATATGCCGATCAGGAGATCGAGACAAGACGCCTAACCCATCGAACGATGGGTCTTGATTTATTTACACCCGTCTAGTATCGATTATGCGGTGAATGACCCCGATGCAACCCATCGCCGCGAAATAGGATTGGAATCAAAGAATTTCTCCATCCGGATCAAGAGCTTACGGTCTAGGCTCGGCCTGACCCAGCAAGCCCTGGCAGACCTCGTCGGCGTCTCGGAGCTCACTGTCAGCAGGTGGGAAAACGGTCAAGCCATGCCCAGAAGGCTGGCGCTCGAGAAGATCGACCGACTCGCGCTGCGGGGAACCGAGGGTCTGAACGAGCCGGTCGTGCGAGAGCTCCAGCCTGCGGTGGCGCCCCGGCCCCCCGAGCAGATCGATTTCGCCGCCGACCCGGAGCTCGTCCGCCTGGTCGCCGAGGCGGAGCGACTCTCGTACGGGCACCTCTTCAACCCCTCGTTCGCGACGGAGATCTCGCTCATCGACCCGCTCCCGCACCAGCGCATCGCGGTCTACGAGCACCTCCTTCCGCAGCCGCACCTCCGTTTCCTGCTCGCCGACGACGCGGGGGCCGGGAAGACGATCATGACCGGGCTCTACCTGCGCGAGATGCTCGCCCGCCGCCTGATCCGCCGCGTGCTGATCGTCCCGCCGGCGGGCCTCATCGGGAACTGGGAGCGCGAGATGCGGACGCTCTTCCGGCTCCCCTTCCGGATCGCGACGGGTGCCGACGCGCGGGCCGGCAACCCGTTCATCGGGCCCGAGAGCGATCTCCTCATCATGAGCCTCGACACCCTCACCGGCGACCGCGCCTTCGGCTTCCTGGGCGAGCTCGGGCGCGAAGGGGCCGAGCCCTACGACGCGGTGATTTTCGATGAAGCGCACAAGCTCTCCGCCGACCGCGACGCCCGGGGTGGACTGCGCCAGACCGACCGCTACCGGCTGGCGCAGGCGCTCGCGGGCGTGCGGGCCCACGAACGGCGCTGGCAACTCCCTTGGCAACCTCGCCACCTCCTGTTGCTCACCGCCACGCCCCACATGGGGAAGGACTACCCGTACTACTGCCTCTGGCGCCTCCTCGAGCCGGAGGGGCTTCCGACCATTGAGGCCTTCCAGGCGCTGTCACCCGAGCAGCGCGCACGCCACTTCCTGCGCCGAACCAAGGAAGAGATGGTGTTCCTCGACGGTCGCAAGATCTACCCGATGCGAATCTCGGACACGCTCACCTTCGATCTCACTCAGGGGGAGGCGAGCGAGCAGCAGCTCTACGACGAGACGACTTCCTACCTGCGCAGCCACTACAACCGAGCGCGCGTCCTCAACCGCTCGGCCGCCCGCCTCGCGATGGGTGTCTTCCAGCGCCGGCTCGCGAGCTCGACCTACGCGCTGCTGCGCTCTCTCGAGCGACGTGGCGAGCGGATCATCGCTACGATCCAGGATCTCGAGGCTGGCCGCCTCGACTTGCGCGACTTCCTGGCACGCCAGCGCCGCCTCGACGCGGAGCTCGAGGACCCCTTCGACGATCGGACCGCAGACGAGGAAGCGGCCGAAGCCGGCGCGGAGGGGCACGAGCGGTCGGAGGGCGAGATCCTCACCGCGGTCGTCGCGGAGTCGGTTGCCGATCTCGAGGCGGAGCGCGAGAAGGTCCAAGATCTGATCACGCTCGCGGACCGGGTCGCCGAGAGCGAAGACTCCAAGTTCCGCCGCCTCGCCGAGGTTCTGGAGGACCCGGAGCACGCCGGGGAGAAGACGCTCGTCTTCACCGAGCACCGCGACACGCTCGACTTCCTCGTGCGCCGCCTCGGTGGCCTGGGCTTCGCCGGCCGGATCGCAGAGATCCACGGCGGAATGGACTTCCGCGAACGCGAGAAGCAGATGGAGTTCTTCCGCAGGCCCGGCTCCGAAGGTGGGGCCGACATCCTCGTCGCCACCGACGCCGCGGGCGAGGGGATCAACCTCCAGTTCTGCTGGCGCATGGTGAACTACGACGTTCCGTGGAACCCGGCTCGGCTCGAGCAGCGCATGGGCCGGATCCACCGCTATGGGCAGGCGCACGACCCCGTGATCATCCTGAACCTGGTCGCGGCCAAGACGCGGGAAGGGCGGGTGCTGCACACGCTGCTCGACAAGCTCGAGCGCACCCGCAAGGAGCTCCGATCGGACAAGGTCTTCGACGTGATCGGCCGGGTCTTCGAGGGAATGTCGCTCAAGCGGTACATGGAGCTCGCGCTGACGGACGAAGGCGCGAGAGAGGCGACGAAGGAGATCGAAGGCAGGCTGAGCCCCGAGCAGGTACGCGCGTTGGAGGAACGCGAGCGGTTGTTCTACGGCAAGGGTGGCGAAGTCGCGCAGGCGCTGCCGCGCCTGCGCGTCGCGATGGATCAGGATGCGTTGCGACGCATCCTCCCAGGCTACGTGCGACGCTTCGTCGAGAAGGCGGCGCCGCGCCTCGGCCTTGCGATCGAGGGCTCGCTCGAGGCCGATTTCCGGCTGCGGCCCGCCCGGGAGGGCGCCCTCGATCCCCTGCTCGCGGAGCTCGAGGACGTTGGAGGGGACGCGCGCTCCCTCAGCGTCGTCAGACCTGCGAAGGGAAGCTCGGCGCTCTTCTTCCATCCCGGTGAAGCCGCGTTCGAGCGCTTCCGCGCGCGGGTCGTCGAGGAGTTTTCTCGGGAGGCGTCTCGAGGTGGCGTGTTCCTGGATGCCGCGGCCGAGGCGCCGTATCTCTTCCATCTCTTCCGTCTCGAGGTGGTCCGCCAGGCCGATCCCGATCACCACTCGCTCGCGCGCCGCGAGCTGCTGGAGACGCGGCTCGTGGGCCTCCGCGAGACCGCCGATGGAGCCATGGAGGAGTGCCCCGTCGAGCATCTGCTCCTCCTGAAGAGCAGCATGGCGCGACCCGCCGCTGCCCGCCCTTTCGTCGCGACCGCGCGCAGCCGCGCCGAGCGAGCGGAACGCTACGCCGTGGGCGCCGTTGCCCAGACCCGGGCCGAGGCCTTGCGGAAGGAGCTCCTCGCCGACCTCGGCGAGCGCGAGGCCTTCCTGCGCCGGGGTTACGACCACGAGACGGCCCAGCTCGCAGCCCGCCGCATCGAGCTCGCGCAGCGCGCCCGAGAGGGCGATGCGCAGGCCAAGGCCGAGCTCGAACGCGTGCGCGAGCGCCAGAAGCTGATCGCGGCGGAGCGGGACGCATCGCTCGGAGCGCTGCGGCGCGAGCCCGAGCTCATCGCCCCCGGGCCGGCCGTCGCCTTCGTACGCGCCTTGATCCTGCCGGCCACGTCCCCAGAGGAACGCGAGGCGCACGACGCGGAGGTCGAGCAGGTCGCGATGCAGCTCGCCGCCGAGTACGAGCGAAGCCACGGCGCCCGCGTGCAGGACGTCTCGCGCCCCCCCCTGGCCCGCGCCGCCGGCCTCACGGACTCGCCGGGCTTCGACCTGCTCTCGCTCCGCCCCGACGGCTCCCGCCGCTGCATCGAAGTGAAGGGCCGCGCCCGGACCGGAGCGGTCGAGGTGAAGGAGAACGAGTGGGCGGCCGCCTGCAATCTGCGGCGCGAGTACTGGCTCTACGCCGTCTTCGGCTGCGCGACGCCCGAGCCGACGCTGCTTCGCGTCCCCGACCCCTTTTCAACACTACTCGTGAAGGCCCATGGGGGCGTGGTCATTGCTGCGGGCGAGATTCGCGCCGTGGCGGAGGGCTCTTGACGTGGGGCGCCGGGGCCCTTCGCGTCGCCTGTCGATCTTTCTGATCAAGGACAATCTCCACTCCCCGGCGGAGATCATTGACCGGCCCCACGAACTTCGGCGGAAAGAAGTCGTCTCAGGGAGTAAGACCATCGGCGAGCTCTTCCTTCGCCCTTCGCGCCAACATCCGCCTCGATGGGCGTCCTTCTTCGGAGGGCAGATTGATCTCGGCATGCTCATCTCGGCTAGCAGCGCGGCGGTCTTCCTGGTGCCCGTGCGAGATCGCAAGATCGCCCTCACCTTCGGTTATGGCCGCCATCTCCTGGTGCCGGGTAGCTGGGAGGAGAATTTCGGCCTCCTCGTCACCTTGAACTCGGTCGATCCCCACTCGATCCGCATCATCGACCGGAGTTCCCTCGACGCCATCGGGCGCCGGACGCGAGAACAGTCGAGCAAGCAAGCATCCATTTCGGCGTTCGGTCTCGACGTCGAGCAGGACATCCTCCGCGCGGTGAGCGGGAGACCGACCGACGCGACCTTCGCCTCGTCCCTCTCTGGAGCGGATTCCCTTCTGCTGAGCGCGCACGCCGAGCTGTCCGACCTGCCTGCACTCTTGGAGAAATGCCTCACCACGTACCACGAGGAGGCTTACAAGGAGAAGTACCCGTGGATCGGCCAGATGTCCGAGATTCGGGATCAGAGCCTGATCCGACGCCTCGAAGCTCAGCTGGTGGGAAACCTCCAGCGGAAGGATCTCAAGCAAATCTGGTTGGCGGTTCCCGAGATCCTCGATTGGGCGCGGTTCGCTGGATTTCGATACAGCACGGCCCCGAGGGGCGGATTGCACGAGGATGTTCACCTCTCCGACTTCATCGAGACTCTTCGTGGCCCCGAGGATCTGTCGATTGAGAGGCTGAAGCGCACGAAGGTCGTGGCAATCGACGCCGAATCGGAAGAACCCGGTGAGAGGTGGCCCGTCTACCAGTGCATCTACGCAGAGATCGAGCACGGCGGAAATCTCTACGTTCTCGACAGCGCAAAGTGGTATAGGATCCGGTCAGACTTCGTCGCGGAGATTACCGAGGAGATCTCCCAAATCCCCGAGTTCGCGACGGACCTCCCTCACTTTCAAGACACTTCGGAGGCTGCGTACAACCGCCGGGTGAGTCAGACGCTTCCCGAGGCGTTCAAGCTTCTCGATGGCAAGCTGGTGATCCGGACCGGAGCTCGCGGACCCATCGAGTTCTGCGACCTGCTGTCGAGCAAGCAGCAGATTCTGCACGTCAAGCGCTACTGCAAGTCGAGTGGTCTCTCTCATCTCTTCTCTCAAGCAACCGTCTCCGCGGAACTATTCCTGCGCGATCCGGGCTTTCGCGAGGAGGTGAACAAGATTCTTCCCCCTTCCCATCGCCTCACAGATCCAAAGCAACGGCCCAACCCCGAGACCTACGAGATCGTGTTCTGCATCATCAGCCGTTCCGACAAGGAGCTCGTTCTGCCATTCTTCAGCCGAGTCAATTTGAGGGCGGCCGTGCGGCGACTACAAGACTGGGGGTACCGCGTCTCATTGAAGAAGATCCCGAACCGCTCACCTGCCACGAACGAGGGGTAGTGCAAGGTGGAAGACCGCCGTCTCATCGAAGTGGCCTTTCCGCTCGAGCAGGCGTCGATCGATTCGGTGCACGAGAAGAATGTACGGCACGGGCACATCTCGACGCTGCACATCTGGCCGGCGCGGCGGCCGCTGGCGGCGAGCCGGGCGGCGCTGGTGGCGACACTGCTTCCGGATCCGGGAGACGAGGCCGTGCGGAAGCGGATCCTCGAGCGCCTCGCGGGAAAGGTCGTCCATGCGGTGAAGCGCAAGCGGATGCCGAGCGGCCGGGTGGAGGACGTGACGAGCAAGGAGACGGTCGGGGGGATCCTTCACTGGGGACGCGAGTCCGGGCCGGACCTCGACTGGTTCCGGGAGGAGATCCGCAAGGCCTACGGCGGCAGGGCGCCGCGGGTTCTCGACCCGTTCGCGGGCGGGGGGGCGATCCCGCTCGAGGCGATGCGGCTCGGCTGCGAGGTGACGGCCGTCGACATCAACCCGGTCGCCTGGCTGATCCTCAAGTGCACCCTCGAGTACCCGCAGCGGTTGGCCGGGCAGAAGCGTCCGCTCCCCGAGTTCATCCGGAAGGACCGCGCCTTCATGGAGTCCTTCCTCCACGCCCAGGGCCTCAAAGGCGCGGCGATCCGCACCCAGCTCGAGCGGATCGGCCTGGGCGAGCACCCGGAGCGGAGCTTCCAGGGCCTCTTCCCCGACGAGGACCTCTTCGAAGCCGACCTCGCCTGGCACGTGCGCGCGTGGGGCCACTGGGTCCTCGAGAGGGCGCGCGCCGAGCTCGAGCGCTTCTACCCGGTGATCGACGGCAAGCCCACGGTCGCGTATCTCTGGGCGCGGACGGTTGGCTGCAAGAGTTGCCGCGCGACGATCCCCCTCCTCAAGACGCGCTGGCTCTGCAAGAGGGCCGGCAAGCGCGTGCTCCTCAGCATGGAGCCGAACCCTGAGAGAACGGGCGTCGTGTTCGGCGTGCAGAGCGACGTACCGGTGCAGGGGGGCAACCCCGCGCAGCGCCGCGAGCACGACCGGCGGACTGGCGCTGGCACGATGACGCGCTCGGGCGCCAACTGCCCCGCTTGCTTGACGACGATGACGCTGGAGGACATCCGCCTCGAAGGGCAGGCCGGACGGCTCGGGACGCTGATGACCACCGTCGTGGTGGACGGTCAGAGCGGGAAGGAGTACCGGCTGCCCACCCCCGAGGAGATCCTGGTCGCGGCCGAGGCAGAGCGCGAGATCGAGAAGGTCTTCGCCGAAGTACCGTTCGGCGTACCTGATGAACCGCTCCCGAGCAAGGAAGCGCTCGGCTTCCGCGTTCCGCTGTACGGCTTCGACCGCTGGTCGAAGCTCTTCACTTCGCGCCAGCTCGTCGCGCTCGGAACGCTTGTGAAGGCAGTGCGCGCGGCGGCGACCGAGATTGACGAGCTCGGATACGAGTCCCGCTGGCGCGAGAGCGCGGTGCCGCTTCTCGCTCTCATGCTGGACCGGCTAGCGAATCAGAGCAGCACGGTCGCGCACTGGAACCAGGGCGGGGAGAATATCGAGGGGACGTTCGCTCGCTTCGCGCTTCCGATCGTGTGGGACTTCGCCGAGGTCAATCCACTTGGCGACACGAGCGGCGGCTTCGCGAGCGCGCTCGAGTGGGTCAGTCAGGTCGTGAGCCACACGATGGGCGCCGCGGCATTCGCACCGACGCCGCACGTCCTGCGCGGCAGCGCCATTGAGAGATCCGCAGCAGTGGACGTCGTGGTGACCGATCCACCGTACTACGACGCCATTCCGTATTCCGACCTGATGGACTTCTTTCACGTCTGGTTGCGCCGGACGCTGCGGGGCTCGTCCCCGGATCTCGACGAGGCCTTCCGAGATCCGCTGGGTCCCAAGTGGGATCGGGCGAACCAGGATGGCGAGCTGATCGACGACGCCTCGCGCTTCGGCGGGGATCGTGCGCTGTCGAAGGCGGCGTACGAAGACGGCATGTTCCGCGCGTTTCGGGCCTGCTCGGAGTCGCTGGTCCCGGACGGGCGTATGGTCGTGGTCTTCGCCCACAAGCAGCCCGATGCCTGGGAAGCACTGGTGGCGGGAATCATTCGTGCCGGGTTCGTGGTCGACGGGAGCTGGCCGATCCAGACGGAGCGCACCGCGCGGACGCGATCGCTCTCGTCCGCGGCATTGTCGTCGTCGGTCTGGCTCGTCTGCCGCAAGCGCCCCGAGACCGCTCGACCCGGCTGGGACAACCAGGTGCTGGACGAGATGCGCGAGCGGATCCGCGTGCGCCTGCGCGAGTTCTGGGACGCGGGGATCCGCGGTCCCGACTTCGTGTGGGCGGCCACCGGGCCCGCGCTCGAGGCGTACAGCCGCCACCCCGTCGTGAAGAAGGCGAACGCTCCCGGTGAGGTGATGGGCGTGGGAGAGTTCCTCCGCCACGTGCGGCGCATGGTCGTGGACTTCGTCGTGCTCCGGGTCCTGGAAGAGAGCGGCGTCGCGGCCGACGGGATCGGCGGGCTCGACGACGTCACCACCTACTACCTGCTCCACCGCCACGACTTCGGCATGGCCGACGCGCCCGTCGGCCCCTGCATCCTCTACGCCGTCTCGTGCGGCCTCTCCGATGCGGAGCTCGCGGGTCCGCTCGAGATCCTCGTGCGCAAGGGGTCGCGGGGGGGCGAAGAGCCGGACGAAGAGGACGCCGAGGGCGAGGAGGCGGAGGATCAGGAGGAGGGCCGCGAACGCGGCGGGAGCCTCGTGCGCCTGCGGTCCTGGTCGCAGCGCAAGCGGAAGAGCCTCGGCATCGAAGGAGCGCGCGGGCGTCCCGTGCCGATGATCGACCAGGTGCACCGGCTGATGCACCTCTGGAAGGCGGGCGACGTGATCGCGGTGAACCACTACCTCGACGAGCGCGAGCTCCGCCACAGCCGCCTCTTCCCGCAGGTGCTCCAGGCGCTCGTCGAGCTCGCGGAGAAGGAGGAACGCACGATCCTCGAGAGCCTGATGAACCATGTCGGCAAGCTTGGTGCGAAGGCCCTCCCGACCGGCCGGATGCTCTGACGGTGAAGTCCTTCGCCCCGGGCTTCCTGGAGCGGCTCGCGATCCCCCATCGCGTGCTCTCGAGCGTGCGGGCGGTGGGCGAATACCGGGGCAAGGAAGAGCTCTTCAAGCGCCAGACGCCGCAGGTGCTGGAGACGCTCCGTCAGGTCGCGATCATCCAGAGCACCGAGTCGTCGAACCGGATCGAGGGGATCACAGCGCCGCGCCGGCGCATCGAGGCCCTCGTCGCCGAGAAGTCGACGCCGCGCAACCGCTCGGAGCAGGAGATTGCGGGCTACCGCGACGCGCTCCAGTCGATCCACGCGAGTCACTCCCACATGGAGCCGACGCCGGGCCTCGTCCTCCAGCTCCACCGCGATCTCTACCGCTTCCTCCCGGCCGAGGGCGGGCGCTGGAAGGTTGCCGACAACCAGATCCTGGAGACGCGGCCGGATGGAACGCGCTTCGTGCGCTTCGAGCCCGTTCCGGCCTGGGCCACGCCCCAGGCGATGGAAGACCTCCACACGCGGCTGCGGGCCGCGTGGGCCGCGGGCGAGATCGAAACGCTCGTGCTGATTGCCGCCTACGTCCTCGATTTCCTCTGTGTCCATCCGTTCCTGGACGGGAACGGGCGGATGGCACGCCTGCTGACGCTCCTCCTCCTCTACCGCGCGGGCTACGAGGTGGGTCGCTACGTGAGCCTCGAGCGTGTGGTCGAGGAGAGCCGCGAGACGTACTACGAGGCCCTCTACCGATCTTCGCAGGGCTGGCACGCGGGGAAGCACGACCTCGGGCCCTGGCTCGAGTACTTCCTGGGCGTCGTGCTCGCCGCATATCGGGAGCTCGAACGGCGGGCGGGCGAGCTCGAGGCCCCGCGCGGGGCCAAGACTCAGCTCGTCCTCGAGGCGGTTCGGCGTCTCCCCGGGGAGTTCCGGCTCCGGGAGCTCGAAGAGCGGTCCCCGGGGGTGACCAGGGACATGGTCCGCGTGGTGCTGAACCGGCTCAAGGGGGAGGGGAGGATCCGCTGCGAGGGCCGCGGGAGAGGCGCGGTCTGGCGAAAGGTGGGAACAACCTGGGAATCGTAGGAATGAAGGTGGTAATGACAGGGGTGCGGGATCCCAGGCCCAGAAGGAGTTCATGATGGCGAAGACGCTTGCGTGGACGCCCTGGCACGAGGTCGTGCGCCTGCGTGACGAGCTGCGAAGGGACGAGCTACCGCTCGCCTCGTTCGCAGCCGACCTCTACGACGTGGCGATGGGGCGGGCGCGGCCGATCTACCAGGAGCCGGCGGAGTTCTTCGCGCTCACGTATCCGACCTTCAACCTCCGAGAGCTCGCGAAGGACGTTGTCCAACGCCTCGCCGGCCGGAACGACAAGGCCGTCCGCCAGCTCGAGCTCACCTACGGCGGCGGCAAGACGCACACGCTGATCACGCTCCATCACCTCGTGCGCGACCCCGGAGCGCTCCCCGAGCTGCCGAGCGTCCGCGAGTTCGTGGAGCACTGTGGGATGACCCCGCCGAAGGCGCGGGTCGCGGTCCTCCCCTTCGACAAGCTCGACGTCGAGAAGGGAATGGAGGTCCAGGCCCCGGACGGGGAGAAGCGCTGGCTCCGTAACCCTTGGAGCGTGCTCGCCTTCGAGATCGCCGGAGCCGAGGGCCTCGCCCTCCTTCACCCGGACGGGAAGGCCGAGGAGCGGGACAGCGCGCCGGCGCAGAACCTCCTCGAGACCCTGCTCCGCAAGCCCCGCGAGGAAAAGCTCGCGACCCTCGTGCTCGTGGACGAGGTCTTGATGTATGCCCGCGAGAAGGTCGCGCTCGACGCCACCTGGCGGACGCGGCTCGTCAACTTCTTCCAGTATTTGACCCAGGCGGCAGTGAAGGTGGATGGCTGCGCCGTCGTGGCTTCCCTCCTCGCCACCGACCCGACCCGCGCGGACCGCCTCGGGAAGGAGATCACGAAGGACCTCTACGACATCTTCCGGCGCGAACGCGAAGAGGGCGTCCAGCCTGTCTTGAAGGAGGACGTGGCCGAGGTGCTGCGGCGGCGGTTCTTCACGCCCGATTCGATCCGCGATCGCGACAAGTTCAGGGCCCCGGTGGTGGCGGCGCTCAAGGGCATCGCCGAGCTCGACGAGACGACGCGCAAGGACGGTAAGCGCGCCGAGGAGCGCTTCGTCGCGAGCTATCCCTTCCATCCGGACCTGACGGAGGTCTTCTACACGAAGTGGACGCAGCTCGAGGGCTTCCAGCGCACGCGCGGTATCCTGCGCACCTTTGCGCTCGCGCTCCGCGATGCGGAGAGCTGGGATCGCTCGCCGCTCGTCGGCACGAACGTGCTGCTCGCCGGACCCGATGAGGAGGGGATCTCGGAAGCCGCCCGCGAGCTCACGACGGTGGCCGCTTCCGAGGAGTACGAGGGCAAGCGGCAAGAGTGGTCGGCGATCCTCCTCGGTGAGCTCGCCAAGGCGCGCGAGATCCAGAGCCAGGAGCTCCCGTCGCTGGGGCATCGCGAGCTCGAGCAGGCCGTCGTCGCCACCTTTCTCCATTCGCAGCCGATCGGCAAGGACGCGAAGACACGCGATCTGCTGCTCCTGGTTGGCGCAACGCGTCCGGACAAGATCGACCTCGAGAAGGCGCTCCTGCGCTGGACCGAGGTCTCGTGGTTCCTCGACGAGGTCTTCCTCGGCGACGCGAGGCCTGGAGCCCCGCAGGCGCTCCCCAAGGCCTGGCGGCTCGGCTCGAAGCCGAACCTCCGCCAGATGCACCACGACGCCTGCGAGCGCATCTCCCCCGATCTGGTCGAGACGGACCTCCTCGACCTCGTATCGAAGCAGAAGGGTCTCACGGCGGGCGCAGGCGCTGCGGGCGCCAAGGTGCACAGCCTCCCGGTGCAGCCGCGTGACGTTCCGGACGACGGCGAGTTCCGCTTCGCGGTGCTCGGACCCAAGGCGGTCTCGGAATCGGGCAAGCCGAGCCCCGAGGCGGTGCGCTTTCTCCAGGAGACGACGGCGGCCGACCGGCCGCGCGTGCACCGCAATGCCCTTGTCCTCGCGTGTCCGTCCCGCGACGGGCTCGAGATCGCCCGGCGCAGGATCGGGGAGTGGCGTGGCTGGCAGGAGGTGCAGGGCCAGCTCTCGGGGCAGGAGATCGATCCCGTGCGGAGCGCGACCCTCGCTGCGCACCTGCGCGAGGCGCAGCAGAGGATCGGCGAGGCGATCCAGCAGGCCTACTGCATGGTGGTCACGATCTCGGAGAAGGGTGAGCCCCAGAGCTTCAAGCTCTCCGTGGAGGACGCGCCCCTCTTCCAGCAGATCAAGAACGATCCCCGCTCGCGGATTCAGGAGACGGCGATCACCGCCGAGACGCTCCTCCCAGGAGGACCGTACGAGCTCTGGCGGGAGGACGAGCCGTCGCGCTGGGTGAAGGATCTGGTGGGCGCCTTCGCGCAGCAGCCGAGGCTCCCGAAGATGCTGAGCCGGCGAGCGATCGTGGACACCCTCGTGCTGGGGTGTCGTGAAGGCCGCTTCGTTCTCCGGCTCACGCGACCGGATCGGTCCGTCCGGACGTGGTGGCGGGAGGCGCCCGACGCGGCTGCCCTCCAGGATCCGGCGCTCGAAGCGGTCCTGCCCGAGCGCGCAGAGCTCGCCTCGCTCGCGCCGGAGCTCGTCGAGGCCGGCGTCTTGCCGGATCTCTGGAAGACGGAGCGACTCCCGGTCGCCGATCTCCATGCCTTTTTCGCGGGTGGTCGCATGGTCCGGATCGCGCGGGAAGGATACGAGGAGCGGCTCGCGATTCCGAAGGCGGGTCGCGAGGTGATCGATGCGGCCATCGAGGCCGCCGTCGAAGCCGGGAAGCTCTGGCTCTCGCTAGGACCGGCAAGTTTACTCGGAGAGAGGATCCCCACGGGGCTCTTGACCGAGGACGCGCGTCTCGCGGCTCCTCCGCCCGCGATCCCGCTGGCCGAGATCCTCCCGGAGAGCCTCCCGGCCGCGTGGAACCGAGGAGAGACCACGGCACTGGCGCTCGTCACGTCGCTCTCGCAGAAGAGCGGCTTCATCGTGCCGTGGAGCCGCGCGCGCGACGCCATCGACGGCGCCATCAAGGGGCGCTTCCTGGCCCTCGCGGAGGGATCCGCGCTGTGGCCGGCGGAGTACGCCGCGGCCGGCTCCGTGAAGCTGAGACTCCTGGACGAGGAGTCGCGCCCTGCGCCGCCGGTTTCGGAGCCTGGCACGTTGGTCGCGGAGGCGCAGGTCCAGCCCGATCAGATCCAGGACCTGGCGGAGAAGCTTCCGGACCTCCTCCGTGCTGCGGCTGGACTGGAGCTCCGGTTCCGGCTGCGCGTCGAACTCGGCGGTGCGGGGGGGTCGCAGGCGGTCGACGAGATCCAGCGGCTGCTTCGGGAACTCTCGGAGGATCTCCGATTCCGGTGAGTCGGCTGACGACCGCGTTGCGTTGTGGTCAGGAGCCGGACAGCGAGGTTCCGTGAAGCCGATCTTTACCGTCCATGCAGGCGAGTACCTCACCGCCGAACACATCGAGCGCGAGTTCCCCTACCTTCGCGTATGGGTGCCGACCCGTGACTCCGGCATCGACCTCCTCGTGTCGCATCCAACGACGCGAAGGTACGCATCGCTGCAGGTCAAGTACTCCAAGGACTTCAAGGTCACGCATCTGGGTCCGTCCTTGCAGTCGCATCTTCAAGCATGCGGCTGGTGGACGCTGAACCGCGGCAAGATCGAGAGTTCACCGGCGGACCGTTGGGTCTTCATCTTGTATGGCTTCGCGCACGCCTCCATCGACCACATCATCATCAGGCCGGGGGAACTGCTCGAGCGACTCAGGGGCGTGCACGGCGAGGGCCCCCGCTACCAGATCTATCTCTGGACGACATCCTCCGGACGGTGTTGGGAGACTCGCGGGCTCAAGAGCTCCGATCACGCCGCCATCGCCGAGGGTAGCTTCAGCAATGCCAGCCGCGACTTCTCGGCCTTTCTTGGCAAGTGGTCCTGCCTCGAGGAGCGGGGCCGCGCGCATAGGCAGCGCCCGGCAGTCGTCGTTCAAGCCCGCGCGGACAGCCGCGCTCCCGCGAGCTCCAGGATCCGGTCGAACGCGGCCGCCTCGAGCGGCATCACCGAGAGGCGCGACTGGCGGACGAGCGCGACCCCTCTCCAGGTCGCGGCGGGCGAGCTTGCGGACGGGCGCAGACGACTCGGAAGCCGCTCGGAAGTCCAGCGCTTCCGAGTCGAGCCCGGGCATCGACTGCTCGTCGAACGCTTCCCCCCACGCGAGGCGGCGGCGCTCCTCGACAAGGCCGCGAAAGGAGCGTGGCCGTTCAAGCGCGCGCGGGGAGTCGGGTGTCCGAGAGCTCGAGGATGCGCTCGAAGGCGCTCACTTCGAGCGGCGCCACCGAGAGGCGCCCTTGTCGGACGAGCGCGATTCCCGCGAGCTCGCGACAGGCCTTGATCGCCGCCAGAGGGACCGGGCGGCGAAGCGCGCGCAGCGGAACCAGGTCCACCGCGACCCAGCGGGGA
>Ga0214473_10005328_pt1 | contig 15421 bp, 13 predicted proteins | sample RVTome_7_FD_203509 | JGI IMG/M metagenome (GOLD analysis project Ga0214473, IMG submission 203509) | Soil microbial communities from uranium-contaminated site in the Upper Colorado River Basin, Wyoming, United States - RVT98D197 | ecosystem: Environmental > Terrestrial > Soil > Contaminated >... | reverse complement strand
TAAACATTACAACAATATTTCATCTAACGCGCTTAATCTAATTAGAAATTGGAGTGGGGGCTACTTTAATGATCTATCTTCACATGGTGAAATCAGATGAAATCATATAGAAACTGTTAGGCGTGAGCAAATGGTTTAAAGATATGATGTATTCAAATAAATACGTTAGATTTTGGCAAGTGTTCTAAAACGGTTTGTGATTAAACGATTTGATCAAGATTTTGGTCGGTGAAAAATCATAAGCGGTACCTACAATTCAACCTTTCATGTGAGCTGGACAAGGAAACCTGTGAGAGACTTATTCGAAAAGGCAATTCAATCAAACCTAAAGATTAACCTCGATGAATCGTGGTTTAGCGAAACGACTTCCCTTAAAGATAATCCTTCAAATGAAGACTCGTTCAACGGGTGGAGCACTTGAGTCAGAAAGTTCGCATCCTAGCACTGATGTCACTAGCCATTATTATGATTGCGTTATCAATGTCTTCTGTGTCGGCCCAGTCTGCATATGCAGCCAACACATTGATTCTAAAAGTGTATTCTGATGGAAACATAGTGGTTGATTACCGTTTCTCCATCGATGGGAATTCTCCGAGAGTGTCAATTCCTATCTTAGGTCAAATTTACTCAGATATGATTGTAACAAACGAGGAGAACCTACCTTTAAACTATGTTGTGAATAACGGGGTGGTCACGATTGATACGTTAGGTGACCTGGAATCAAACATACTATACACAACTCCAGACCTAGTAAGCAAGGATGGTTCAATATGGACACTTCGCATAAATGCATCAGTGCCCTTTTCAGCTGAATTCCCAACGGGCTCAACAATCATGGGAATTAGCAGCGTGCCCATATCAATAACCTCAATAGATAACCAGTACATCCTTACGATGAATTCAGGCATGCAAAACGTATCATATACTTTAGGCGCCGTTGGGTCAAAAGAACAAGCCTCGATCATAATAGACAACGCAAAAAAAACCGTCGAGCAAGCAAGTAAAAAAGGAATAGCAGTTAATGAAGCTCAAGCTGAGCTCGATAAAGCAAACCAAGCATTCGATCAGGGTCAATACCTAGATGCTGAACAGTACGCATCCAAAGCAAAGAGACTAGTTGAGCAGACACTTCCAAAAACAACTGAACCCCTCCTACAAATCCTTCAGAACAACTCAACGGTAATCATAGCCGGAGCAGCAACTACAGTCATACTCATAGTAATAGCTTCACTCTACCGCAGGCCAAAAGGTAAGCCAACCTATGAAAAAACAGCTCGAACAGTCGATGTCTCCAAGATCTTCAAGAGCAAACAGCATCTTAGACTCGAGGACCGGGATGTTTTACAATACTTAGCAGACAGTGGAGGAGAAGCATTTGAATCTGAGATCAGAGAGAAATTCAAGCTTCCCAAGACAACTGTTTGGCGAATGACTAGACGACTGGTCCGAGAGGATTTGGTTGAGATTCAAAAGATAGGTGGACAAAACCTAATCAAGATAAAGGGGGAAAACACATAAAATGGAACGCCTGTTCCAAAACGAACCGGAGGTTCCTAAAATAGCACATTTAGCTAACGCAATGGTGCGCATGAGAACCAAACCCCTCCGACGTGTCAAAGCGATATCAATAGGACTGATAGCTCTATTCTTCCTATCTATTTTATCAGGTTCGTTTAACTATGTTTCAGCTCAAAGCAGCAATGAAAAACAGGCCAACGCAGATAGTATTACCTCCATCGTAGAGAAAGCTCAAGGGCATCTAACTTTCATATTTGCAAAACTTGAATCCAGCGGCGTAACCATACCTGAAGATGCAAAAACAAGTTTTGATAAAGGCCAACTCAAGGCGGATCAAGCTAAACTAGCCCTAAGCTCTTCAAAGATAGATGAGGTCTATGAAGACGCGATCTCAGCCATGAGCTACTTTGAGAAAGCCATACGCCAGATCAAAGACCTGAACGAAACAACTCTATCTACCGAAACAGCAACCCTTGAGGATACTGCAGACAGAACAAGAATATTCGTTGAACGATTGGAGAATATCACAAGAGACATGGGGCAGAAAGGCTACGACACAACAAATATGACTGAAAAAATAGTCCAAGCAAGAACAATTCTTATCGATGTTGGAAAACTTACTGATATAGGCGACCTCGAAACAGCTGCAAAGAATCTAGGCGAAATTCAGCGCACAACTGTGAAACTCCGCGGGGACCTTGATCGCGTAGCTACGAACGAAAAGAGCAGGAAAATAAATGATTTTACAGACGAATCCATTGAAAGAATAACTGAAATAGAGCATAGAGCAGATCTGCTTTTACCCCAAGCCTCAATAGAGGTGAAGAATTCAACAGAGAACGCCAAGGAACATATAACTCAATCTAGGAATCTCCTTGATGAAAACAATTTAGACAGATCTATAGATGAGCTTGAAAAAATGTCAGACGAAGCTGAAAAAGGAGATTCTAGATTCTGGAAGGAAATACCACACTCTGGTGATAACCTGAATGTAATAGTTACCGATTTAACATCCCGATTAGATGATCTATCTAAGACTCTGGAAGGGCTTAAGGTTGCTAAAAATGCTAATGAGGCAAAGGCAAAGTTCGCTGATGCTACGATACTTCTAACAAAGGCGAATGATGCGATTAAGCTTGGGAATTTCGAGGATGCTGCTAAAGACGTTAAGACTATTGAGAGCCTAGTTCACAGTATTGAGGAGCTCATAAAACACAGTTCCAACTCACCTGATTCATCTGACGAATCGCCCACTTCCGCAGATAGTCGGACTGAGACTATTACAGATCAAAAATCTAGGTTGAATGATCTATCTAAGACTCTCGACGGGCTTAAGACTGCTAAGAACATCAATGAGGCAAAGACCAAACTCGCTGAAGCTACAACGCTTCTAACAAAGGCGAATGATGCGATTAAGCTTGAGAATTTCAAGACTGCTGATGAAAATATCAAGGGTATAGAGAGTCTGATTCACAGTATTGAGGATATCATAAACAGCTCGGACAATTAGTAATGTCCCAATAGTAAGACCAAATAATTTCTCCCATTCCTCCAGCTGAAACGACCTGTCTGATGGAGGCATCACCTATTTTCAGACAAACAAAGATTTCTTCTTCAAAACCGAATTAACCGATCAGGTACATTACGATCTGGGGTTAGATGCAAATAATATTACACGAGAACTAAACAAGAGCTTACGATTGAAGACCGCTGTGTGCCCCATATTGATCGCGAATCTTGAACCTACGCGAACAATCCCAGATATCAACGATGATTCATCAGTACGTCAAGTGTGAGTGAACCATGAAAGACTCGAAAGGATGAGTTTAACGCCGAAGCTTGATTGCTATAACTTTTTATTTATCCCTGGTTTAGCATCTTGTTCAGATGCTAAATATGTGGTGTAAAGCGTAAGCGCTTATCCGGACTTGACAGGTAAGACGTAATTGATATGAAGCATTTTTTAAGACGGCTCTTTCTTGGAAAACCATTACCTACTAAATCCCTTGAAGACGAACGTCTTACAAATGGGCAAGCGCTGGCAGTGTTTGGATCAGATGCTCTGTCATCTACTGCCTATGCTACGGAGGAAATTCTACTTGTTCTTGTGGGCTTGGGGACAATTGCTCTATCCTATTCTCTGCCGATTTCTCTTGCAATATCTGGCCTCGTCATAATTGTCGCTTTATCCTACCGCGAAGTTGTGCACGCATACCCACAGGGTGGAGGAGTCTATAACGTGGCAAAAGCTAATCTCGGAGAGAATCCTGCCCTTTTGGGCGCTTCAAGTCTAATCATTGACTACATTCTCACAACCACCGTTTCAATAGCTGCAGGTGTGGCAGCCCTCACATCAGCGTTCCCAATGATATTCGACTACAGAGTCCCCATAGGCATTGCAGGTATACTTCTAATAATGTGGATGAATCTTCGTGGCGTCCGTTCTTCAGGACGCATATTTTCTTTCCCAGCATACTTCTTCATCGTAATTATGCTGATCACAATAGTGTATGGACTCGTAAGATTCCTAACCGGTACACTTCCTTCAACACCTTCTCTGATTGAATCTAATACGTTACAAGCAGTCGGGGTTTTCCTTCTTCTCAGAGCCTTTTCAGCTGGTTGCACAGCTCTAACCGGGCTTGAAGCGATCTCTAATGGGGTGAAGGTGTTCAAGAGCCCTGAGTCTGTGGGTGCTGCGAAGACTATGTTACGATTATCTATCTTGCTAGTTGTGATTCTACTAGGGGTTACATTTCTGGCATTTCAAATAGGGATTGTTCCTAAGCTTGATGAAACAGTCGTGTCTCAGATTGCTAGATCTCTGTTTGGCAACAACCTCATGTACTACGCATTTCAAGTGGGCACCTTCTTAATCCTGTTCCTAGCGGCAAACACCCCTTTCGCCGACTTCCCAAGACTTGCATCTATGCAGGCTCGTGACGGCTATTTACCAAGACAGTTCTCTAACATGGGTTCAAAACTGGTATTCTCCCAAGGAATAATTGCATTGTCAGCAGTGTCCATACTGCTTCTAATCGCCTCAAACGGATACGTGCACTACTTGATCCCCATATACGCAGTAGGTGTGTTTCTATGCTTCTCCTTAACCCAACTCGGAATGTTTGTTCACCACCTCAAGACTATCCGCCATCCAGGAAAAGATATGCCACGTTACAGGAGCTTATATACAAATGGGTTGGGATTTGTCGCAACCACAATCGTATTTGTCATTGTGCTCTATTCAAAATTCTTTGAAGGCGCCTACATTATTCTGCCGATGGTTGGTTTTCTTTTCTTCGCGAATAAGCGAGTAAAGAACCATTACATTAGAGTAGATGAAGCACTATCAATCAGTGACACACAGCTTTTCAACAATCCTAACGAAGATATTCTGGCTGTTATTCTTGTATCGAAGCTAGACCGGAGGGCCGTAGAGGGCGCACGTGTCGCCATGGGACTTAACCCGATGAAGACCTGCGCTCTTCATGTAGCCTTTGATAAGGAGGAAGGAGATCGTCTGAAGACAATATGGGATGCGCTCTTCTACGATATTCCCCTTGAGGTCCGCGTGGACGAGTTCCGAGAGGTAATTCCCACCATTCTAGACTACTTCGCCCAAATGGAACAGAGGTGGGTTGGAAAAATAGTGGCGGTCGTGCCGATGCTAGTATCCCAGCAACCTTTCACAGAGTTTCTTCACAACCAGACCGCCACGAAAATAATTGAAGCAACAAGAAAAGACCCGAGAAACAGCGTGGAAATCTACGAAGTCCCAGTTAAAGTGGATACAAAGACAAAAGTCAACAAGTAGTCAAATTGAAACGCTTGCAGTATTAACTCCCCTTAATCGTATATTTCACTCAACGTATATTTAGAGGCATCTCTCAAACGGACCTAAATAACACACCTTCATTAGAAGATAAAGTTCATTCTATACATATTGTTTAGGATAAACTTAGTTCATCTCGAATCTAACACTGATAAGATGATGAATGCAGTTATGCTAGGAAAGCCTCTTCTTATGAAGCATAGATCTCATCGTCGCCTCACAACGCATGACAAATCTAAATATTCGGTAGCCCAAACTCATGTTCTTTTACTTGATCTGCTGATTATTAGATCATATCATTTAGTTCAAGTGAGTTCGGATAAACCACGGTTATCAAGAACCTCAACAACCACTACGTTCAAGAACTGCCTAAGACCCTTGTTCTCAGACGATGTTGTACGAGATCATCGTGATATCTTCTTGCAGTAAACGTGTTTTATGGGTATTCCATGACAGCTTTCATCGGGGTGACTGAGGTCAACGCACATTCTCGACACCACTTCATCGCCGATTAGGTTATCTATCTTAGTAGCCTCTTCGCAGCAAAAGTCAGAGTCAAGACCCAGCTTCTTAGTGAAGTAGATCTCGATAATCCTGTGGTTGTGTACGATATTCTCAGCTAAAGCTCGGCCTGATAGAGTTATCTTCGGGGTTTTCCAAGGCCGTCTCACTATGAAACCTTTCTTCTCAAGCTTATCCAACATTTCAACTGCAGACGGCATTTTGACGCCAAACTTTGTAGCAAGTCGAGATACTGAGGGTGTCAATCCTTTCTCTACTTGCCTGTAAATCTCTTCAATGTAAGCTGCTTCTGGCTGAGTGAGGATTGGTTTTGTCACACCGTAATCTGAGATGCTTTATCTCTTAAAGATTTTCGTAAGATACCTGACCCGTTCTGAATAAGATAGCATCTAGAAACGAGTGCATATGCCAGACGTCACACGACTTCTTGAAGACAACGTCAGCTCATGCTGCTCGACTCATCAAATAATCGCAATAGGCCGATCGATTTGATAGGCAACGAAGCAAAAATGTTAGGTAATCCCTAAGTTTTTATAAGTTAACGTCCCTTCAACGCCCGTGTCCAGAGAGCCACCAGTCACAATAACAAAAAAAACTATACTGATAATAATTTTGATACTAAGTAGCTCCCTAGTGTACATTGTCGTAACTCAAACCAGTCCCCTAATCACAAAAACGCCCCCACAGGAACAGGAAAAAATTCTAAAGGTATTAACAACGTTCTACCCACTCTACGACTTTACAAATAACATCGGTGGAAAGAGAGTTGATGCTAGCATTCTAGTCCCCGAAACAGTTGACGTGCACGCATTTGAACCAAGTCCCTCTGCGATAGCAAAAGTGGCTGATGCAGACCTGCTGATATTCAACGGAGTTAACCTCGAGCCCTGGGTTCCACAGATAGTCAAAGCCGCGAACAATCCCAAATTGACCCTAGTTGATTCAAGCCGAGGCATCAATCTCTTACTTGTCCCTCCTCAATATCAACAGAATAACCAAACATACGACCCGCATATCTGGCTAAATCCGGTAGATGCTAAGCAGCAAGTGAATAACATCCTCAACAGCCTAATTAAAGCTGACCCTGCTGATGCAGATTACTTCATCGCCAACGCCAACTCCTATCAAATAAAACTAGATTCCCTCAACTCCAAAATAGTCAACATCACCTCATATTCAAAGACACGCTACTTCATAACGTTCCACGAAGCCTTCGCCTACTTCGCAAAGCAATACAACTTAACGCAGATACCAATACTCGGCCCCTTCGAGGACGAACCTACACCGACAGATATTCAGAAAGCGATCAACGCAATTCAACTATACCATCTATGCTATGTTGGCTACGAGACCCTTGAGAATCCCGCGATCTCAAAATCAATCGGAAGCCAAACAAACGTAACACTCATACTGATTGATACACTCGAGGGTTTAAGCACAGCTGACCAGATTGCAGGAAAGAATTATCTTATACTTATGGATGAGAATATTAATAGAATTGGGATGGCGCTAAGCAATATTGGATGCAACTAAGATAGTCGTCGAATTCAAAGACGTTACTGTGAGATACCCAAACGGAGTCATAGCTCTAGATGGTATTACGCTCGATATTCATAGTGGAGACCTAGTCGGTCTAATTGGACCAAACGGTTCTGGCAAATCCACTCTTCTTAACGTGATACTTGGTCTTGTAAACCCAACGTCAGGCACAGTCCTCCTCTTTGGCGCGCCTGTATCCTGTGAAAACCTAAGACGCATAGGATACGTTTCCCAGAAGGCGCAACCCAAAGACGCGAATTTCCCGTCAACAGTGTTCGAGACCGTTCTAATGGGCCGTATTTCCAAAGCAGGACTATTCCACAGGCTTGGAAGAGAAGACCAGAAAAAAGTTGAAGAGATTCTCACACTACTCAATCTGGAGGATCTCCGTAATAGGAAAATTGGACATCTCTCAGGAGGTCAAGTCCAAAGAGTCTTTGTGGCCAAAGCTCTCGTCTCAGATCCTGAACTACTGATATTAGACGAACCAGCAAGCGGAGTAGACACCGCTTCAGAGACAGCGTTCTACGAACTACTTGAGCACCTGAACAAGCAGCTTGGAATTACAGTTATCCTTTCATCCCACGACGTCGGAATAGTATCAAAGCTTGCGAGTAAAGTGGTCTGCATAAACAGATCATTATTCTTCTGTGGCCTGCACGACGAGTTTAAGGGAAGCTCAGTGCTCCCTAAAATGTATGGTTATCCTGTGGAGATGATGCAGCACCATGATCACTCTTGACGCGTTCTTATCAATGCTGCAGCAGGGCTTTATCCAACGCGCGTTCATCATCGGCATAATCATCGCGCTTCTAAGCTCAGTACTGAGCATATTCATCGTATTAAAGAAAGTATCCCTGATTGGCGATGGACTTGCTCACACGGCGTTCGGGGGGTTGGCCCTCGGATACTACCTCAACCTCACACCTATATGGGTTGCCGGAGTCGTAGTGATTCTCGGCTCAATTGGGATAACCAAAGCCACGAGATCCGCAAAGATATCTGGAGACGCAGCAGTTGCGATATTTCTCCAAATGGGCCTTGCGACAGGCATAGTGCTCATGAGTCTAACTCACGGATTTGGCGTGAATCTTGAGAGCCTACTCTTTGGGAGCATTCTACTTGTAGACTACAATCAGATACTTACGGCTTCAGTTGTACTAATCATAACTTTACTAGTGATATTTCTCCTCTTCAAGGAATTGGTGTACACAACATTTGACGAATCTCAAGCAAGAGCGTCTGGAATCAAAACATGGGTCTTTGACTACTTAATCAACTTTCTAGCGGGTGTAGCAGTAATCGCATCGATCCCGATAGTTGGCGTGCTCTTGATGGCTGCACTACTGGTCCTACCTGCCCTAACAAGCCTACAGCTCAGCCGTTCTTTCAGGCAAACTATGTTCATGTCCCCAATATTTGGACTGGTAAGCGTTATCTTAGGGATGTTACTTTCAATCCTACTCGATACTGCTTCCGGCGCCACAATTGTAGTGACTGGATTAACCATCTTCCTAGTAGTTCTATCCGCGAAAAGAGCCGCTGAATGGGCAAGAAGAAAGCAAAGCCTGTATGATAAGAATTCTACAAATAGCCATGATAATGAATAAATATGACCTTGCCCATAAATGAGTTATGTCTAAGAAAGAAAATAAGGCAAAAATCTCTGCAGATAAGGCAAAAACTTTAGTTCCTTTGACACCAAAGTTTCCTTCAGACTTATCAACTGCATTTGACGATGCATTCGAGGATTTCAGAGGAATCTTCAGAAGAGACCCTTTTTCTAACCTCAGAACTTGGCGAAGGAGCGCCATCGAACCATTTCTATTCCCCTTCCCATTTAGAGAGGCATATGCAGATATAATTGATTCAGGAACTGCGTATAAGGTTTCCGCTGAAGTTCCAGGCATACCTAAAGAAAAAATAGATATTACGGTGTCAAAAGATTCGATAGAAATATCTGGTGAAGCCAGAGTTGAACATGAAGATAAGAAAAAGGATTTTGTGCATAGGGAGCGAAGGTACTCTAGAATATACAAGAGATTAACATTCCCAGAGGAAGTAATACCTGAAAAAGCAGTCGCATCAGTAAACGAAGGAATACTTACAGTCGATATTCCAAAGAAGTCACCTACAAAAGAACCTAATAAGCATAAAGTAAAAGTCGCGTAGATAACGTCAAGCACAGTTATCCAAATCTTTAACAAACCAAATAGAGAAACAAAATCTTGGGACACAAACACCCAACATCCCTGCAAGAAAAACTCGAGAAAGAGTTTTTCAACTCTCTGCAGTAAAAACAATTATTAATTTCATCCAAAATACTGGTATAGACTGGATTCGTCACTAACCACTAAGAGTGTAATCTGCAAGTTTTGCGGTCAACAAGTTATTGTTTATTAATTTGAAGTTTCTGGATTAAGAGGAATATGTTATCTATCGTAGAAGTTGAGGAAATAGATCGTTCAGGCCTTTACATGGATTTTGAAAAATGGCCAACACATTGCGAAGAAGCACTAAAAAAAACAGTTTCTACACCTGAAGCTCGCGGTGTAAATAGAATTATCTACGCTGGAATGGGCGGATCAGCCATTCCCGGTGACATTCTCAAATGCTGGTTAACCGATAAGATTGACTCACCTCTAATTGTTTTAAAGGATTATTATCTTCCAAAATTTGTGGGAAAAGAAGATCTTGTCTTAGCAGTAAGCTGCTCAGGAGACTCAGAGGAGACAGTTAACGTCGCAAAGCAGGCTTTAGAAAGGGGATGCAAATTGGCTACAGTTTCATCAGGCGGTCTCCTCGAGAAACTCTCAATAAGAAACAAGATTCCGCATACAAAAATTACTAGACTTTCTGTTTCAAGATCGTCACTTCCATACTTATTCTATCCATCCGCCAATATTTTGAGCGAAATGGGGGCAGCTTCAAACATCTTTAATCAACTAGATAACTCTGTCGAAGGCATTAAGGCTCTTAGTGGTAACATATCAGCAAATTCTTCTTTCGAAAAGAACCCCTCAAAGAAAATTGCCTCAAAAATATTTGACGGGCTCCCAACAATATATGCCTCAGACACAAATTCTTGTGTCGCCACCAGATTCAGCGCATCATTAAACGAAAACGCTAAAATGATATCACACACAGCTTCGATGCCTGAGCTCTGTCACAACGAATTTGAGACATGGTCAAATCAAATCATCCCTTCCATAAGACCGGTATTCGTAAGAAGTCCAGATGAGCCACTGAATATATACAGACGATTTGAATTCGTGAAAGATATTATTCAAAAATCAGGTTTCGAAGTCATCGAACATTCTGCGACAGGAGTTGATCATTTAACCCGGCTCATGCGGTCAATCTACCTGTTAGACTACGTGTCAATATACGCGGCAGTTCTGAGGAAATTAGATCCGATCGCAACTCCTAGAATAGACAGTGTGAAAGATAGTCTGCAGAAGATGTAAATCACACTTGGATACCCAGAGACACCACCATAGGAGAGCCCATCATCTGTCCTAGTTGCAAAAGTCCATACTGGAATAAGCCTCGAAAAAACAAGGCTCAGAAGCAGAGTGGTTAAGCTACATGGCGTTTGATAAACTATATTCTTCATCTCCCGTATCTTAACACCCATTTTCTAACCATTAAAAATCACCCGTTTCTTAACAGTTAATTTCAAAAGACAGTTTCATCCTTTAACTTACCAGTGTAATATATTACAATTAAATGTATCAGCGATTGCAATAGTAATACTGACCAGAATCTTTATATTCTATATTTAAAGAATGGGTTCGATTATTATGAATAATAATGAGAAATCATTAAAATACGTATTAACAGCACTAATAATTCTATCATTCAGCACATTTTTGCCAGCAATCGCATACGCCGCTCCTATAGCTGATACTGCTAAGGACTGGCAGTATGTGAACGGAAACAGCTGGGGATACAACTACAGTCCTGAGACACAAATAAACAAGAACAACATAGGGGATTTGGAGATAAAATGGCTATTTCCAATCGAGAGTAAATCTTCAGGAGTAGCTGCCATTCAAGCCGTGACTTTAGAAGGCGCGACCACCCCTCCGATAGTTAGAAACGGTAAAGTCTTCGTAACAACTCAGTACCTCAGAACATACGCTGTAGACGCTAATGATGGTAAATTATTGTGGAAACATGACTACACTATCAATGTAACCGACATCACAAGAAGAATACCTATGGAGTATGGGGCAATCATTCCTGGTTTTGGCTTGTATTCCCATATGCATGGATTCAGGTTTTGGGAATCAGGCAACGCACTTCTACTCAACGGCATAGCTTGCGACGTGTTTGCGGTGAACGCTGACACGGGGAAAGACGTGCTCTGGGTGAAAGACCTTTGCGCAGACATTCCTGGAAACCTATACAAGTATAGGCAAGGCGCCGTCAGCTCAACTAACGTAGGAACCTATGAGAAAGGTAAACAGCTTATTGCCGTTATGCCTGGAGCTATGCACAGCTACATCTATGGTGGAGATGCTAGACACACAACCTTAGGTATTGACTGGACCACTTCAAAGATATTATGGCGAGTCTATAGCTTCCCTCCGCAAGATAGGCCTACTAAGGATTGGGCTACTCAGGAGTGTAGTATAGGCTACTTCATTACAACCCCCTGCACTGAGGTTAACGCTAAGGCTCCTCAGAATCTCGAGTGGGACTGGGCTCAGCCTAACGAGAAGCCAAGCATGTTCGGCGGAGTAACAGCAAACTGGGGTGAAATAATCGTAGATGAAGACACAGGGATAATGTACACTAATACCGGTAACCAAGGTCCTTACACTAACATTGCTGAAACACCAGGTCCAAGACTCTACGGTAGCACAATCATGGCCATCGACCTTGAAAAAGGCGTTAGAAAATGGTGGGTACAGCCGTTCCCTCGCGACCCATATGATTACGATTGCAACTGGGGCGGGATTCTCACAGACCACCCAACGTTGGGTAAGATATACATGAAGGGCTGCAAGGAAGGAAGACTATTCATTATCAATGCAGCAACCGGTAAGCCAATCCAAGCTATTGATGTCATCGCAGATCAAATCGCAAGTGGTCAAATCACTTCAGCAGCTGCCAAAGAGGGATATCAAGGTGGTGTGAGATATCATCTGAACGATCCATTAAACAACTATGACATGAGAGTTATGGAGTCGCCTGATAACAGCAAATACTGCGGTCGACCATGTCCATTGTATCCATACTTTGGCAATGGCATTTTCGGCACAGATATGTCCTATGATCCAACAACACAAACACTTTACCATTACGCGTTAGGAATACAAACAACACTCATAGATTCTCCTAAGGCAGTTCTAGGAGGGTCAGTTAGCATTACTGGTGGCATTTATCCTGCAAACACATCAATAATAGCTAGAGATGTAGTGACAGGCAAGGTAAAATGGTCATATTTCTACCCAACATCTGCACAAAGAAGCGCTTTAGTAACAACCTCTGACATGGTTTTCGCCGGGTTCACAGATGGCTACCTGAAGTTCTTCGACAAAAACGATGGTAAATTGGTTTCACAGATGAACTTGGGCTCAAATATGCAGATTGGCATGACCACTGGTCAAGACTCTAAAGGTAATCAGAAGATCTTCGGCCTATTAGGTGTGTCGAGCTCATTCTTCCCAACGTCGCCAGGAACACTGGTCGCCATAGGTCTCTCTGAAAGAGCCGCCAAGACGGTAACCACAACATCAGTAACAACTTCAACTACTACTGCAACTTCAACTACTACTGCAACTTCGACCGTATCTACTATTAGCACATTTGTTTCTACTCAGAAAACAACTGTAACTTCTGTATCGACTGAATCAGTTGGACTACCTGCCGAAGTAACGTACGGTGCCGTCGGCATCGCAGTGGTTGCTATTGTTGCTGCTGCTGTGATGATGACTAGAAAGCGAGCCTAACAGGCCGCTTCCCCTCTCTTTTTTTCTATTATAGTACTACGCAAATTTACTAATGATTCTCAACAGATCCCAATGTCAATTGTGGCTGCTGAAGATTTGTAAGATATTATAACTGTTGGATCAACATATTCACCTTCACGAATAATATTTGGAATCAGAGACTTATGTTCTCCTGATTTAGATATCAGTTTTCACATCCGAACTCAAGAATAATAGGTAAGAAAATAGAATTCATCAAAAGTGCGATGATACACTCCGTCACTTTCAAGGGGAAAAACAGATTCCTAAGTATTTTAAAAAGTATTATCTTGATAGCTTCAATACTGAACCGTTTTGATGAGAGCATCCAGAAACAACCATGTTGTAGTCAAACTTTATCATCAGTATATCTTCTAAACATAAGAAAACAAAATGAATTCTATTTCTCAGGTTTATATTTGAGCTTGGTCTTCTTGTCTGTTGATATGTGGCGGCAGATTCAGAAAAAGTTTACCCGTCAAAAATCAAGATTGAGTGTGGTGCGGACGATGATTGAGCTTGGTGTAGGTATGGATGACTCAGGTGGGCTCAAAGTTGGGGCTATCTCTGTTGGTGATTCATCTCTTGCAAATGCAGCGGGAGTCGATAGAAGAGTTGTTCGAAACGCTGTTAAACAGATTCTTAATGATAGCGACCTAAAGGCTATTTTTACGAATGTAAAGCCTATTGGAACAAGTTTAGTTGATGTAGCCAAACAATTCGGTTATAGTGTTCTAGTTGTGAATGCTGACCCACATAGACCCGGGGTAATTTCCGGGATCTCAACTATATTATCCAAGTACGATGTGGTTATTAGGCAAGCCCTTGCTGACGACCCTGACTTCACACCTAACCCTGTATTGACCCTTGTTATAGACGGCCAAGTTCCCTCCGAAGCATTATCAATGATTCGTTCTCTAAAACTTGTTAAGAGTCTTACTTTGAAGTGAAGATATAATACTTCAAGATAGCGTGGTCTTTTGTAATGAATTTTGACACTTACAAGAGAAGTAACTTGAATCCATATAACGTTACGATCATGCCTGACTTCTTCATAGATAGGATTGTGAAGGTACCTTCTCTGGAATTATTCGTAACTGGTGTAAAGACTAAATTAATGTCTGGAGGCGGGAGCATGCGCGGCTTTGAACAGGTTGATTTAAAAGGTGGAAACGCTACTAATGTTGCATATGCTCTTGGAAAACTGGGTGTATCTGTAAATCTTATTGTTATCACTGACAAACACTCTGAAATCTCACTCCGTCACAAGTTCTCACACCTTCCCAATGTCAAGATAGCTGTTATTCATGGTAAGCCCGGGTATACAGTCGCTCTTGAATTTCAAAATGAGGGAATTTTATCAAACGTCATGCTCAGCGATGTAGGCGATGTAGTGAACGCAGGCCCTGAGAAGATATCAAAAGCCTTACTTGATAAAAAGCTGAAAACAGACCTTGTAGGGGTGTTCAATTGGGCGGCAAATACTCGAGGAACAGACTTAGCTGAGACAGTATTTACAAGATCTTATAATGAGAGCTGTTTAACATATTTTGCACCTGCCGATCTGGCAAGTAGACGCGATGAAGTCTCTGAACTGTTCAGCAAATTGACCAGCGTCCTAGGCGTGCTTAGCGTGAATGAAAACGAGACTAGGATTATCTCTGAGATCCTGCTTGGAACGACTTTTCCATCAATCTATACTTCAATAGATATCAGCATGGCCGCAGAGGCTCTATCAAACAAACTTGGGTGCCAAGTTGACGTTCACACTCCTATTGGATGTGCTTCAGCTTTCAAAAAACCGGGCAGTTTTGTGGCGTCGTTTAGTGTTATTCAAAGGGTTATCACGGGAGCTGGAGATGCATGGGACGCAGCAAATATCGCAAGCTATTTACTCAAAATTGATGACAATACTCGGCTGAAGTTTGCTAACGCCGCTGCTGCGCTATATGTTTCGAGCACAGCATTTGAACCGCCTTCATTAGAGCAGGTCCTATCATTTCTCAAAGAAGTTTAGATTTGAATTTATTGA
>Ga0214473_10005327_pt1 | contig 15423 bp, 13 predicted proteins | sample RVTome_7_FD_203509 | JGI IMG/M metagenome (GOLD analysis project Ga0214473, IMG submission 203509) | Soil microbial communities from uranium-contaminated site in the Upper Colorado River Basin, Wyoming, United States - RVT98D197 | ecosystem: Environmental > Terrestrial > Soil > Contaminated >... | reverse complement strand
GCCGCTGCGGCTCGAGCCGCATTTGATCCTCGAAGAGCAGGCCGACCGGCTGGTCGAATCCGTGCGCGCCGTGGGTCTGAGCCCCGACATGCTGACCCGCTATCCGGCCACCTTCTCCGACGGCGATATCCAGCGCCTGGCCTTTGCCCGGGCTCTCATCGCAAAGCCGCGGTTGGTGATCTTCGACGAGCCGGTCGCCGCGCTCGACGTGTCGCTGCGCGGCGAGATGCTGATGCTGCTCAACCGGCTGCGCGCCGATTTCGGCCTCACCTGCATGGTGCTGAGCCGCGATCTGGACACGGTGCGCTCGATCGCCGATCGCGTGCTGATGATGGACAAGGGCAGGATCGTGGAGGCCGGCAAGCCGGCCGATCTCATCGAGGCACCGCGGCACCCGCTCACGCAAGGGCTGGTTGCAACGCGGCTGCCGGAGGTGGCGCAGTCATTGAGGGCTATGCCGACCGAGTAGCCAGCAACTCCTCGCTGGGATGCCTAAACGTCCGAGATCGGCTCGGGAGTGTCCCGGCATAGACACGCCTCATTCGTTTGATAGCTTCGCGCGCGGGTCGGCCAGGATTTTGGAGAAGCCAGTATGCAAAGGATAGTCTTGGTCGTCGGTGTGCTCGGCATGCTGCTAGGTGGGCTTTGGCTGCTTCAAGGTCTGGGGGTCGTGCAAATCCAGCCTATCCTCTGTGTTGCCGATTGTGAGGCCATCCAGGGAGCCTCGCCAACGTGGGCCATCATCGGATTTCTTGTGGTCACGGCTGGAGCCCTTGCGGTTTTCTACTCGCTCGGGCGGCGCAAGGCGCCGTGATCTGAGAACTGCGAATCGGCAGCGTCTCTGGGTGCACAAAAAGGGGGGACTGCTGGGTCCCCCCACTATGCTCAGTGCGTCAGCGGCTTGCCGCTCTCGTCGAAGCGGTGGAACTCGTTGTCGCGCGGCGAGAAGCTCAGCTCGTCCCCCGAGTGATAGGTGGCCTTGCCGTGCTGGCGGACGATGATCGGCTCGTCCGAGCCGATGTCGACATAAAGGTAGCTGTCCGACCCCAGGTTCTCCGAGTAGATCACCTTGCCGTTCCATACCCCGTCCTTGGGCGAAATCTCCAGGTGCTCGGAGCGCACGCCGACCGTGTGGGCCTTGAACTTATCGGCATACTTGCCGGTGAGGAAGTTCATCTTGGGCGAGCCGATGAAGCCGGCGACGAACAGCGATTGCGGGTGATCGTAGAGTTCCATGGGCGTGCCGACCTGCTGCACCACCCCATCCTTGAGCACGACGATGCGATCAGCCATGGTCATGGCTTCCACCTGGTCGTGGGTGACGTAGACCATCGTGGTGTGCGGCAGCTGGTCCTTGAGCTGGGCGATCTCCATGCGCATCTGCACGCGCAGCGCCGCATCGAGGTTCGAAAGCGGCTCGTCGAACAGGAACACCTTGGGGTCGCGCACGATGGCGCGGCCGATGGCGACGCGCTGGCGCTGGCCGCCCGAGAGCGCCTTGGGCAGGCGCTGCAGATACTGGGTGAGCTGCAGCTTGTCCGCCGCCTCCTCGACCTTCTGGCGGATCTCGTCCTTGGGCAGGCCCTGGAGCTTGAGCGAATAGGCCATGTTGTCGAAGACGTTCATGTGCGGGTAGAGCGCGTAGGACTGGAACACCATGGCGATGCCGCGCTTGCTCGGCGCTACTTCATTGACCACGCGGCCATCGATCTCGAGCGTGCCCGAGGTGATCGACTCGAGACCCGAGATGCAGCGCAGCAGGGTCGACTTGCCGCAGCCGGAGGGACCGACGAAGACGATGAACTCGCCCGATTTGATCTCCAGATTGACGTCCTTGAGGATCTCCACAGAGCCGTAGCGCTTGTAGAGATTGGATATTTTTAGGTCAGACAAACCGATAGCCTCCCAGGCTGGGCTGACGGGGATGACTGCCAGCACCCAAAACCGTCGCCGTTGCGCGCGTGATCAGAGCAGTTTGCCAATATAGGCACCGAACGGCGCCAAGCTCAATGAACCTCCGGCAGGGTCGCTGCTCGATCCGGGTGCGTCGATGCCGTGCGGCTCCATCCCCTGGGGCAACGGCACGATGACCTGCGTTTCGCTCATGTTGAAAACGCAGAGCAAGGTTTCCCCTTCCCCCTTCCGCGTGAAGGCGAGAACCTCGGTCGGCGCGTCGATCATCCCGATCTCGCCCTTGGCCAGCGCCGGATGCCGCCTGCGGAAGGCGATCAGCGCGCGATAGAAATTGAGCACCGACCCGGCGTCCGCCTCCTGCAGGTCGACGGCGCGGGCGAGGTGATCGGCCGGCACCGGCAGCCAGGCGCGCGGCGCGGTCGAGAACGCCCCAAGATGCGACGAGGCCTGCCACACCATGGGCGTGCGGCAGCCGTCGCGGCCCTTGAACTGCGGCCAGAACTCGATGCCGTAGGGGTCGGCAAGGTCCTCGAAGGCCAGCTCGGCTTCGGTCAGCCCCAGCTCCTCGCCCTGGTAGAGGCAGACTGAGCCGCGCATGCAAAGCAGCAGCATCGCCGCCAGCCGGGTGAAAGCCTCCTGCTGGCCATGCGTCGCCCAGCGGCTCACATGGCGGACGACGTCGTGGTTGGAGAAGGCGAGGCAAATCCAGCCTTCGGGCGCCTGCTTCTCGGTCGCCTCGATCGCCTTGCGGAAATGGGCGGCGCTGAACTCGCCCCCCAGATAGTCGAAGGTATAGGCCATGTGCAGCTTGTCGGTGCCCGAGGTGTACTGGGCCATCACCTCGAGCTGATGCTGGCTGTCGCCGATCTCGCCCACCGTGGTCTTGCCGGGATACTCGTCCATCAGCGTGCGCAGCCGCCGCAGGAATTTCAAGTTCTCCGGCCGGCTCTTGTCGTAGAGGTGCTCCTGGAAATTATAGGGGTTCACCGCCGGCGCCGTGGAGGCGTTGAAATCCTCCGGCTTGACCACCGGGTTGGATTCGAGCCCGGTCGAATGGAAGTAGAAGTTCACCGTATCGAGCCGGAAGCCGTCGACGCCGCGCTCGAGCCAGAAGCGCATTTCACCGAGCAGCGCTTCCTGCACGTCCGGATTATGGAAATTGAGATCGGGCTGGGAGGCGAGGAAGTTGTGCAGGTAATACTGCATGCGCCGGCTGTCCCAGGTCCAGGCGGAGCCGCCGAAGATCGAGAGCCAGTTGTTGGGCGGGTTACCGTCGGGCTTGGGATCGGCCCACACATACCAGTCGGCCCGCGCATTGGTGCGGCTCAGCCGGCTTTCCTGGAACCAGGGGTGCTTGTCGGACGAATGGCTGATCACCTGGTCGATGATCACCTTGAGCCCCAGGGCGTGCGCTTTCTTCAGCAGCCGGTCGAAATCCCCCAGCGTGCCGAAGATCGGGTCGACGTCGCGGTAGTTGGAGACGTCGTAGCCAAAGTCCTTCATCGGCGAGGTGAAGAAGGGCGAGAGCCAGATGGCGTCGACCCCCAGGTCGGCGACATAGTCGAGCCGCTCGGTGATGCCGACGAGATCGCCGACGCCGTCGCCATTGTGGTCCTGGAACGAACGCGGATAGATCTGGTAGATCACCGCGCCCCGCCACCAATCCTTGTCGACAGCGGGTTCGGCGACGGGTTTTGGCTCCGTCATCAGCGGCGTGGCGATCAAATCGTGCTCCTTGGGGGCCCCTTGCCCGCGCCGTCTGGCCTTAGCCCCGGCGCACCGCTTCTGCAAGATTGCCAAAACGTTTTAGTAGGCTATTCTTAGCCAGTAGGTTGGCATTTCGTCAACTCGGAGGGGATGGGCGGCGCGATTGCGCGGCCGCTCAAATTGTCATTAGAATCAACTACCTATGAACAAGAACATGAGACCGCCCGGGGCTCGTCCCGCGGGTAAGGGACGAAACGTCACGATCAAGGACCTGGCGGCCGAGCTCGGACTCTCGATCACCACCATCTCCCGCGCCCTCAACGGCTATTCGGATGTAGGCGAAAAGACCCGCAAGCGGATCGCCGAGGTGGCGCTGGAGATGGGCTATCGCCCCAATCGCAACGCCCAGCGCCTGGTGACGCGGCGGACCCACAATATCGCCTGGGTACAGTCCGACGACGACCGCAAGTTCGTCGACCCGCACTTTGTCGAGGTGATGGCCGGGGTGCTGCGCGGCGCCCGCGCCGGCAATTACGACGTCGTGCTTACCAGCGACACCCCCGAGCACGAGCTTTCCGTCTACGACCGCTACGTCAACGACAACAGCGTCGACGGCTTCATTCTCGACCTGCCGCGCGAGGACGACCCGCGCATCTCCTACCTGCTCGATGTCGGCCGCCCCTTCGTGGTCCACGGACGCGACGCGCGGGCCGCCCAATATGGCTGGGTCGATATCGACAACTACGCCAATTTCTACAACCTCACCCGGCTGATGATCGCCAACGGCCACCGCCACATCGCCTTGGTCAACGGCGACGAGCATTTCACCTACGCCCTCTATCGCCGCCGCGGCGTCGTCGACGCGCTGAGCGATGGCGGCCTCGGCCCCTCCAACCTCATGGCACTCAACTCCCTGCACCCGATGGGCGAAGCCGGTTACAAGCTCACCAGCCTCGCCCTCGCCGATCCGCGGGTGACGGCGATCCTCTACTCATCGACGATGATGGCTGTCGAAGGCCACGCCGCCATCGTTCGCTCCGGTGGCGACCGCAAACTCGCCATCGCCACCATGGACGACGAACTGCACTACATCGACCTCAGCCCCTTCGCCGACCAATTCAGTTTCGTCCGCTCCTCCCTCCGCGACGCCGGCGGCAGCCTGATCAGCGAACTGATCCGCCAATGCGAACAAGGCGGCCCCGGCCAGGGGCACCTGATGCCCTCGCGTTTTCACGTCGCGCCGGGCATGGACGCGCGCGTGCTGGACGAACCGCTCCCGGGGAACCGAAGGCGATAGGGCACGCCCCGGCCCCGCAATGACCGCGGTCATTGCCTGCCATACGCCGCGAGGAACATCCGCACGCCTTCGACCGCATGCCGGCGAAGCTCTGCCTGCTGCGGAATCGCGGCGTCGCCGAGCAGCATGGCCTGGTTCAATGGAGCGGACATCACCAGCCAGTTGAAATGGGACGCAGCGACCGACGGGTCATCGATCGTAAGCAGGCCGCGCGCGGCCAGGCGCTCGAAATTTGTGGCGAGCGCCGACATCGCCCGCAGCGGCCCGCGCTCATAGAGAACCTTCGCCAGCTCCGGGAAGCGGCTGACCTCGCCGATCACCAGGCGACGCAACTGCATTACGCGCGGCGTCAACACCACGGTGAGCTGCCGGTAGGCATAGTCCTCGAGGTAGGCCGTGAGATCTCCGCCCTCTTCGAGCTCTATCTCGGTGTGCACCAAGTCGCCCGCCGCACTGGTCATGCTGCCCACGATTTCTACAAACAGCGCCTCCTTGCTCGCGAAGTGCTTGTAGATCGTCTGCTTGGAAACCTCCGACAGCGAGGCGATTTCGTCCATGTTGGTGCCCAGATAGCCGTCCCGCAGGAAGACCTCCGTGGCCGCATCGAGGATTGCCTTGTGTTTGCGCGCAGAGCGGAGGGGCTCCTCCGTCCTGCCCGATGACTTCGCTGCAACTGCCTTCGTCATGAAACCGTCGATCCGCCGTTCAAACCCATTGACTCCCCAGTACTGGACAGTTTAGTTTTCCGCAAGCTCGGTACTGGACGGTCTAGTTCACCAACCCTTGCGGACAGCCCATGGGAGCTTGGCCGGCGAACCGGAGCAGAAGGGAGAACCAAGATGGCGAAGCACGGACTGTTGTTGGTCGCCGCCGCGGCGGGAGCGCTCATGTCGACCCCAGAGGCCGGCCTGGCTCAATCCACCGAGGTTCCGGGCAAACCCAGCCCTAACGCAGAATTCCAAGGAGACATTGCAGTGACTTACCTGGCGAAATCGGCGACGTTGAAGGTACCGGGGGCCCAAATCTATTACGAGGTTCAGGGGGCCGGCCCCCTCCTGTTGATGATCCCCGGCGGCCCGGCGGATGCCGGCGTTTTCGACGACCTTTCGCGCCATCTCGCCGACCGTTACACGGTCATGGCCTATGACCCCCGCGGAAACTCGCGCAGCACTTTTGACGGCCCACCCGAGGATCTGCAGCTCGATGTGCAGGCCGACGATGCCGCAGCGCTGATCAGGGCGCTTGGCGACGGCCCGGCATATGTGTTCGGGAACAGCGGCGGCGCCCAGATCGGGCTCAACCTCGCGGCCCGCTATCCCGAGCTGGTGCGCGTGCTGGTGGCGCACGAGCCCCCGAGCATGATGCTCCTCGACGACCCGTCGGAGGCAGTGGCCGACAGCCAGGGCCTCTACGACGCCTATCAGCACGAGGGCGCCGATGCCGCGATGGCAAAGTTCTTCGCCGACAACGGGCTGGAGGACGTACCGGAGCAGGCAGAAGCGCCGCCGGAGATCGCCATGCCTCCCGAGGCCGCCGCGACGATGGCAAGGGTCAGCGGGAATTTCGAGTACTGGCTTGCCAATGGTGTCATGCCGCTCTCCCTCTGCCGGCCCGACGTAGACGCGCTGCGCGCGGGCAGGCCGCGTGTCGTCGTGGCTATCGGCGAGCAGTCCCAAGGGCTACCCATCGAGCGCATGGGGATGGCGCTGGCCAGAGAGCTCGGAGCAGTGCCGGCCCCCTTCCCCGGTGACCATATGGGCTTCGCCTCGCAGGCCGACGACTTTGCCGAGGCCCTGCACCAGGCGTTAGGCGGCCAATGAGCCTATTCATCCAGAGGAACGCCGCCTGAGGCGATTGGGAGAACCGACTATGCACATACAATTTGCCGAACTGCCCGTGTTCGATCAGGACCGCGCCAAAAAGTTCTATGCCGACCATTTCGGGTGTGAGGTCGCTGCCGACGTCCCCATGGGAGGTGACGGGTGGCGGTGGATCGAACTCAAATTTCCGGGCGCCGACACGGCCTTGCACTTCCTCAGGCGCAACGACGATGCGCCGTCCGATGGGCCCGTGCTGGTGTTGATGGACGACGATGTCGACACGATCGTCAAAACCCTGAAATCGAAGGGTGTGGCCATTATCGCCGAACCGCAGGCGGCTCCCTACGACCCGCGGCGCACCGTCGCCGAGTTTCGGGACAGCGAGGGCAATCGCATGGTGATCAGCAGCCGATGACGTCGGGGCGGCATACGCCGCCCACGATCCCGTCGCCCTTACTTCACGCTTCCTGCCAGCAGCCCACGCACGAAATAGCGCTGCAGCGAGAAGAAGACGATCAGCGGCACGACGATGGTGATGAAGGCGCCGGCGGTCAGAATCTCCCAGTTGTTGCCGCGCGAGCCCAGCAGCGAGACTAGCTTGCCGGTCAGCACCAGCTTGCTCTCCTGGGCGCCCAGGAACACCATGGCGACCAGCAGGTCGTTCCAGACCCAGAGGAACTGGAAGATCGAGAAGGAGGCAAGCGCCGGGAAGCTCAGCGGCAGCACCATGCCGGTGAAGATCTTGAAGTGGCTGGCGCCGTCGATGCGCGCCGATTCCATGATCTCCTTGGGCAGGCCCGCCATGTAGTTGCGGAGCAGGTAGATGGCGAGCGGCAGGCCGAAGGCGGTGTGGGCCAGCCAGATGCCGAGGTAGGTCTTGCCGTCCTCGGCGCCGAAGACATTGGCGATGCCGTTATAAAGGCTCAGAAGCGGGATCAGCGACATCTGCAGCGGCACCACCAGGAGGCCGACCACCACTGCGACGATCAGGCCGCGGAACGGGAAGCGCATCCAGGCCAGCGCGTAGGCGGCGAAGGCCGCCATCAGGATGGGGATGATGGTGGCCGGAATGGTGACGGTGAACGAATTGATGAACGAGCGGCCGACCCCGGCGGCGGTCAGCACCTCGATGTAGTTGTCGATGGTGAAGCGCGGAGCGATCGAGGCCACATAGAAGACGCGCGGACCCCGGGTGTGGGTGAACTTTGTGTCCGCCACCCACTCGAAGCTGCCGTCGCTCTGCACCGTGATGGCGCCGCCGTCGTTCATCGGCAGGCTCTGGCCGGCGGCCGCGGCGGCCGGCGCGGCGTTGGAGAGCCCGAAGCTTTCGAGGCTCTTGTTGGTATCCTCGCCGAAGACGTTGCCGCGGATGACGAACTTGCCGCCCTCCTCGATCTGGTCCCCGGCGGTGCCGATGCGGGTCACCCCCTGCGTGCCGGAGGTGGAGAGCGCCGTCCACCAGCCGGAGACGGCCAGCTGGTCCTTGTCGCGCAGCGAGGAGATCAGCAGGCCCGCGGTGGGGAAGGTCCAGAGCGCCACCAGGATCAGCAGCGAGAGATGGGTGAGGAGCTTGCCCACGTTGACGCGGGCCAGCCAGCCGGGCGTGCCGGTGGTCGGGCGGGGAAGATCCTGCGCTCTTTCGACAGCAGCGGTCATCAGCGTGTCCCCTCTTCGGCGTTGGCGCGCCGGATATTCCAGACCATGATCGGCAGCACCGCCAGCATGATGATCACCGCGATCGTTGAGCCGCGGCCGTAGTCGAAGTTGACGAACATCCACTTGAACATGAGGTTTGCCAGGACTTCGGTGTCCCACTGGCCGTTGGTCATGGCGAAGATGATGTCGAAGACCTTGAGCACGACGATGGTGATCGTGGTCCAGACCACGACGATGGTGCCCCAGATCTGGGGGATCATGATGCCGAAAAAGATCTGGAAATCATTGGCGCCGTCGATGCGGGCGGCCTCCAGCGTCTCCTCGGGGATGCCGCGCAGTGCGGCCGAGAGGATCACCATGGCGAAGCCGGTCTGAATCCAGATCAGGATGATCATCAGAAAGATCGAGTTCCAGAACGGCAGGGTGATCCAGGCCTGCGGCGGCAGGCCGAGCGCAGTCACCAGGGCGTTGAGCACGCCGATCTGGTGCTCGGCTTCGCCGCGATAGTCGTAGACGAATTTCCAGATCACCGAGGCGCCGACGAAGGAGATCGCCATGGGCATGAACACCAGCGACTTGGCGATATTGCCCCACCAGAGCCGATCGGCCAGCACGGCGATCACCAGCCCGAAAGCGGTGGCGAACGAGGGCACGATGATCAGCCAGAGAACGTTGTTGAGGATCGAGCGCTGGAAATTGCCGTCCCCGACGGCCCACAAATAGTTGGAAAAGCCGATGAAGCGGGTGCCGCTCTTGTCGAAGAAGGAGAGCCGGAAGGTCTCGATCACCGGATAGACCAGGTAGACCGAAAGGAAAAGCAGCGCCGGCAGCAGGAAGAGCCAGGGCCGGATCTGGCTGCGCAGGCCATCGCGCCGGGTGATCTCGGTTCCGGACATCTGCGTGGTGGTGGCGAGGAACTTGTCGAGCAGCCAGTTGGTGCCCCAGAAATAGGCCACAGCCCCGCCAAGCGCTATGGCGATGGCGAAAATGGCGCCGATCACCTGCTGCAGGATATCGCTCATGGACTGCCCCTCCCCGAGTGTCCGCTTCTACTTTGTGGAACCCGGCACCTAGGCGCCGGGCTCCGGAGGTCTGACTATGTCAGACTATTTGATCGCGTCCCAGCTTGCCTGGATGGCGTCGGCGACTTCCTGGGCGGACTTGCCGCCGACGAAATCGACCATGCCGGTCCAGAAGCTGCCAGCGCCGACGGCGCCGGGCATCAGGTCCGAACCGTCGAAGCGGAACGTCGTAGCGTTCAGCAGGATCTGGCCTTCGCCCTTGAGCGTATCGTTGCCGTAGGTTTCGACGTTCGCTGCCTTCATGGCCGAGAGGAAGCCGGACTGTGCCATCCAGACCTCGTTGGAGATCGGGTTCATCAGGAAGTCGATGAAGGCATGCGCGGCCGGCGAGTCCTTGGTGATCGTCGCCTCGACGCCGGCACCCAGCACGGGCTTGCCGAGATCCTTGCCTGCATAGGCCGGGAAGTAGAAGAAGTCGGCGTCTTCGCCCAGAACCGTGCCTTCAGGGAAGAAGGACGGGATGAACGAAGCCTGGTGGTGCATGAAGCAGGCCGGCGGCACCGAGAAGAGACCCAGCGGGCTCTCGCGGAAGTCCGTCGTACCGACGGCGGCAGCGCCGCCGGCGACCTTCTTGTCGTCCTTGGCGATCGAGCCGAACAGCTCGAGGGCCGCGACGACCTTGGGGTCGCTGAACTTGAGATCGTTCGAAACCCAGGCGTCATAGTCTTCCGGGCTCTGGGTGCGAAGCATGATGTCTTCGATCCAGTCGGTGGCCGGCCAGCCGGTGGCGCCGCCCGAACCCAACCCGATGCACCAGGGCGTATTGCCGTCGGCGACCATCTTGTCGGTAAGGGTCATCAAGTCTTCGAAGGTTTCGGGAACCGCGTAGCCGGCATCGGCGAAGTTGTCCGGCGAGTACCAGACCAGCGACTTCAGGTCGGACTTGTAAGGCACCGCATAGAATGTCGGGTTGCCGTCCTTGTCCTTGTAGGTGCCCAGGCTCACGAAGGAGGAGCCGGCGGCGAATTCGCCCTCGACCCTGGCCTTCATGTCGTCCCCGAGCGGCACCAGATAGCCCTTGGATGCCATGTCGGCGAGCAGGCCCGGCTGCGGCAGCATGGTGACGTTGGCGGGCGAACCGGCCGCCGCATCGATCTGTGCCTGCTGTTCGTAGTTTTCCGAGGAGCCGTATTCGACGTCGATGCCGGTGGCATCTTCGAAGTAGGCGAGCACGGTCAGGAACTGCTCCTGGTCGCCGCCTTCACGCCAGGGCCCCCAGATGGTGAGCTTCTGGCCCTCGAGACCCTTGTGGGAGTCCGCGAAGGCCTGGAGCGCATCCCAGCTGAAAGCGCCCTCGCCCTTGGGGAACTTGAATTCCTGGGCGTAGGCACTGGAGGTCAAAGCGATAGCAATGGCGGAAACCCCCGCCAGAAGGTATTTGTGCATGTAGTCCTCCCATCGCACATTCAGTCTTCCGGTTCCGAAGGTTCGGACCCCGGTTCGTCTTCTCGCAGCATGATCGTGTTCCGCTCGACGCAGAGGCCGATGGCACCATGCTCTCAGAACGCGTCGCCGCGTCCCCGCCTGCCCGGAGTTCCCAAAACGTTTTGGTTCCAAAACGTTTTGGTAGCCGATTAATAAGCCTTCGAGGGCAGTTAGCGGTCGCGTAACCTCTCACACCACGCCGGTTTTGCCAAGCCGGGTTTTGCGGGCTGGAACAGGTGTGGGTGGGCACGTACCTCAGCGCCAGGTCACAGCATCTTGGCGTAAAGGCTTTCGGGCCTCACCGCGTCGTCGAGCCTGAACCGGTGATCCGCCGGCGGATGCGCCCGCTGGCCGCATTCCATGCGCGGGCAGATGCGGCACCCCACCCCGATCGGGACGAAGCCATTGGGGTTACCCAGGTCGATGCCGTCCGAATAGATCATCTCCTTGGCGAAAAGGATCGAGCAGCCCAGCCCGATGGAAAAGTGCCGGCGCGGGGCGTTGTGGCGATGGTCGCCCTTGGAGAACGCCCGGGCGATGCAGAAATAGCGCTCGCCGTCCGGCATCTGCGAGAGCTGCACATTGATGCGCTCGGGCGAAAGAAACGCCGAGTAGACGTTCCAGCGCGGGCAGGCGCCCGAATGACGCGGGATGTGGATGCCCGAAAGCGAGAAGCGTTTCGAGATGTTGCCGGCGATGTCGGTGCGCACTAGATGCAGCGGGATGCCCAGCGCGCCCGGGCGCTGCAGCGTGGTCATGCGGTGGCAGACCTGCTCGAAGCTGGCGCCGAACCGCCGTCCCAGCCGCTCGATATCGTAGCGATAGTCGCGGCAGGCGCGGTGGAAGGGCCCATAGGGCATGACCAGCGCCGCGGCGAAATAGGCCGCCAGCACGTTGCGGGCCAGCGCCGGCGCATCACCCTCCGGCAGTTCCTCGACCAGATGGCCGATCTCCGATCCTGCGGCCAGCTGCCCCAGCTGGTGCGCCACCAGGAAGGTCGCCGATTCGGCGGGCAGGATGTCGGAGACCAGCAGCCGGCTCTGCAGCCGGTCATAGGTGCGGGCGATGCCGTGCGGCAGCGAGGCCAGCCGTACCTCGATGCCGAAAACGTTGAACAGATAGCTCCGCAGCCCATGCTCGAAGGCTTCGCTGGTGTTGTCGATATCGGCGCGGATGCGCTCGGCCGCTTCCTCGATGGCGGGAAAATGATTGGCGTGTTCCTGGAGGAAATCCGAGATGCGGTCGGTGGCGAGGTGGAAGTGCTCGCCGCCCTCCTCCGCGGCCGCCGGCGCGGCGTGACTGCCGGCGCGGTATTTGTCGTAGAGACGCAGCATCGCCCGGGCCGCCGCCGGGTTGGCATGCGCCAGGTCGCGGACCTCCACATTGGTGACGTCGGCGTCGGCGAAGACGTCGTCGCCGAACATCTCCATCAGGTCGCCGGCCAGCCGCCCCTCGTCGCTATCGGCCAGTTCGCCCGCCTCGACGCCGAAATAGCCGGCGATCTTCAAAAGCAGCGGCACGGTGATCTTGCGGCGGTTGTGCTCGATCAGGTTGAGGTAGCTGCCCGAAATGCCGATGGCCGCGGCCAGGTCCGCCTGCGCCAGCCGGCGCTGCCGCCGCAGCCGGCTGATGCGGCCGCCGATCTGCATGTCCTCGGTCATACCCCCTCCTCGATTGACTCGATTTACAGCTCACGACGCCCGCCTTTACAGCTGATTTACAGCTTTACCGGCCGGTTTCCGGTTTCTCCTTGCGTCGAGAAGCATTCTGTCAAAGATTTACAAACAACGCAACCGAGGAGGATGCAATGCACTCGAACCACTCCGATACCGAGGATTTCGTCACCATCATCGCGCCGTCGACCGGCGAGGCGATGCGCCAGTTCAAGGCCCAGGGCCTCGACCTGCTGGGTTACGCCATCACCGGCCGCATTGGCCGCCACCGCTTCTCGCTGGTCGATGGCGCGCAGAGCTCCGAGCTGTTCCCCGGCCAGCAGATGATCGCCGCCACCTTCTCGCGGCGGGTCGGCGGGTAACGCCGCTCCACTCTCACCCCCTCCCCAACCCTCCCCACAAAGGGGAGGGTGCTCCACCGAGTTCCTTGCGTGATCGTGCCAGACACGCAGGGCGACACCCTCCCCCTGTGGGAAGGGTTGGGGAGGGGGCGGCCGCAACCACAGATAGCCAAACCTGTACCCGGCATCTGCCGCACACCCACCCACCCCACGGAGGAGACCACCCATGCTCGACAAGCCCGCGCCCGAAACCTTCCCTGCCCCCGATTACGCCCCCGACCGCTGGCGCAACATCGCCCGCACCTATGCGCCCGCCGAGGTCCGCCGCCTCGCCGGCTCGCTGCCCATCCGCCATACGCTGGCCGAAAACGGCGCCAAGCGCCTCTGGCAGCTGCTCCACAGCGAGGACTTCGTGCCCACGCTGGGCACTTTCACCGGCAACCAGGCGGTGCAGCAGGTCAAGGCCGGGCTCAAGGCCATCTACCTCTCCGGCTGGCAGGTCGCGGCCGATGCCAATTCCTCGGGCAACATGTATCCCGACCAGAGCCTTTATCCGGTCGATAGCGTTCCCGCCGTGGTCAAGCGCATCAACAAGGCGCTGCAGCGGGCCGATCAGATCCAGGCCATGGAACAGGCCGACGGCGTCGCCACCACCGATCTCGATTTCTTCGTCCCCATCATCGCCGATGCCGAGGCCGGCTTCGGCGGCGCGCTCAACGTCTTCGAGCTGATGAAGGCGATGATCGAGGCCGGCGCCGCCGCCGTCCATTTCGAGGACCAGCTGGCGTCGGAGAAAAAGTGCGGCCATCTGGGCGGCAAGGTGCTGGTCCCCACCAGCCAGTTCGTCCGCACCCTCAATGCGGCGCGGCTCGCTGCCGACGTCATGGACGTCCCCACCCTGATCATGGCCCGCACCGATGCCGAGGCGGCGCGGCTCATCACCTCCGATATCGATCCCTATGATGCGCCCTTCGTCACCGGCGAGCGCACCGCCGAAGGCTTCTACCGGCTCAAGGGCGGGATCGACGCCGCCATCGCCCGCGGCCTCGCCTACGCGCCCTATGCGGACCTGATCTGGTGCGAAACCTCAAAGCCCGATCTGGGCGAAGCCCGCAAATTCGCCGAGGCCATCCGCAAGGACCATCCGGGGCAGATGCTCGCCTACAATTGCTCGCCCTCGTTCAACTGGGCCAGGCACATGGACGAGGCGGCGATGGCACAGTTCCAGCGCGAACTGGGCGCCATGGGCTATAAATACCAGTTCATCACCCTGGCGGGCTTCCACAATCTGAGCCTTACCACCTTCGAACTCGCCCGCGCCTACGCCGCCGACGGCATGGCCGCCTATTCGAAACTCCAGCAAGCCGAATTCGCCGCCGAACAGCACGGCTTTTCGGCCACCAGGCATCAACGCGAAGTGGGCACCTCCTATTTCGACGCCGTCTCGATGACCGTCAGCGAAGGCCGCAGCGCCACCACGGCAATGGCCGAATCGACGGAGACGGCCCAGTTCCACTAACGGGCACCGCCGCCCCCCAGTCAGCCCCCTCCCCCAGCGGGGGAGGGGGCCATATACGAGTGGGTATCGCCAGCACCCAGCTGGCCAAGGATATCAAGATCACGCAGAAGTCGGCTTGGTTCGTCCTGCATCGCCTTCGCCACGCTGCCCGTACCCAGTCGTTCAACACGCCGCTCGATGGCGACGTTGAAATCGATGAAAACGTATGTCGGCGGCAAGGCCACGAAGCGTCACAAGGGCGACCCGAAGAACGGCCCGGGCACGGTCGCAGAGAGAGCATAGAGCGGTCTACGAAAAAGAAACCGCCGGAGGCGCGAACCCCCGGCGGTCAGTCTACCCCAGATGGCTTACGGCGCACCAAGAGAAAGCGTTAGCGTCTCACGCTGTTAACCGCAGCAGCGGCTATGAGCGCGGACGAGTTCGACCCGCCCGAAGCGGATGCGAACGTAGGCCCGGACGAGATGGCAGCAACGGGTGCTGGACATTGGTCGTCCTTTCGCGGTTGCGCACCGCATTGATCGAGTGGTCCGTCCGTGTTATGACGGACGGACCAAATCGCGAGACGTGCCCGGTACTTTTCGAAGGGTGGCGACACGTCAAGTGACCCAAGGAGGCCTGCATCGGGTGACAGCCCTTTGCAGGCTTTCGTCATTTCTGGGCTGCGAGTCCATTAACGGGTCACATTCAAACAATCAAGCGGGGTGTTGATTGCAGAATTGCATTGAAATGAGGCATGCCGAGGCTTATGTTCTGTCAACGAGAACAACGATGGAACGCGCGGAATGGAATCGGTTGCCTTGCAAAATGCTCGCCGGAGGCGGGAAGACCTCGCTGCCGAGCGCAACAAAGTTCTGGCTCGGGCCGATGAATTAAAGAAGTTGTTGGCCCGTGTTGACCAATTCATCACTGACCATTTGGCGTTTGAGACCGACACGCTGCCAGACATCGAGGCGTGGTCGATGCCGGGCACGGTGGCGCCGCTCCGCAGC
>Ga0214473_10005326_pt1 | contig 15424 bp, 13 predicted proteins | sample RVTome_7_FD_203509 | JGI IMG/M metagenome (GOLD analysis project Ga0214473, IMG submission 203509) | Soil microbial communities from uranium-contaminated site in the Upper Colorado River Basin, Wyoming, United States - RVT98D197 | ecosystem: Environmental > Terrestrial > Soil > Contaminated >... | reverse complement strand
CAGAGGGTGGTGATCCATTCGGGGGTGAACAGGACCGGTAATCGCTCGGTGAGGTAGCGGATCATCTCAAACGACATGCTGCCTGAGCCGATGATGATGGCCGCCCGGAGCTCGGTTACTGGCACGCCGGAAAGGCGTAATACATCCCCCACGTGCTGCCGCGCTTCCAAATGTGCAGATATGAATTTATCACGTTCACCCAAGCCCCCCAGGTAGATGATGCGCTGCACGCCCGCCTCGCGAGCTGCCGCAGCGAAGTTCTGGGCCGCTGCGTGGTCACGCTCCAAATAACCGATCACCCCATCCGCCATGGAATGCACCAGGTAGTAAGCGACCTCGACGTCTTTCATCACCGGGGGCAAGCTGGCGGGATCGAGCAAGTCTGCCTGGCGGATACTCACATTCTCCCATCTGCGTCCATCCAGTCTGTCCGGGTTGCGCACCAGGCAGGTCACCTGATGCCCCAAAGCTTCAAGCCGGGGTACGAGTTTCCCTCCAATATAGCCACTTGCACCTGTCACCAAAATGTTCATCGGAATGTCCTGATTTCCTTTATCTTCCCCTCCCTGATTGCTTTGGCACACCCAAAACAACCTTATTAAACCATATAATGATTACATATATTATCCAATTATGTTAAAGGAAATTAAATCTCACTAATTAAATATCCTTTGTGAACCTTTGTGCCGGATGGCGTTCTAGTTACCCACCTATGAACCCTTTATTTTTTTTATTCCGCCAAACATTTGTGGTGATCTTTTTATATTCAGTAGGGCGGGTCTCCGGGACCACCGAGAAGAATGAGCTTGCACTCTTTCTTCTTTCTGCGTAAATCTGGATAAAGGTATAATTCATATTAATTAAGCAATAAAAACCATAACAAGAGAAAATATATGTTCCAACACATCACTTTTAATCCTGAAGTCTTGGGTGGTAAGCCTTTTATCAAAAGTACGCGCCTGAGCGTCGAGTTCATTATGGAGCTTTTTGCAAGCGGAGCGACCAAAGCAGAGATATTGAAAGCTTATCCTCAACTGACACCCGCAGCAATCGAGGAAGCCTTACATTATGCAGCACAAGCTACTAAAAATGAAATCTTATTAACTGCAGAAATCCATAAGTGAAACCCCTGGCTTTTCCTCTGCTTGCTGATGAGAATATTCACCCGGATGTAATTTCCGGATTGCGGCAGGCTGGCTATGATATAGCTTCGCTCCCGGGCGATAAAATCGGCTCAAGCGACCAGGAAATACTCACGCTTGCCTATCAGGCGGGGCAGGTTATATTAACTCATGATAGCGATTTCGGATGGCTGGTGGTTGCGCAATCCCAACCGGTGATGGTATCATTTTTATACGACCAGGCCATATTCAAGCCACATTTACGTTAGAGATCTTGCGAGCAATTGATGCAGAAGAGATCGATGTGCACTCGCCATTTATTATCGTTGCTGAACGTTCAGAAAATACTGTCAATATCCGGGTTCGCCAGCTTTGATCAGATAAGGTTATTTCCTCTCCATTTTCGTCTTTCTAAATCCGCTCTTTTCTGAAATTAAAAACTAAATATTTCTGCGTTTTTCTGCGTGTATTCCGCTCTTTGGACATCCGCCGGTTTTGCGGATACTGCGGTTAAGCTCTTACTTCTTCCCGCGCAATTTTCGTTTATCTGCCTTTATCTGTGTGTATTCCGCTCTTTGGACATCCGCCGGTTTTGCGGATACTGTGGTTAAGCTCTTTCTTTATTCCGCGCTATCTGCGTTTTTCTGCGTTTATTCCGCTCTTTGGACATCCGCTGGTTTTGCAGATACTGCGGTTAAGTACTTTCTTTATTCCGCTCTTATTCCGCTATTCGGATATCCGCTGGTTTTGCGGATACTGTGGTTAAATTCTTACCCCCTGCCATTTACGGTTATAATCTCCCTGACCAAAATTTACCCCTGTCCAAAAAAGAGCCACCATGACCTCTCCTCTCGACTTCCAATCCATCATCCTGACCCTGCAGCATTTCTGGGCAGATCACGGATGCCTGATCTGGCAACCGTACTACCAGCAAGTGGGCGCGGGTACGCTCAACCCTGCCACAGCCCTGCGCGTACTCGGACCCGAGCCCTGGAATGTGGCCTACGTCGAGCCGTCCATCCGCCCCGACGATGGTCGCTATGGTGAAAACCCCAACCGCATGCAGATGCATTACCAGTTCCAGGTCATCCTCAAACCCGACCCCGGCAATGCCCAGGAGCTCTACATCGCCTCCCTGGCAGCCCTCGGCATCGACCCACAGCTGCATGACCTGCGTTTTGTGGAGGATAACTGGGAATCACCCGCCCTGGGTGCCTGGGGCTTGGGTTGGGAGGTTTGGCTGGATGGGCAGGAGATCACCCAATTCACTTACTTCCAACAGGCGGGCGGCAGCCTGTGTGACCCCGTCTCCGTGGAGATCACCTATGGTCTTGACCGCATCGCCATCTCCCTCCAGCGTGTGGACAGCTTCACCGGCATCCGCTGGAATGAGCGCTTCACCGTGGGTGATATAAACTTGCAAGCCGAGCGTGAACAAAGCACCTATTACTTCGAGCTGGCGGATGTGGAGCGCTTGAAGAAAATGTACGACCTGTACGAGCAAGAAGCCAACGCCTGCCTGGCTGAGAACCTGGTCTTGCCGGCCCACGACTATATCCTGAAGTGTTCGCATACATTCAACGTGTTGGATTCACGCGGCGCCATCGGCATCACCGAGCGCCAGGCATATTTCGGGCGCATGCGCCTCCTTTCACGCCGTGTGGCAGAGACCTACCTGGCTGGGCGCCAGCATCTGGAATATCCCTGGCTTGATGAGACCATCGCTGAGAAGGCCCAAGCCCCGCGACCCGCTGCCACACCCACCCCGATCAGCGCTTCTCCGGCTGACCTGCTGATCGAGATCGGTACGGAGGAGCTCCCCGCCGGTGACCTTGATTCTGCCCTCGAGCAGCTCCAGGTGCGTCTCCCCGCCCTGTTGGATGACCTGCGCCTGACCCATGGAGAGTTCCACCTGTACGGCACTCCCCGCCGGCTGGTGTTATCCGTGCGTGAGCTTGCTCCCCGCCAGACCGACCTGGAACAGCTGGTCAAAGGTCCCCCGGCAGAGCAGGCTTTCGACTCCTTCGGAGAACCCACCAAAGCCGGGGAAGGCTTTGCGCGCAGCAAAGGCGTCAGTGTGCATGATCTGCAGGTGGTGGAAATGGATGGTGGGAGATACGTTGCTGCAACCATCCACCAGCTGGGTCGCCCGGCTGCCGATGTAGTGGCAGAAGCACTCCCGGGTCTCCTCTCCGGCTTGCGCTTTGACAAGTCGATGCGCTGGAACCGTTCCAATGTCTATTTCTCACGCCCCATCCGCTGGCTTTTGGCATTATCAGGTGAACAGGTCATCCCGTTTGAGTTCGCCGGGCTGCGTTCCGGGAATACCACGCGTGGCTTGCGCACCCGCCAGCCGGCTGAGTTTATTGTGAAAGATGCAAGCGGTTATTTCCAGCGCATGCAAGAGCAGGGTATTATCCTGGATAAAAGCGAACGTCTCAGGTTGATCCAGTCACAATTAAGTGCCCTGATCGAAGGGATTGACGGGCGGGATGTGCCTGATACGGCGCTTCTAACCGAGGTCGCCAACCTGGTTGAGGCACCCACATCGCTGCTGGGTTCTTTTGACCCCGCTCACCTGCACTTACCACGTGAAGTGCTCATCTCGGTCATGAAAAAGCACCAGCGCTATTTCCCGCTTTTTAAAGCCGTCCCGGCTCCGATTGGACGTACCTCCGGCTTGGAGCTGAATGCGCCGGGCTTGGAAGAGAGTGAGCTGCTGCCCTATTTCATCACGGTTGCCAACAAACCCTCGGCGGGCTCGCAGCCATTCACTGAGAGCGAGCTGATCGTCGAAGGCAACCAGCATGTCATCCGGGCTCGTTTCACCGATGCCGATTTCTTCGTCCGTGACGACCGCAAGCATAAATTGGCGGATTTCCTGCCCCGCCTGGGTACCCTCGTCTTTCAAACCAGGCTTGGGTCGATGCTGGATAAGACCCACCGCATCACTGGCCTGGTCGAAGCCTTGTCTCCCATGCTTGCCCTCAGCCAGGAGGAAGCCGGCATTGCCAAGCGCGCCGCCGAGCTGTGTAAAGCTGACCTGGCAACCAAGATGGTGATCGATATGACTTCCCTGCAGGGCATCTTGGGGCGGTATTACGCCATTGCCAGCGGAGAAAGCCCGCCGGTTGGCGAGGCCATCTTCGAGCATTATTTACCCCGCTTCGCCGGTGATCAGCTTCCCAAAACCCGCCCTGGTCTGGTCGTCGGTCTGGCAGACCGGCTGGATACGTTGGCTGGTTTGTTCGCAGCCGGCATGCCTCCCACGGGTGCGCGTGACCCGTTTGCGCAGCGCCGGGCGGCGCTTGGTCTGGTGCAGGGGCTCATCGCCCAGAACACCAGCTTTGACTTGCGTTTGGGGCTTAAATCTGCAGTGGCATCCCTGCCCATCCCCACGGATGCCGGTACCCTACCTGCCTGTATGGAATTCATCGTTGAGCGATTACGCAACCTGCTGCTCGAAGCGGGCTATCGCTACGATGTGGTCGATGCGGTCATCACCGCCCAGGGGTGGAACCCGGCGCGTACCCATCAGGCGGTGAGACAATTATCCACCTGGGTTGAGCGATCTGATTGGCATTCCATCCTGCCCGCATATGCCCGCTGCGTGCGCATCACGCGTGACCTGACCCAGAAATTTGAGCTGGACCCACAGGCATTTGTTGAAAAAGCTGAGCAGGAGCTTTACGCGGCTTTGCTCCAGGCTGAAAAAGCCCTGCACTTGGCACGCCTGTACTCAGCCGATAGCTTCCTGACCGCCTTCCTGCCCATGACCCCGCAGGTCAACCGTTTCTTCGACGAGGTGCTGGTGATGATAGAAGACGCTTCCCTGCGCCAGAACCGCCTGGCGCTCCTGCAACGCATCGTGGCGCTTGGGAATGGCATTGCGGATATGTCCAAGCTGGAGGGTTTCTAAATCCAGTTTATTGGGTTTTAAGTCAATCATAGGAGGTTGCCATGACCCAGCTACCCACTACCATTGTGGCTGCAACAGTATATCCGGACCGTGCCCGTCTCACCCAGCGTGGCTCGCTCTCATTGGAGGCAGGCGCCCATTCCCTGGAGATTACCGAGTTGCCGCCCTATCTCAACCCCGATTCGTTACGCGCCTCCGCCCGCGGCACGGCGCGCCTGCGCCTATTGGGTGCCCAAGTGAGCCGCACCTTTTATGTGGAGACGCCCTCAGAGCGGGTACGTCACCTGGAAGAAGAGATTGAAAAGTTTCAAGATGAGCTGAAAAGGCTGGAAGCCCGGGTCGAGCTGATCAAACAGAACCGCACAAACCTGGAAAAGCTTGCCGGGCAAGCTAATATCTTTGCCACTGCCCTGGCAGCCAGGGAGATGACCAGCGAGCAGCAGCTTGCCCTCTATGAGGGGTTACGCCAGCAGGCTGAGAAGCTTGATGATGAGGCGCAGGGTGTTCAAATCAGCCGGCGGGAGAGCGAACAGCATTTGCAGAAACTGACCAAAGAGCTAGAGCAGCTGCGCAGCTCGCGCCCACGCGAACGCTACACGTCCATTGTGGAAGTGGAAGTGCTTGAACCCGGCGAGCTGACCGTTGAAATCAGCTACGGGGTGAGTGGGGCAGGCTGGAAACCGCTGTATGATTTGCGCTTACTGGAAAATGATGGCCTCTCCTCGCTGGAAGTAGGCTACCTGGCGCAGGTGACCCAGAACACCGGCGAGGATTGGAAGCAGGTGGCGCTGACACTCTCGACTGCCCGACCGGCTTTAGCCTACACATTGCCAGAGCTCGACCCGTGGTATATCAGCCCGCCCATGAAAATCGCCCCGTTGGCGCGTGCCCGCATGCAACCCCAGCCGTTGGCCCTGGTTGAAGCGGTGGCAAAACCCCTCCCCGCTGCTGTTGCGGCCCCTGATTTCATCGCCGAAGAAGAGGCTGAAGAAGTGACTGCCGTAGTGGACACGGCTGGCACGTCGGTTACGTATGTCATCCCGGGTGCAACGACGATCCCCCCTGATGGTACGGCGCATAAAGTCATTGTGGCGCGCTTTTCATTGACCCCGCGCCTGGATTACGTCTCAGCCCCCAAGCTGGCTCAGGCGGTCTACCGGCGGGCGAAGGTTGACAACTCCAGCCTCTATACACTCCTGGCTGGCAATGCCAACATTTTCATCGGGGAGGAATACATCGGTACCACCCCGCTCGAGCTGACCGCCCCACAAGGGGAAATCGAGCTCTACCTGGGCAACGAAGACCGCATCAAGGTGGAGCGCGAGTTGAAACGCCGCGATATTGACAAGCGTCTCATCGGTGGCAAGCGCCATCTGGCATTTGGTTATGAGATTAAGCTGGAGAATTTGTTATCCGTTAAAGCCAGCTTGACCTTGCACGACCAGTACCCCGTTGCGCGGCATGAAGAGATCAAAGTCAGGCTCGAATCAGCTGACCCCAAACCCACTGAACAGACCGAGCTGAACCTGTTGACCTGGGAGTTTTCTCTTGAGCCGAAAGAGGTACGCAACGTGCGCTTTGATTTCAGCGTCGAGTCTCCGCAGGGGATGGAAATCATCGGCCTGCCTTAGAGACACGCCCTCAGCCTGAGGGATTTAATTACCCAACCCCTATCAATCTTCCCACCAACCCTGCTCCGAGCAGCGCCAACCCATCCGTGGTCATGTAGTGGCAGGCAGCCGCATCGAACAGGACTGAGGCGCGCGCCGGGAACTCCTCATCTCCCAGATAGATAATGGAAGCCAGGCGGATGCGTGGTAAGGGTTGGAAGGCGTATGCCAGGCCCGGCAGGGCAGTCAAAGCTACCCCGTCTAGCGCCTGGGCTGCTTTAATGTATGCCTCAGGCCGTTCACCGAAGAGGCGCCTCAGCCGGTCACCCGTATAGCCTTGGAATGCCTGGCTGTAGAAGCTGCCTCCAGGCAGCTCACGGTAGCCGATCCAGCGATCTGCCAGTGGGGTTCCATCTGCCTGGCGCAGGTAATACAACAGCATCCCGCCATCATACACAGAGCATTCTGTTCCATCTGAAAGCCTGCGAGCGACCCAATCAGCGCATGAAATTTCAACCGCTTGTCCCCAATAGTTGAGCCGGATTTTTTGGTCCACCAGGGTTCCCCCACAATCCACCGCCAGCCTGCCCGGATGTTTGCCGCGCACTTCGCCGCGCAGCACATCCAGCTGCCTCGACATGCTCTCCAGCCAGGCCCGGTGAGCCCGCTCGATCGCCTCTCCACCCGTCACTTGCATGCCACCTGCCTGATCGGTCAACCCTGCCATCCTGTCTGCCTTCTATTGGGTATCTACCCCCGTGCCCGTGATGCCATCCATATAAGCTTTAATCGTTGGGATGGCAGTCAGTTTATCGTAGAAGAAGTTGTTGACCAGGTTGATGACCTCAGCTCGGGCAGCCTCAGCCGTCACACTCAAGCCCTGCCCATGGTCCTGTTGGCTCAATGCATTCCTCAGGCGCAGTAACAGGCGCACGATCTCCGCTTCCTGGTCCCCTTCCAGGACCTGGATCACGGAGAGGATCAGCTGGTCAGCCTGTTCAACCAGTCGGTCCATAGTGATCCCCGACCCTGGTTTGAAGGCGTCATCCATCGTACGGATCAGCGACCAGACCTGGTATAACATAGTGGTTGGTTCGTCGAACAGGTCGCGCAGGAAGGCGGCCTCCCCATAGCGCCCGGTCAGGCGAAAGATGTTATACAGCCGCTTGGCAACTTTGCCGTAGTTTACATCCTTGGTCAGGTACTTGTTGACCTCGTGTTCCAGCTGTTTGACATATTCGTCCAGGGCATCTGCCGAGACGTGTTTTGCCAGCTTGGAGAAGATCGGGATGGACTCGGCCTCCAGGTATACTTCCTGGAAATAGGGGTCGAGATAGCCGTCCAGGGGGGTGATGGTTTCATCCGGCGCTTCCCAGGTGACGTCGAGCATGTTGCTGGCGTTGGATAGGCGTCCGTGGGCAGGGTCAGCCACCACCCAATCCAGCTTGCACCAACCTGGGTTTAATGCTGCCTCGTCCCAGGTGATGGTTGCCGGGGTCCCATCTGGGAGGCTCGCTTCAATCTTTCCCGCCTGGATTTCCGTCGGATTCCATGAAATGGGCGCTCCTGCCCGGTTGGACCGCTCTCCAATCACAGCCTCGAAGGGGAAATTGCCGAATTTCACCTCCAATAACTGGTAGGTGGCGCCTTTCAGGGTGTTGAGGGCTTTCTCCCGCATCAGCCTGGCTAATATTTTACAAGCTTGTGTGCGTGTGGGGGCTTTGATGTTGACCCGCTCGAAATAGTCACAGTCCCCGGGGTAGGTCTGGATCTTCGACTGGGCTGATGATCCCGAAAGTGCCAGGGCGGTTTCAACCGCCCCGGGCTCGTCGTGGAACTCCACCAGCCGGCCAATTTCGCGGAAATGGGCTAGCTCGTTTGGGCTGAAGTCCAGCATGACAATCTTGTTCCCAAAGACACCACTGCCTGAATCCACCGCGATGTCCATGGATGACCCCAGGGATGCCAGCGCAGTCATCCATTGGAGCACTTCTTCCTCGTTTAACTCGATTCCCAGCCTGCGGGCAGATTCGACGATACGTTCCAGGTCAACCTTAGGTGTGGGTTGTTCTTGATCGGTCATGGTTGGTCAGCTCCTTTGTTTCCTCTTATTGCGGGTTTCTGTGAGCAGCTTTTTGAACAGTTCTGCCTGGTCGAGGGCATCCTGTAAGGCATGGTGGGTCAGATGTTGCTCGGTCATATACTTTGGGCTTACCGTACCCCAGGATGTCTGCGACCACAGGGCGCCAGCCATCCCCATGTAAAATGCCTTGATATCGATTGCGGCATGCCCGAACGGGTTATGTCCCAGGTAATGGTAAAAGTAATAATCGACGAACATCCAATCAAAGGCGGCATTAAAGGCGACGAACAATGGCTGCTGGTGGGGAGCAGCTTCGTTTACCAGCCATGCCTCAAAGCGGGTCAGTGCTTCGACGGGTGGAACTCCTTCCAGCATCAAACGCTCGAAGGATAGCTTATGCACGGAAGCAGCTTCTTCGGTCGCATTCTGATTGACCGGTTGCAGCTCGATATAGAAAGTCTGTTGCGGCTCGAAAACCGTGCAGGCGCCAATCGATAACAGGGAATAATCCCCTGGAATGGGTCCCGCCGACTCGATATCGACACAGACATAAGCCTCGCGCTCAGGTTCCATTGCCATATGCGCTTGATTATAAACCACCTGCCTAACTTGCCGGTGAACCGGCAATCATCGGTTCATCCCCGTTGTATTTGCGTATCTGCGGCCAACGACGGGCGATCCAGACGACTGCCAGGATGCAACCCACCCCGCCGCTGATGATTGCGAAAGGCGCCCCGAATAGCTGTGCCACCAGGCCGGCTTCCACTTCACCGAGTTGCGGTCCACCCTGGAAGAAGATTTGGTTGACGCTGGTCATGCGCCCGCGTATATAGTCGGGGGTTGCCAGCTGGCGGATAGTGTTGCGGATGATCGTGCTCACCGCATCGGCCGCGCCAATCATGATCAGGGTGAGCATTGCCAGAATAAAGGTGCGCGTGGCTCCAAAGGCAATCGTGGCGAGCCCGAAGACCACCACAGAAAGCATGAAAACCATCCCCTGGCGCCGGATCTCATGCAGCTGTGAGATGATCAATGCCGCCACCATGGCTCCAATTGCTTGAGCGGCAGAGAGCCATCCGTAAGCTACCGCGCCAACATGCAGGACATCGATGGCGATAATCGGCATGAGCGTATTGGCTGAGGCAAAGAACGTCGCAAAAAAGTCCAGGATCATCGTGGATAGGATCAGTGGCTGTTTCAAGATGAAGCGCACGCCATCGGCAATGGCGGTGAAGCTGACCGTCCCATTGCGTGACCTGCTGGTGCCCTGCTGTTCCACCGGTCCCATCATGAATAAGGCCAGGATGACCGCCAGGTAGGAGATGGCGTTAATGATATAGACGTACGGGAGGCCTCCAGCCGCGATGATAATTCCGCTAATAGCTGGTCCGACGATGGAGCCGGTCTGGTGGGCGATTGAGTTCAAGCTGAAGGCGTTCGGTAAGTCCTTCACGGGTACCAGGTTGGGCACGAGTGCCTGGCGGGCCGGTCCATCAAAGGCTAGGCAAACGGCTTGCAGGGCTGTCAGCAGGTAGATATGCCACAAGTCGAGCTGCCCGGTCAGGGAAAGACCACCCAATGCAAGCGCCACCAGGGCCATTCCGGATTGAGTAAGGAAAAGGATGCGCCGGCGGTTGTGCACATCGGCAACGGCTCCACCGATCAACGAGAAGACGATCACCGGCAGGATGCGCGCCAACCCCACTGCCCCAAGCGCGATCGGCTGGTCGGTGAGCGTGCGGATATGCCAAAACAAAGCCCACAGCTGCATCTGTGAGCCCGCAATGGAGATTAACAGACCTAACCACAGCAGGCGGAAGCGGCGGTGATGTAACGATGGCGGGATGTGGATCATGGAGCGGTTAGGACCTGTTGTTTGGTTTACTTATGGGATATTTAACGAGGGTGCCTTCTCGGAACCAATAAGATTTATCCTTACGTGCCCCAATCACGCAAATATAAGAAGTCATAGCCGACGGTGCGGTTACTAAGCTTGGCGATGGGCGGCATGAGGCGTTTGAAATGGTTGCGCCTGACCCGCTCCCAAACCGCCCGCACGAAGCTTTCAGCGAACCCGGCTAAGACACAATCCTCCGGTTTGTAGCGTTGGTCCACCAGCAGATAAAGCAATTGGTCCACCTCTGCGTAGGTGTAACCCAGCTCCCCCTCATCGGTCTGTCCGATCCACAGATCAGCCGTCGGTGGTTTGTCAAGGATCGCCGTGGGGATCCCGATTGCCCTGGCAAGCTGCCGCGCCTGGGTCTTATATAGATCTCCCAATGGGTTGATTGCGCTGGCTGAATCACCATAAAGCGTGGTATATCCGAGTAGGATCTCGGTTTTATTCCCCGTGCCCACTGCCAGCCCCTGAAACACCTCCGTCTGGTCGTAAAGCACGATCATGCGCAGGCGTGCCATGATGTTGCCCTGCCGCACACGGCTCATCTCCGGGGTGCGCTGGATCAATGCGTCTGCCATATCGGTGATGGGAATGGTGAGGGCTTGCACGCCGAGCGCCTCAATCACCATTTGAGCGTGCTCCAGTGAGTCGGGGGCTGAAGATTTGTAAGGCAGGCGTAAGGCCAGCACATTCTCGGCGCCCATCGCCTCCGCCGCGAGATAGCATGACAGAGTTGAGTCCAACCCTCCCGACAGGTTAACCACTGCCCTTGAGAATCCCGCCCTGCTGATCTCCGAGCGGATAAATCCGGTCAGGATCTGCCGGACGGTTTCAGTGTTGATGGTCAGATCAATCTTTTCGTGTTCCATACCTTAAATCATTCCGCAAGCCAGTGTTTTAATCATTAATTATACATCTTCTATTTCGCCTGCCGTCGGGTAGCTTGCCCAGGCTGGCGATCTCCAACGATCCGTTGCATCTCACGCATCACCAGGGCTGTGCGCTCGTCGCGTAACAATGGAAGGCGCGCCCGCGTGCGGTGTAATTGGTTCAAGTCTATCTCTGCAGTCAGAAGCGTTTCCTCATGGTAGGGAGCTTTAGCGAGCAGATCGCCATTCGGGTCATAAATGGTTGAGCCGCCCCAAAAATTCAGCCCATCCTCGTAACCCACCCGGTTGGTGTGCACCACGAAGGAAGTGAACAGGCTGGCGTAGGCACGGTTGATATCCTCCACCCAACGGGCTGATTCAAGCGCTGGTTGCTCGGTAAGCCCTCTCCCCGGAGAGGCAGACGTGAACAGGAAGAGATCAGCGCCATCCAGCCAAAGCAGGTAGGGTGGCGAGGCATGCCAGAAATCCTCACAGATCAAGATACCGGCCCGCCCGAAGCGGGTATCAAAGGCATGGATGGCATCCCCCCAGGCGAAGAAACGACCTTCATCGAACAAGCCATAGGTGGGCAGATAAACTTTGTGGTGGACGTGCACCACCTGCCCGCCGGAGAGGTAAGCTGAGGCAATAAAAAAACGGTGACGTCGGTCTTCATCCACAAAACCAACCAGCAGGTCAATCTTTTGGCTGGCTTCCAATAAGGGTGCGAAGAACGGGTCATCTTTGGAGGGTCTGTGTGCCACGCTGGAGGCAAGGTCTTGTAAGCAGTACCCCGTCAGCGAAAGCTCGGGGAAAACGATCAATTCTGCCTCCGAGGACCCTGCCTGGCGGATCAGCTCGATATGTTTTTCCAGGTTAGCCGGTACATCACCTAAACGGGTATTGATCTGTGCCAGGGCAATCGTAAACTTCATAATCACCTTCCCGCAATGGGGTCTTTCCCCCGGAGGCTATGCTGCTTTTTGAATTTCCAACCTGATAATAATACCACCACTGATAAGGCAGACAATATCATCAACCCGATTGCCCCCCAGGCCTCCAGGCGCAAACCATACCAGATGGGGGCAGGGTCAGCCCGCAGAAATGAAAGGGCGAATATCTCTGCCGATAAGCCCAATAAACCAACGGCAGCATTCAAGCCCGATACTGGAAAATGCTTGCTCATCCGGTCCAAAACCCAGATCAGGAGCAAAGTCAAGGTTGCCCCCATCAGCTGGACCGGTACACGCGTGGCGAGCACCCCCCATTCGTCACGGGCGGGTAACGCCCACCAGGCACCCGTTGGCATGCCATAACCACAACGATCCACCCAGCATCCCAGCCAGGCAGTCACCGTCAGGGTGCCGGCCAATGGTAAGAGCGCATCGCCCAGCTTGCCGGCGGGAAATTTCCCCCCAAAAGCAAGGATGGCGATCGCCAGCAATCCACCTGCCAATGCACCGATGCCGGATAATCCGCCCAACCACACCTGGACGATCTCGCCAGGGTGTGCCTGGTAGTAGCTGTAATTAACCGCCACCGTCACCGCCCGGCTGCCAAGCAGTGCACCCAACAATATCCCCAGGCTTGCATCCAGGTAGCGCGAGGCTTCTTTTTTGGGTGCCCGCCAACCAGCCAGTAACAAGCCGGCCAGCGCGCCCAACCCGAGCAGAATTGAAAATGGCTGCATGGCTTAATCATACCAAATCCTGAGATTCTCTTAGCCTCAAGTGGGAGTTTTGATGCATAATGGTAATGGTAGGCGAATACCAATCTGATGTATAATCAAATCGCCCCCGGAGGAGTCATGTATGGAGATATTCTTAGATCCTAATGTTGCGTATTTGCTCTTAGTGGTCGGAATCGTCATGGCAATCATGGCGCTTTTCGCCCCAGGCACGGGCGTGCTTGAAGTTGGCGCCTTGTTCGTCTTATTCCTGGCGGGCTGGGCTATCAGCCAGCAGCCAATCAACCTGTGGGCTTTGGCGGTCTTGATCCTGGGTGTCATTCCGTTCTTCCTGGCATTGCGCAAGTCGCGCAATCTGGTATTCCTTGCCATCGCTTTGGGCGCGTTTGTGATCGGTTCCGCCTACCTATTTCAGGGTGCCAGCTGGTGGCAGCCGGGTGTAAACCCGCTCCTGGCGATCATCGCCTCAATCCTCGCCAGTGGATACTTATGGATCGCCACGACGAAAGTGCTGGAGACCGAAAAACTCCGCCCACGTCACGACCTTGCCAGGATCATCGGTGATATCGGCGAAGCCAAGACTGATATCTATAACGAGGGATCTGTGCAGCTTAACTCTGAGCTGTGGAGCGCACGCAGCACGGTTACCATCCCATCGGGCAGCAAAGTTCGTGTGGTAAAGCGTGAAGGCTTTATCCTGGAGGTGGAACTCATCCCTCCGAAAAACCAGTAAATTAATTTATGCGAGCTAAAAATTCGATCAACCCATTCTAGGAGGAGGTAAATTATGCAAGGCACTCAATTAACCATTGTCTTATGCCTGGCTGGAGGAGCCGTCGTTCTGGGAATCATCCTGCTTGCCAGTGCCATCCGGATCGTACCGGAGTATGTGCGCCTGGTCGTCTTTCGCCTGGGGCGCTGCATCGGTGCGAAAGGTCCGGGTATTGTCTTTCTGATCCCCGTCGTCGACCGGGGCGTCTCCGTCGACCTGCGCGAGCAGGTGCGTGAGATCCCCCACCAGACCTCGATCACCAAGGATAATGCCCCCATCAGCATCGACTTCCTGTGGTACTACAAGGTTTTAAACCCCATGGAAAGCGTGCTCCAGGTGGGTAACTTCGAAGCAGCAGCCCAAGGGATGGCTACCACCACGTTGCGTGCGGTCATCGGTGGGATCATGCTGGACGAGGTGCTGTCGGAGCGGGAGCACATCAACAATATGCTGCGCACCCGGCTGGACGAGGTGACCGAGCGCTGGGGCGTCAAGGTGACCAACGTTGAGATCCGCGAGATCATCCCGCCGCGCGAGGTGCAAGACGCGATGAACCGCCAAATGTCAGCTGAGCGTATCCGCCGTGCGGTGGTGACCGAGTCCACGGGCACGCGTGAGGCCGCCATCAACGTGGCAGATGGCGAGAAGCAGAGCGCCATCCTGCGCGCTGAGGGTGAGAAGCAGAGCAACATCCTGCGGGCCGAAGGTGAAAAGCAAGCCCAGGTGCTGAGAGCGGATGGCTTCTCGGTGGCCCTGGATAAGATCTTCTCCATTGCCCAGACGGTGGACCAGAAGACGATGACCCTGCAGTACTTCGAAGCGCTCAAGTCCATCGGCGCAGGCGCCTCCACAAAGTTCATCTTCCCGCTGGAATTCACCAGCATGATGACGAACTTCATGAAGGGCGATCAGAAGTAGATATAGATATTCGATCCATCGCAATACGGAGTGCGTTCGAGTTGCATTCCGTATTGCGACACTTTTAAAGAGAGACCCACTCCTTATTGGTTGAGGCATGAATACCACCCTGCACGCCCAGTCTGATACAGGTACCCTGATCGAACCGGCGGCTTTGCGTGACTTGAGCGCCTTGCGGCATATTGAGCGGGTATGCTTCCCCAAGGACGCCTGGCCGCTGCTGGACCTGATCAGCGTGCTGACTTTCCCGGGTGTGGTGCGTTTGAAGGCGGTCAGGGAGAAGCAGATGGTGGGGTTCATCGCCGGGGATGTGCGCAGGCAGGATGGGGTGGCGTGGATTGCCACGCTTGCCGTGCTGCCCGAGTACCGCGGGCAGGGTATCGGGGCGGCGTTGCTGGAAGCTTGCGAAGCTCACATCCCAATCAAGCGCATCCGCTTGTGCGTAAGGCCGTCCAATGAGGTGGCAATCCGCTTGTATGAACGGTATGGATATGCCAGGGTGGGGGAATGGACCAAGTATTATCAGGATAATGAAGCGGCGCTGG
>Ga0214473_10005325_pt1 | contig 15425 bp, 9 predicted proteins | sample RVTome_7_FD_203509 | JGI IMG/M metagenome (GOLD analysis project Ga0214473, IMG submission 203509) | Soil microbial communities from uranium-contaminated site in the Upper Colorado River Basin, Wyoming, United States - RVT98D197 | ecosystem: Environmental > Terrestrial > Soil > Contaminated >... | reverse complement strand
CGAGGGTGAGACCTGGGGCCTGCTCTACCCTCCCCCGACGCTCGGGGAGCTTCCTCATCACCCCCGGGACGTCCGGCCGGGGTGAGACCTCGGCGATCAGCTCCTCGATCTGGCGCTTGGACTTGTGGGCGGCGCGCTCAAGGAGCCTCTGCCCGTTCTCCGGGGTGAGGTGCGGCGCGAGCTTGGCGATGCCGCTCAGGTGGAGCCGGCCCTCGCGGAGCATGTCGAGGAGCATCGGGCGCTCCCGCGAGGCGCGGGCCACGGCGATCCGCAGGTAGGCCTCGGCCTCGGAGAGGTGGAGGACCTCGGTGCACCAGGCGAACATCGAGGGCGAGGCCTCGCGGGCGTAGAGCCGGCGCTCGTCGATTTCCCCGATGTGGGCGACGAGGTCGGCCTCGACGCGGCGGGAATCGTGAAGGAGGTCGGACAGACGGCGGAGAAGCTCGTCGTCCGGGATCGACTTCAGGGGGCGTGGGGAGTCCATGCAGACAATATAGGCGGCGTGTTTTCGACCTCTCAGGAAGACGTAGAAAAAGCGAAGGTCGACAGGTTGGCTTTCCAAGAGCCCTGAGGCGATTGCGCCTCGCTCGGAGAATCTCTGGCGCTCCGAGGCGCTTTCGCGTGAGCGTCAGTCGTCCCGCGCGAAGCCGGTCCCCAAAGTTGTCAAGGGGGACAGAAGAAAACACTCCAGGTGCCCGTTCTCCCGGTCGCGCAGCGAGCTGCGAGGCGGCTTCCGTCTTCATCGACACCGAAGCGGCAGTCTGCGATCCCAGAAGGGCTCGCGCTGCGTGGAGATGTCTCCCGGGCTCGGTCACTCAATCCGCGGCGGGACGCAGCACCGCACCACGTAGCCGAACTCCTCCGCTTCGCTGCAGCCGACCCTGACCCGTCGGCCGTACGTGCCCGGCCCGTCCTCGCTGAGCCGATCGTGGTTGTAGGCCCTGATCCGTCTCGACGTGTCGGTCTGACACTGGGCGATGTCGTTGTAGGGGGAGCCCTCCCAGGGCGCGTCCCAGATGGTGAACGTCTCCCCGGGGGCCACCGAGGCCGTCCCCGAGAAGCCGAACGAATAAAAGTAGGAGAAACGGATCGGCTTCAGCGCGAGCTCCACCTCACCTGTCAATCGGACTATCGGTGGTCCGCCCCTGGTGCTCCTGGCGGACACCCCGAAGGTGTAGAGACCCGGAGGGGCAACGGTGCCGTTGCGCCTGCGTCCATTCCAGCGGACGGAATGGCTTCCGCTGCGCTGCAGCGGTGGCCGCACCTCGAGCAATTGCACCACATTGCCACTCGAATCCAGGATCGCAGCGGTGATGGAGAGCTGGGTCTCCAGGCGAGGCACGTCCAGGCGGTACCGGATCGTCGTCGAATCATCCACGCCATCCCCGTCCGGAGTGAAGGGGTTGGGCGTTGCGCTCACGTCGTGGAAGAGCGCGAGGCGGGCGCTGGCCTCCGCGGAAGGGGGACTGCCGTTCCTGCTGTCCACCGCAGTGACAACGTAGAAGTAGTCCGTCTCCCAATCGACGTCAGTATCCCGATAGCTCCTCGTCCGCAGGCCACGGGCGATTCGGTGCTCCCTGTCGGTCGGCACTGGGCTGGTCTGGCTCCGGTAGACGCTGTAACTGACACCAACCTCGTCCACGTGGTCCCACAGAAGCTGGATCCATCGATCTCGTAGCGTGTTGGCGTTGGCCGTCGCCCTCAGATTGGTCGGAGCTGCCGGCGGGTTGTCGGGGCTTCTCCGCGGGAGAAAGCGGAGCGTGGGATCCTGACGGGTGGCATCGAAGTCGGCGGGGTGGTCGATGGAGTACTGCCAGAGCACCCCGTGCATGCCACCCAGGACGTTCTGCTCGAACTCCCGCAGTGATGCCACGTCCAGGTTCTTGCCGTCGGGCATTCCCGAGTTGTCCTTACTCGTATGCCAGCCCGTGATCCAGGCCACGAACTCGGTAGGCGGGAAATAGTCCGTTCCGAAGGCCTCATTCCAGACGTCGAGCCTGGTGTACACGCCGGCGGTGGACCCGGATCGGGTGGCCCGGTCGAGGAAGCCCTCCAAGACTTCCTGGTTCCGCTCGCAAGCAGACGCGATGCCGCGCCCGCACCCGGTATCCCAGCCGGAGTTGAGGAGGTCCTCGATGTCGGCGAAGAGGGTCCTCCCGTAGACCACGTGAAGGTAGCGGGATCGCTGGTTGGCGAGGGTGGCCGCCTGCGCGGCTCCGTAGGCACGGCTATCGGCGACTTCGCCCGGCCGGTGGTTCGGCCCATGAAGGAGCACGTACCCGTACGTCCGCTGAGGCCGTGCGACCGCCGCCGCATACATCTGAAAGTCGGTGCGGGGGCAGCCGGAGGGATTCTGGACCACTTCGCCGGACACGATGTCGTGCCCCGAGAATGTCTTGAGGGGGCAAGGCGTCATTCCCACTGCGATACGCCCGAGGTAGAAGTCGTACCCGAGAGGATTCCGTACGCCCTGCGCATTCTTCGGGTAGTCGCTGTAGTCACCCTCCTCCTCGCCCTCCGGGTGGGCGTTCGTGTCGGCGCCGAGGTATACGGGCTTGGGGCGCCCGAACAGATCCGAGATCTGGGCTTGATTCATGCTCGTGAGATAGACGGTCACCTCGTCGATGCGGCCGCGGAAGCCGTCTCCCACGACCACCGTCTCCTCCAGGTCGCGGGTGGGGGTGCAGACAGCGGGACCTGCTTCTGGCACCGCGTCCACGTAGAGGCGGAGCCGTTGTGCCGGCTCGTCGCACGCCGTGTCAGGCCCCACGACGGCGGCCACGTGGAGCCAGCCACCGAGAGACGCGGGCCCCGATTCGACGAACACGCCTGCGTAGTCGAAGCGGAAGCCACCCCGCCCGCCATTCAGGCCCCGGCTGTAGGCGAGGGCGTAGCTCCGGTCTCCACCCGAGACCACACCGAGGTTTCCCTCGGATGAGCTCGGGCGAACCCAGGCCGAGACGGTGAAACGGTCGCCCAGAGGGACCTGGACGCGGGACTCTGCCGGAGTGCCTCCAGTGAACCAACCCGCGTCGCCGAAGCGGCCGTTCAGGCCAACGCGGCTCGCGCAGGACGTGTCGTTGGCCACGAGGTGGTTCGGCTTGCCCTCGATCGGATCGATACGCCGCCCCGAGCCATCGAGGATGTGGCCGTCGGAAAGGTCCTGAGAGCATCGATTGAAGCTCCAGGCCGCGATCGGGATCAGCTTCTCCTGAGCGAATGCCGGGAGCGAGAAGATGAGGGGACTCAGCAGCACGAGCCCGAAGATCGATGAGATCGTCGGCAGGCCCAGGATCGGCAATGCTCTGAAACAGTCTTGCTTCATGGCTGCAGACTCCTCCCTCAGATGAGGGCTCCGCGAGAAGAACGAAACCGCAAGCTCGTGGCCGTGCGGACGCCGGCAGAGACGCCAGCTGAGCCTAGGAGATAGGGGAGCGCTAGGCCGGCCGAGAGCTCTACGACTAGAGCCGACTCCCCCGCGAGCGGCCACGTCAGCCATTTCTCCCCGGCCCTGGATGAGATCGGCCCATTGTAGGGAGGGGACTGGCAATAGCAATAGGACATTCTCCCTAACCTGAATTGGATAGTTCTGCTGGGTTAATCGTGCACGTTTCCTGCGCCATACATGTACGAAATGAGCCCGGCTCCGCGCCAACTTCGTCCGGACGGAGTTCCGGGCTCGAGCCCACGAGGGATAATGGCGTGGTGGGCGGACCTGCAGGGGCACAGGTGTTCAGTCACCGGATCGGGTGGCGTAGATGGCGGGATTTTTAGATCCTCTCGCTCCGGCGCCGGATGTCCATGGCCGGCATGCGACGCTCGTCAAGGCGCCAGCTCCCCGCGGTGCGCCGAGAGGCCGAACGGCAGTGGCGGACACATCGTTGATGCTGACACGCCTCGTTGCAGTGGCCGCCGTGGGGTGGGCGCTGGATGCCGGAGCCCACGCAGGAGAGCTGCGCGCCACGTTCATTGGCAACGAGGCCTTCCACATCATCGACGGCAAGGTCGCGGTGTTCACTGACTTCCCGTACGAGTCGGGAGCATTCGGGTACATGACGTGGGCGCCGAGTCGCGTCCCGGTGAGCGCGAAGTCCGTCTGTGTCTTTACGCATCTCCATGCGGATCACTTCGCCCCGAAGCTGGTCGGCAAGTTCTGTGACTTCGTGGTCGGGCCGCGGGACGTACTCTCGACTCCGGGGGTGAAGGGAGCGGTCCTGAGTCCCGCGACCCGGTGGCACGACGTCACGGTGCGCCCGCGTTACGATCGGCTCACAGGTGCGCGGCGCCGCGACGAACCGCCAGTAGCCTCTCTCCTCCTTCCTGGGCGCATGGCGACTTCAGGCCGCAGCTGTACGGAGGCGGCGCACGACATCGTGGCGGATCCGGAGACACGCCTCCGTTCCCCCTTCCCACCGCTCAGCTCCAGGGGCACAATGGTGTGCGCGGCGGGGAAGCGTGTCTGGGCCGATGTGATGGCACGGAGGTCAGCATGTCCCGCCTGGCGACGTTCGCGAGCCTGCTCCTGTTCAGCGCGGCTGTCACCGCCGACGCCGCGGAGCGCCGCGGCTTTCTGATTGGATTCGCAATAGGTGGTGGAGCGCTCGACTGCTCCGGGTGCCCGAGCTCGAGCGGTCTCGCCTTCTCGTATCATCTCGGCGGACCCCTCACCGAAAGGGTCACGCTCGCGGCCGACGTGTTCGGCGTGAACAACAGTGGTGGGTTCGAGCAGTACAGCTCCTACCAGCTGCTCGCTCTGGCCCAATACTGGGTGTCACCCCGCTTCTGGGTCGGAGGTGGCGTCGGCTATGGTCAGGATTGGACCGACATCGGTAACCCCAGCAGGTTCGGCCCGGCCAAAGTGGCGTTTGCGGTCCTGACAGGTGTCGAGCTCGTTCAGCGCGGCAAGTTCGCGCTCGACCTCCGCGGGCGCTACGGGCGCACCAGCAGCAGCCCTGCGAGTGACCATCTCGTGGCCCTGGTGGGATTCACCTGGTACTAGAAGCATGAGCGAATGGAGCGACGACCAGGCGTTCTGGCAGGCGATGGAGCCGGCCTTGTGCGCGCCCGGGCGGCTCGCTCTGGCGGAGGGTGACGTCGCGGCCATCCTCTCCTGCGTGGAGCCTCCTCCCAATGCCAGGGTGCTGGATCTGGGCTGCGGGCCGGGTGCGCACGCGATTGCCTTGGCACGACGCGGACATCGAGTGACGGGAGTCGACACGTCGCCTCGGCTGCTGGACCGCGCGCGCGCCGCTGCTCAGAGCGAAGATGTCCAGGTCGAGTGGATCGAAGCGGACATGCGCGAGTTCCAGCGGCCGGGCGGCTTTGACCTCATCTGCAGCTTGTATGCGTCGTTCGGGTACTTCGACGATGGGCAGAACCGGCGCGCCCTGGAGAACATTCGCGCGAGCCTGTCGCCAGGCGGCACGCTGGTGCTGGATCTGGTCGGGCGCGAGGCCGCCGCGCGGCACGGGCAGGAACGCCGGTGGAACGAAATCGAAGGCGTCCTGTACCTCGAACACTGCACGGGCGTGGACGACTGGTCGTGGATGGTGTCGGACTGGATCGTGGTGCGAGATGGAAGGCGGGCGGACTTTCGTGTGAAACAGCGCCTGTACTCGGGCAACGAGCTGCGAGACCTGGTCCTCTCCGTGGGCTTCGCCAGCGTGCGCCTCGCGGGTGGCCTGGACGGGCGGACGCCCTATGACGAATCCGCCCGGCGTCTGGTGGCCGTGGCCCGCACGCCGGTGGGGTCTCAGGCGTGAGCGTCGGTCGGTGTCGCAACTCGTTCCGGACGGAGTTCCTGGAACAACGGCGTCGAACATCAGCGTCCACCGCAGGGCGAGCGGCGAAGGCGCGGATTCTACCGCTGTTGGTACGATGAGCGTGCAGATGACCTTGGATCAGTGGCTCGATGATCTTCGTCTTGCCGGGCGGGGATTGGTGCGTGCCGGGGGCTTCACGGGCACGGCGGTCCTGACGCTCGCTCTCGGCATCGGCGCGACGACCGCGATGTTCGAGCTCATCCAAGGGGTCCTCCTGCGCCCGCTCCCGGTTCGGGAGCAGAGCCGGCTGCTCGTCGCCTGGAAGGAGGCCCCGTCGGGTGCCTTGAGCCATTGGCCGTTCAGCTCCGCCGAGATCGAGGCGATCGGCCGAGAGAGTCGTTCGTTCGAGCGGGTCGGCGGCGCGAGCTACTACGGCGCCGCCCCCGGGGTCGTGGTCGAGAACGGAGAGGCGAGCTACATCAGCGGGGCGTCCGTTTCCGGCTCCTTCTTCGACGTGCTCGGAGTCGAACCGCTCCTGGGCCGCGCGCTCAACCGGGCGGACGACGTGACCGGCGCAGAGAACGTGCTGGTGATCACTCACGCGCTGTGGCAACGCCGGTACGGGGGCTCGCGCGACGTGATCGGGCGACGGCTGAAGATCGGGGAGCAACCGTTCACGATCGTGGGCGTGATGCCGCCCGACATCGCGTACCCGCGCGGCGTCGAGGCGTTGATGACGCTGACCGCGGACGCGTCGACGCAGCCGAACCCGGCCTTCCGTGAAGGTGTCCTCCGGGACGTCGACCTCGTGGCCAGGCTTCGCCCGGGGATCACCTTCGCCCAGGCGCGGAGCGAGATGCTGGCCCTGGTCCCGAGACTCGAGGCCGGCGCGCCGCCCGGTGCCGTGCGTGGCCTGAGGCCGGTCGTACGCTCCTTCGAGGACGTTGTGGTGGGCGACGTGCGCGGGGTGATGCTGGCCTTGTTCGCGTCGGTCGGGCTCGTGCTGCTGATCGCGAGCGCCAACGTGGCGAACCTGCTCCTCCTGCGGGGGGAGGACAGGAGATCGGAGCTGGCGGTGCGGGCGGCGCTCGGCGCCGCTCCTGGCCGGCTGGCCCGCCAGCTCCTCGCCGAGAGCGTGCTGCTCACGCTGCCGGCCGGCTTCGTCGGCTTGATGGCGGCACGATGGCTGCTGCCGGCCGCGCTGGCGCTCGTTCCCGGGGGGGGTGCCCCGCCTCGAGTCGGTGCGCATCGACGCCGTCGTCGTCCTCTTTGCGTTTGCGGTCGCGCTCCTCGCCGCCGCCCTGGCGGGGATCGCGCCGGCCTTCTTCGCGACCCGCCTCGATCTCGTCTCGCAGCTTCGCGGCGGCCGACAGCTCGACGGCGGCGCTCGCACCCGGCACGGCCGACGCGCGTTGGTCGTGACGCAGGTGGCGCTGGCCGTCACGATCGTGGCAGCGGCCGGTTTCTTGACGCGCAGCCTGGGACGCCTGCGGGGCCTCGACATGGGGCTGGCCGCGGATCGTCTCGTGTTCGTGGACCTCGCTCTCGTCGGGACGGAGCACGCCGAGGGGAAGGGCCACCTCCAGCTCCTCGACGACGTCGTGGAGCGCCTCGAGGCTGCTCCGGGCATCGAGAGCGTGACGCCCGTCAACACGCTGCCTTTCGCCGGCACCGGCGGGTGGGACCTGGCCGTGTTCACGGCGGAGGGTCAGAGTCCCGATCGTGCGGGGGGGAATCCCTCGCTCAACCTGGAGTCCGTGTATCCGAAGTACTTCGCGACGTTCCAGGTGCCGCTCGTGCGGGGGCGCGTCTTCGCGGAGGACGATCGAGCCGGCACGCCCGAGGTCGCGATCGTGAGCGCGGATCTCGCGGCCCGCACCTGGCCGGGCGAGGACCCGATCGGCAAGCGCCTGAAGTTCGGCAGCCCCGACTCGAAAGACGCATGGCGGACCGTGGTCGGCGTCGTGAAGCCGACGAGATACCGTGAGCTCGCCGCGCCGAGGCCGACCCTCTACGTGCCTGCGCCGCAGTTCATCGAGTCGGCGCATCTACTGGTGCTGCGCACGACGTTGCCGGTCTCGCTCGTGGCGGGGATATCGCGCTCGCGAGTGCGGGCCGTGGATGCCGACGTGCAGGTGACGCGTGTGGCGCCCTTCGCGGAGCTGCTCGAGGGGCCGCTGGCCCGGCCGCGATTCAACGCCTTCCTCATCGGCGTCTTTGCCATGACGGGTCTGCTGCTCGCGGCGATCGGGGTGTACGCCGTTCAGGCCGCTTACGTGCGCCAGCGCTCCACCGAGATCGGCATCCGCATCGCGTGCGGCGCGACCGCGTGGCACATCCGCCGCCTCGTGCTCGGAGAGGGGCTGCGGCTCGCCGGGCTCGGGGTCGCGATCGGCCTGGGCGGCGCGTTCGCCGCCGGCCGCGTCGTGCGGGCCTTGCTGTTCGACATACACCCGCTCGATCCGCCATCCATGCTGGGCGCGGTGCTCTTGCTCGTGAGCGCCTCGGCGCTGGCGTGCTACCTGCCGGCGCGGCGGGCAACCCGGGTGGATCCCGTAGCCGTGCTCGGAACCAATTGAACGAGCGATTCGGCCATTCAGGTATCCTCGGGCCAACCGTGGTTCGGGATGAGCCGGCCGCGCGGCCCGGTCGCTCGATGGACGGTGCGGCATGAAAGGGGACAAGGCGATGCGTGCGTCAGGAGTCGGTCGATCGCGTAGCAGGACAGCTTCAGGGTGGCGAGGGCACGTCATCATGGCCGTTGCCACCCTCGTCGGCTTGACTGCCCAGGCGCAGGCTCAGCCGGCCGAAGGGAAGGCCAGAGCCGTCACCGTCACGGTGCTCTCCACGATGCTGACCGACGCCCAGGGCATCGGGGAGTGGGGCTTCGCGGCCGTCGTGGAGGTCGACGGCTATCGCCTGCTGTTCGACACGGGCAACCGCCCGGAGACCGTCCTCCGCAACGCGGAGGAGCTGAAGGTCGACCTCGCGAGCGTCGAGGACGTCGTCCTCAGCCACAACCACGGCGATCACGCCGGAGGTCTCTCGACCTTGCGGAGGACGCTCGGCGTGAAGAGCCCCAAGGCGCTGTCGCGCGTCCACGTAGGGCGGGGCATCTTCGAGACACGCCGCAGCGAGGGCGGCGACCGAGACAACTCCATGTCGGCGATCCGCCAGGCGTACGAAGCCGGCGGAGGGAAAGTGATCGAGGACTCCGGGCCAGAGAGGCTGGCCCCCGCAGTCTGGCTCACGGGACCGGTGACGCGCCGATATCCGGAGCGGAACTGGTCTGGCGGTGTTCGGATCCTCACTGCCGAAGGCGAGGTGGAGGACACGATTCCGGAAGACATGTCGCTCGTCGTGGATGCCCGGGACGGGCTCGTGATCGTGACCGGGTGCGGCCACGCCGGCATCGGGAACATCATGGCCCAGACCCGCGAGATGTTCCCTGGAACCCCGGTCCGGGCGGTGGTCGGCGGATTGCACCTGCTGAACGCAAGCGAGGAGTCGCTCGCCTGGACCGCCGATCGCATGCGCGAGGCCGGGGTCAAGTACCTTCTCGGCGCGCATTGCACGGGGATCGAAGCCGTGTACCGCCTCCGGGTGCTCGCCGGCCTCGACCGGAAGACGGCCGTCGTCGGGGCCGTCGGATCCAGTTACTCGTCCGCCACCGGCATCGACCCTCTCCGCCTGGCCCGCTAAAGCGGAGGTCCGGGCAGCGGGCGGGTGCACTCCGCGAGGCGGCCTCGCGGACATCTCGACGAGCGCGACCCCTCGAAGCGCGTACAATCCGGGCGGGTGACCCGCATCGTCGGGATGACGCGGACCTGGGCGCGCGAGTTCCTGGCCTCCGACCTCGCGTCGCGCATCAACGGAGCCGTTGTGGGGGTGGACGGAGGGCTGTACTGAACGGGCCCGGGCTACGGGACGGCGAGGGCCTGCACTGCGTCGAGATCTGCGCCCTCGGTCACCGTATCGCCCGGACACGGCCAGAACTCCCCGTCCTGCACCTTGACGAACCGGGCGCGGGACACGCCCGCCGCGGCAAGATCGAAGTCGCAGTACTTGATCACGGAGTTGACGCGCTCGCCGCAGGGGACGCGGGGGCTCAGCAGGGTGTAGGCCCCGCTCGGGGACTCCGCCACGTAGACGGAGACGGGCTCGCTGCTCACCGCCTGGAAGATGCGAAGGTCCGCGCCTGGCTGGTCGGCCACGCAGCCTCCCAGATCGAGCGTCACGAAGCCGCCGAAGCCGAGGCTCACGAACCCGGAGTACTGGTCCGGTCCGAACCCGGCGGCGTCCGGCTTGCCCAGGGCGCGGGTGGTGTCGTTGTAGATGTTCTGCGCGACCGAGCAGTTCGGCAGCCACCAGTCTGCAATGGCGACGGCGTACGAGCTGGGGGTCGTGTTGCAATAGGACACGCTCGGGCTCGGTGAGGGTGACGGGGAGTGGTCGGTGGGACCGCCGCACGCGACCAGGAGGATGAGGGCGACGAGGGGCCGGGCCCGCCGCCTCACCGGCCCGCTCCGCAGGCCGCAAAAGCCGCCGCCCCGGCGGGGCTGGAGAGGAACTGCACGAGTCGCCGCGCGCCTTCCAGATCCCGGCTCCCGCTGACCGCGAGTCCGCGCACCTCGAGCGGCGGGATGTCGAGCGCGGCGGCGGGGACCCCGGCGGCGAGGCTCAACGGAACGACGGCCAGCTCGCCGGGTCCGGGCCGCACCGGGCCGGCTCCCGGGGGTAGGGCCGTGACCTGCTCGGCCGGAAGGTGCTGGAGGCTGCGACGCGCCGCGAGGCCCACGCTGCCGCCGAGGACGAACACGCGGCCCTTCGGGCGGTCGAGCGCCCCCACTTCGCCCCCCGCTCCCACGAGGACCCAGGGGATGCGGGCGATGCCGAGGTCGAGATCGGCGGCCCCGCTCTCGAGGACGCGCGTCAGCTCCCCTTCGATCCCGACGAGCACGTCGAAGCCCTGGGCCGACCGCGCGCGCTCGAGGTTGCCTGTTTCGATCGTGAAGCTGCGCCCGGAGGCGCGCTCGTAGGCGTCCCGGGCCGCCGCCAGGCACGGTGCGGTCGCCGGGTCGGCCTTGACGCGCAGGGGCTTGGCCCCCTCGGCACCGGCCGCGGCGACAAGCAAGGTCAGCCCTGCGCAGCGGAGCCCGGCCCGGCCGATCACTCGCGGTCCAGCGACCAGCTGTGGTCGCGCGCCGTGCAGAAGCCGAGGGAATCGATCGTGTCGTCGCCCGGCCGGCTCAGCATGAGGTCACCGAGCGCCGTTCCCCGGGCGCGGGCGGCGGGCGTTGCGGGCTCCGCGGTGCCCTGGCCCAAGAGCGAGAAGGAAACCCGAAGCCCGGCGGTCGTCCGGAGGGTCTCGCCGCTGATCATGCCGATCGCCCCCTCGAGGGCATCCTGCCGGCGCAGCAGCACGAACTGCGCGACAGACGCCTCGCCCGCCGTAGTCGGCCGGCCCGACACCTCCGCTCCGGCCTTCGCCCCGTACAGGGACGACGACTCCTGCACGTCGAACAGGACGCTCACGGAGGTCCCGCTCTGGGCGCAACTCGGCCCGAACCCGAGCGTCAGGCGGTAGCGGCCGCTGAAGACGGTCGAGCTGCCCGCCTGCAGCACGGTCGCGAGGCCTTCCTCGGCACTGGCGGGCGGCCCCACCGAGCCCAGGGAGACGAGCGCCGCGCACAGTGCAACGCTCTGACAACGCGGACCCGGGCGCATCGAAACCTCAGTATAGCAGCTCTCGTCGGAGCGGACTGGCGCAGCGCGCCGCTCACCAGGTCGGCGGGACGGGGTGCGGGCGGGCGAACTCGTCGAGCGGGACAAGGTCGTGGTTCACCTCGGCCCACGCCGGCAGCGGGGCGGGTGCTGCGGCCTTCTCGATGAACTCCGCGACGAGCCGCATGCGCGCCTGGCCAAGGTAGTCCGTCACGCGCGGATCGCGCAGCCGTTCGAGCCAGGCCGCCTTGTCGATCGGGATGGGCTCGACGCTCGCCAGGCGGAGGTCCTCCCCGAGAGCCACCGTGTGGGGGAATACCCTCTGGATGGCAGCGCGGATTCGCGGCGTGCGTGCCAGGACGCAGATCATTCCACCCGGCTTGAGGCTGCCCTTCAGCAGCGTGTAGTGCTCGAAGGAATAGATGTAGACGCTCATCGACAGGTCGGAGTCGATGGAGTCAGTCACGATCAGGTCGTAGCGCCGGCGTTCCGCGCGGAGCCGGCGGCGCCCGTCGTCCTTCACCACGGTGATGCGCGCGTCGGAGAGGAAGTCCCGCAGCTTCGCCATGCGCGGCTTGTCGGCGACGCGGGCGAGTAGGCGCATCTGGTTCGACGCGATCTCGAACACCACGGTCTGCCGCGTCTCTGGCCGGCACGACGCGGCCCAGGCCGTGTCCCCGGAGCCGAGCCCGATCACGGCCACGTCCTCGGGGTGGGGGTGGGCGACGGCCGCCACGGCCCCGATCACCGTGTGCAGCCAGCCGTAGGGCAGCCAGCTCTCGCCGCGGCCGTTGATCGTCATCTCATACGCGTCGTGCTCGGCGGAACGCGGGGTGAGCGCCGTGACCGTCGCCGCGTCTTCCTCGACGTACGAGTCGTTGGGCGGCGGGTCCCCGAGGAGGCGTCGCCACAAGCGGTCGTTGCCCGGGAAGGCGAGGGCGCCGACGAGCAGCGTGACGGCGAGCGTCGCGAATCGCCGGTCGCGCAGAGTGAGCAGCCCGAAGAGGGCCACCCCCGCGGAGACCAGGGCCAGCACCTTGAAGACGCCCGCGGTACCGACGAGGTCGAACAGCACCAGGCCGGTGAGAAGGCTGCCGGCGGTACAGCCAGCGATGTTGGCCGCCTGGAGCAGGCCCACGCGGCGGCCGCTCAGCGCGGGGTCCCCCTGGGTCGCTCGCTGGAGGACGGGGAACCCGAAGCCCATGAGGAAAGTCGAGGGGCCGAACAGGACCATCGGCAGCGCGCCGTAGATCGCGAGGAACTCGAGCCACCGGAAGGCGAGCATCTGGGGGCCGTACGTGCGGTGGCCGTACTCGACGAGCGCGGAGATTACGGGCCAGCTCGCGGGCAGCCACACGAGCAGCGCGTGCGCGAGCAGAGTGACGAGGACCATCCCCGTCTGGCACAGCAGGAAGACGGTGAGCGGCCGGCGGATCGTGGGAGCCCGCCGCGCCGCAACGAACGTCCCACCCGCGAAGCCCGTGAGATAGACCGCGAGCAGTGTCCCGAACGTGAAGGCAGCACCCTTGGCCGCGACGTCGAGGAAGCGGAACCAGGCCATCTCGAGCGACAGCGAGACGAAGCCCGAGAGGGCGTAGAGGAGGACCCAGCTGCGGAAGGGCTGTGCCCGCTCTTCGGCCGGCGGGTCGGCGCTTGGATCGGCGGACGGCGCCGCGACCATGCCGTCGGGCAGCCGGAGCGCGATGGCCATGCCGCCGGCCGCGGCCACGAAGCTGGCGCATGCGCCGGCGATCACGGCCCCGTGGAGGCCGAGGAAACGCAGCAGGAGCCACGGCGCGAGCAGGGCTCCCGCCGCGGCGCCGAGCGCGTTCGCAGCGTAGAGCACGCCGATCGTGCGAGAGGCCCGCGCGCGCTCCCACACGAGCGCGCGGACGAGGAAGGGCAACGACATGCCCATGAGCACAGTCGGGACGACGAGCGACAGGAAGTGGGTGATCGTGCCGCGCAGGAGCCCGTCGTAGAGCCACTCGGCTCGCCGGTAGAGGACGAAGTAGTAGAAGGGCACGCTGACCACGGCAAAGGCCGCGACGCCGACCTCGATCAGCGCAAACGCCCGCATCGAGCCCCGCGGCGTCAGGCGGGCCGACAGCGTCCCGCCCAGGTGGCTGCCGATGCCGAGCCCTGCCATGAACGCGGCCGTGATGATCGCCACCGAGTGGACGGCCACGCCGGTCGTCAGGGCGAGCAGGCGCTGCCACGCGACCTGGTAGACGAGAGCGGCGGCCCCGCTCAGCACGAAGAAGACGACGGCATAGCCCACGGCGCTCTCGAGGAACGTGTGGCGCGTTGGGTTGTCGAGGGGCGACGGGGTGGTCGAGCCGCGCTCGGCCGGAGCTGGGAACATGGAGCGGCCTAGGGTCCTGTAGCGGACATTCGATGGTTAGGTAGTGATATGGACTGTTAGTCTAGACGATGTAGCCACTCGAGGCCATGCTACGGCCGAGGCGCGACGCGGCCGCCTCGAGCGCGAAGGCGCTATACTGTCGTCCCGTCCTGATGAGCGAAACCGCTCGCCGCGTCTACTCGGTCCGGCGCCTCCAGATCGTCGTGCTGTTGCTCACGCTCGTCTTCCTGCCGATCGTGATCGGGTCCTCGCTGCTCATCTACCAGTACCTGCGCTTCAGCGTCATGGTGGAGCAGAGGCTGCGGGGCGAGCGGGGCCTCGTCCCCTCGCGCGTCTACGCCCGCCCGCTCGTGCTCTACCCCGGCCTCGTCCTCGAGCCCGACGACCTCGTCCGGGTCATGAACGGCCTGCGCTACTCGCAGAGAGACGGCCAGCTGACCGAGGCCGGCCAGTTCGCGGCGAGCCCCGCCGGGGTGGCCTTCTTCCCGCGGCCTGTGCCCGACGGAGCGACCGAGCCCCTCCTCGTGACCTTCGAGAAGGGGCAGATCAAGGAGATCCGGGGGCGTGGGAAGCGGCGCTACCCCGAGCAGTCCCTCGAGCCCGAGCTCATCACCTACCTCTTCGACGAGGACCGCGAGAAGAGGCGGCGGGTCAAGTACGAGGAGCTGCCCGACCACCTGGTGAAGGCCGTCCTCGCCATCGAGGACCGCCGCTTCTTCAGCCACCCCGGCCTCGACCCCATCCGGGTCGTCGCGGCCGTCGTTCGCAACATCCGCACCGAGAGGGAGATCCCCCACGGGGGCAGCACGATCACCCAGCAGCTCTGCAAGAACTTCTTCCTGACCCCGGAGAGGAGCTACCGCCGCAAGGCGCAGGAGGCGCTCCTCGCCTTCGTCCTCGAGCGGCGCGCCACCAAGCAGGAGATCCTCGAGCTCTACTTGAACGAGGTCTATCTCGGCCAGGCGGGCTCCTTCAGCATCAACGGCGTGGGCGAGGCGGCGCGACTGTACTTCCACAAGGACGTCGCGAACCTGACGCTCCCCGAGTCGGCGCTCCTCGCCGGCATGATCCAGTCCCCCAATCCCTACAACCCGTTTCGCCACGAGAAGAGGGCCACCGAGCGGAGAAACGACGTCATCCGCGCGATGCGGGACGCGGGGTTCGTCGACGAGAAGACGATGAAGGAGGACATGGCCGCCCCGCTCCTCGTGGAGCGGCCCAGCGTCGACACCACCGACGCCCCCTACTTCGTCGACCTCGTCCGCCGGCAGCTCGCTCAACGCTACGACCCGAAGGACCTCACCACCCAGAACCTCTCGATCTACACGACCCTCGACCCCCACCTGCAGGACCTCGCCCAGCAGGCCCTCGAGCGCGGCCTCGACAGCGTCCAGAAGCTCATCCGCAAGCGAACGACCGCGCCCGTCCAGGGCAGCTTGATCGCGCTCGAGCCCTCGAGCGGGAAGGTGGTGGCCCTCGTGGGCGGCCGCTCGTACGGGGCGAGCCAGTACAACCGGGTGATCGAGGCCCGCCGCCAGCCGGGTAGCACGTTCAAGCCCTTCGTCTATCTCGCC
>Ga0214473_10005324_pt1 | contig 15426 bp, 13 predicted proteins | sample RVTome_7_FD_203509 | JGI IMG/M metagenome (GOLD analysis project Ga0214473, IMG submission 203509) | Soil microbial communities from uranium-contaminated site in the Upper Colorado River Basin, Wyoming, United States - RVT98D197 | ecosystem: Environmental > Terrestrial > Soil > Contaminated >... | reverse complement strand
TTGGCCCCCAAAGTCCCAGATATTTAACTTTATTTCAGCTCTTCGATTTTCGATCATTGATTGATTTTGCGCAGGGTAGGGAGCATTGTGAGCCTGTGCTGTTTGCATGTTGCTGTTCACTTTCCATTGCCTAATGGATATTCCATCCGTTTTACTTTGATTTGGATCAAAGGTGTTGTGCAATAAGCGCTGAACTAATGAAGTTTTTCCAACACTTCCTTGGCCAACAACTAGAACTTTGGCTTCGAGTATGGGCCTACGAGGGTCAAAATACTCCCTAAGAATCACGGACGGCGAATCTATTTTGCTTAGAATTTCAGGCGGAATATTTAGGGGATTTTCTGTAAGGTCTAACACTTTCAAGGCCTTTAATTCCAATATTTCTCTTGGGATTTCCTTAATCTGATTTCCTGATAGTCTTAGCTCGGTGAGCTTGGATAAAAGTACAATCTTTTGTGGCAAGACGGTGATCTTATTATTGTCAAGGGATAGTTGTTCTAGATTAGCGAGGTCATAGATTTCTGTAGGGATGGATGTCAAGTTTATGCGATTGATTGACAATGAAACTAAGCTTGCAAGTCTCTTTATTTCGTATAAAGAGACTGCCAATCCCTCAAGCCGCGTCTGATAAGTTATATGGTCTTCTCGTCTAGCACTATTGATATTGTAGAACTCGCAGTTAACATTGAAGTCATCGGAAGCTTCTCTGCTGATTTTCAAGTGGGTTGCATTAATTGCGGTGGCCTCAAAAACGACCTTATGAAAAATCTGATAATCGCTCAGCATATAGGGTTATCCCTTTCTTGTTTTACGCGGAAGCCGTCCAATATCGTTGAATCCAGTATTCTTTAGATCGTCTAAGTCTCCCAATCTCGCCACGAATATAGTTATTTCAATCTGCCGCTTCGTCATGGATCTCACCCCTCGCTTGCCCTTCTCTTGAAAGGATAGGGAGACCTGTTCTGTTTGGAAGAAGGGAAAGGATGCTCATCTGGAATTCCAAATAACTCAAATTTTATGAAAATCTTTTTCTGATTTTAACTCAACCAAATTTACATCTTTCAACCCTTCCAACGTCCCAACACCCGCCGCAAACATCGTCACTTCAATCTGCCGCTTTGTCAGCTTCATCATTTCAACAGCTTTCTCGGTCGACCTCACCCCTAACCCCTCTCCCGCAGGGAGAGGGGAATCTGTTGCGTTTGAAATGAGAAGTTGGGTGGTCATGTTCTTTTGCAGAATGAATATGCTTCGTAGAAGTCTGACGCTCAAGATCTCATCAGCCATCTTATCATCATGATCGTGACGACAAGATACCACACGCCGATCAGGGGTCCCAAATCAATGAGATTCTTCGCCGCGGGTGGTGTAGGGAATGTCCATAGATTCAAGATGAGCAATGCTCCCGCTATTAGAATTCCCGAAATACCCACGATCCATCCAAAGCGCGCGTCTCCGAGCATACTTATTGCAAAGAGCAATGTGCCTAAAGATATAAAAATATCCCACGCGATGTCCAGTCCCAGTTGTACCCCAACCAAAGATGTTCGCAAGGCTGCCAGGTTTTCAACTCCTTCGCCAAGCGATTGTATCTGGTAGCGAACTGCGAGTTGCACGAGCGCCATCATTGTAAATGTAGCAGCGCCCAGGATATTGAATATTACCGCTAATTGAAGCAGGACTGGATTGCCAGATTCTGCAAGGACATGATACAGACCAAGACTCGCAGCAGCCAGCAGGGGACCAAAAGCGCCGGCCAGGATCACAACAGCGATATATGGACCTGTAAGAATGGAGAGCAGGGTATAGCTGATCACAGCCCCTAAGCCTGTGATGATCGACGTGAGTGCCCACTGTTTGATTATGTTCATGGTTCCGTCTCCTGGCTTAAGCGAGTTATGATTGCTTACCTTTAATATTCGCCAGATCTACTCACCAATAACTTCCCAATCTTGAGATCTTCAAGTGTTCCAACTCCTGCCGCGAACATCGTCACTTCGATCTGCCGCTTCGTCAGCTTCATCAAATCAATAGCTTTCTCCGTTGAAATTGCCGCGGCTTTGAGGAATTGACCTGCCATGCCGCCCAGCGTCGCGCCCAAGGCGATGCACTTGGCGATATCGAGTCCGTCTTTGAGTCCGCCGCTGGCGAAGATCGTCATTTCGGGCGCGGCTTTCTTGACATTGAGGATTGAATCCGCTGTTGGGATTCCCCAGCCGACAAAGGTCGCGGCGAGTTCGCGCGTGAATTCGTCCGGTGCGCGATGCATTTCGACCTGGGACCAGCTTGTCCCGCCTGCGCCTGCCACGTCAATAGCTTGTACACCACAATCCGCCAGCAACTTTGCCGTCCGTTCGGAGATGCCCCAGCCAACTTCCTTCGCGATGACGGGGACTTCCAGTCTCTTGCATACTTCTTCGATCTTCTTCGCTAAGCCCGCGAAATTGGTATCGCCTGCATCCTGTACTGCCTCCTGGAGTGGGTTACAATGGAAGATTAGGGCATCCGCCTGGATCATCTCCACGGCGCGGCGGCACTGGTCAATGCCATAGCCGTAATTCAGTTGCACCACGCCGAGGTTGGCAAACAACAAAATATTGGGCGCAACTTTGCGTGTGATCGAAAAGGTGGGAGTCTGTTCAGGGTGTTCGAGCGCTGCGCGTTGACTGCCAACGCCCATTGCCACTCCGACTTCCTGCGCGGCCTCTGCCAGTCGCTGGTTGATTTCACCAGCTTCCTCTGTCCCACCGGTCATGGAACTGATGAGGATGGGAGCGGCCAATCGTTTGCCGAACAGGCTCCGGCTTGTGTCGATGCGCTCCAGGTCCAGTTCAGGTAACGCCTCATGGATGAAATGATAACTCTCTAGTCCTGTTGTCAATGCAGAGCGGACATCCTTGTCCAGATTAATCTTAATGTGGTCGGCTTTTCGTTGGTCAATCGGCGCAACTTTTGGCATGAGGCAGTGTTCCTGTGTTTAAGCAAATATCTCTGGCTTGACACGGTTGTTAGACCGAGTACAATTGCCACGACTAATTTCTGAAGGAGGCTGTCATGTCTGACACATATACTGAAGTAAAGGCAATTATCAAAGACCTGCTTGGTGCAGATGAAGCGAAGATCACGCCCGAAGCGCGCTTTCGCGAGGAACTCGAAGCTGATTCTCTTGATCTTGTAGAATTGATCATGGCTTTTGAAGACAAGTTCGGTGCCGAGATTTCAGATGAAGATGCGCAGAAGATCACGACTGTGGGTGAAGCCGTCACCTATATTGACTCGCACAAGTAAGGTTTTATCGCCCTGAAGGGTTAGAACGATTATAACCGTAGAGCCGTCCGATGAGGACGGCTCTACGGTTTCATGTCATTGCGAGCCTTCGGGAAGCAATCCCAAACTTTGTGGGAGACTGCTTCGGGCCCCCTCAGGCGAACACTGCCCTGGCAATGACATATTATTTAAGAAGCGACGGTATCTCTTCCGGGTGTTTTGCAACTTTGACGCCCGCGGTTTCGAGCGCTTTCACTTTATCTGCGGCACTACCGGCGCCGCCTTCGATGATCGCGCCGGCGTGTCCCATGCGCTTGCCGGGAGGCGCTGTTTGACCTGCAATAAACGAAACGACAGGCTTGGTCATCTTTGCCGAGATGTATTCAGCGGCTTTGTCTTCATCTGTCCCACCGATCTCGCCGATCAGCACGACCTTTTCCGTACGCGCATCATGTTCGAACATCTCGAGCACATCGATGAAGTTCGTGCCGTTGATCGGGTCGCCGCCGATGCCCACACAGGTAGATGCACCCATGCCAACCAGCTTGAGCGCGTATAGCACTTCATACGTTAATGTCCCTGAACGTGACACGACGCCGACGTTCCCAGAAACGGCGATGTCACCCGGGATAATTCCAACCTTTGCCTCGCCAGGAGTCAACAGGCCGGGACAATTTGGCCCGACAAGCCGTACCTTCTTTTGGTCGAGATAATTGCGGACGCGCATCATATCCTGCACAGGGACGCCTTCGGTGATGCACACGATCAGCGGGATGCCTGCATCCGCGGCTTCGAACATTGCATCCGGGGCAAAGCGTGAAGGGACGAAAATGCACGTGCAGTTTGCGCCGGTGGCATCCGCCGCGAGTTTGACTGAATCAAACACCGGGACTTTTCCATCCAGAACCCATTCGCCGCCCTTGCCAGGAGTCACGCCCGCGACCACGTTCGTTCCGTACGCGAACATCTGTGTTGTATGAAAGAGCCCTTCGTTGCCTGTGATCCCTTGCACGAGGAGGCGGGTATTTTTATTAATTAATATGCTCATGAAAATTTTCTCCGTAACATTTGCGTCATTGCGAACGCCGGAGGCGTGAAGCAATCTCCCTCAAAGTTGGGGATTGCTTCGGGCCGCGTTTCGACGCAAAGCGTCTCAACAAGCGGCCCTCGCAATGACGAGGAATGCTTTATCCCTTCGCGGCCGCGACAGCCTTCTTTGCTGCATCAGCCAGCGTCTCTGCTGTAATCATCTTCGCGTTCTCCAGCAATTTGCGACCCTCCTCCGCGTTCGTCCCAACCAGACGGACCACCATCGGGACCTTCGGCTTGACTTCATCCATCGCAGCGAGAATCCCGCGCGCGACCTCATCACAGCGCGTGATCCCGCCAAAGATGTTGAATAGTACAGCCTTTACATTCGGATCAGAGAGGATGATGCGCATCGCGGCCGCCACCTTCTCTGCTCCCGCGCCTCCGCCGATATCCAGGAAATTGGCCGGTTCGCCGCCAAACAACTTGACGATGTCCATGCTGGTCATTGCCAGTCCCGCGCCGTTGACCATGCAACCGATGTTGCCATCCAGTTTGATGTAGGAAAGCCCGTGCCGGCGTGCTTCCGTTTCAGCAGGTGCTTCCTCGTCGATATCGCGTATTTCCGCCAGCTTGGCATGCCGGAACAACGAATTGTCGTCAATCATCATCTTGCCATCCAACGCGACAAGTCGTTTGTCTTTAGTGATCACGAGCGGATTGATCTCTGCCAGCGTTGCATCCGTCTCCAAATATGCCTGCCATAAACCCGCCGCGATCTTGCTGAAGTCCCGCCAGAGTTCGCGCGGCAGATCGATCGAAGCGGCTATATCACGTGACTGATAATCGCGCAGACCCAGCAACGGATCGATATGTACCTTGACGATCTTCTCCGGCATGGTTGCTGCGACCTCTTCGATATCAACACCGCCCGCGGCAGAGGCGATCATCACCGGCTTCCTGGCGGCGCGGTCATTGGTGATCGCGAAATAGATTTCATGTTCGATGGCCGCCGCTTCATCCACAAGCACTTTTCGCACCGGGAGACCTTTGATGTGCATTGTCAGGATTTGTTGCGCCAATTCCCCGGCTTCATCTGCGTTCTTTGCCACCTTTACGCCACCCGCCTTGCCGCGCCCGCCCACAAGCACCTGCGATTTAATAACAACGCGGCCACCCAACTCTTCAGCGATATGTTTCGCCTCTTCTGTGGTAGCCGCTACCCGTCCCTTTGGGATGGGAATTCCATACTTTGCAAAAATTGTTTTCGATTGATATTCGTGAAGTTTCATGCCTGTTCCCTTAGTTTGATTTCAAACGCACGGCGATTATACCACCCTCAATTTTCGCGATTGCGGTAGATGTCTGGATGATGCACATCCACCTATTGATCGAAAGCAGAATTCCAAACCTGGAATCGTCGGAGCGGAATCAACGCGCGATTGATGCTCTTGGCCGATATGAAGCGCGTTGGTTGCAGATGTGAAGCGCACGCGTCTTTCCTCCTTTCGGCTTGCCTCCGTATTCTCAAGGGTTATCTCACCGACTCGTTCCCTGCATTCCGATTCGAACTGATGATGCTTCTGCACGAATATGATTTTCTCCGTGCGCGTAGTCAGTAAAGCTCGATTTTCACTGCTTAATATACAGGCAACAAATTGCTCTATTCGATTAAAATCAGGTTGATGCAGAAAATAGACCAACTGACGTTTACTCGATTCGTCGCCGCTATCATGGTTGTGGTTTATCACAGCGGGGCAGGCGGGGCGGATGTACTTCCGTTCAATCTTTTCCCCATCAATCGTATCGTGGCCAGTTCGGGGTTTACGGCAGTCACCTATTTTTTTGTCCTCTCCGGTTTTATCATGTCCTATGCTTATTATCGCCCGGACGGGCGTTTTCGTTTTAGCGCTTACTGGCAGGCACGCATTTCCCGGATTTACCCGGTTTTCATCTTTTCTCTCCTTCTCACGCTCTGGTATTACCGTGACATCTTTATGAAGTTGCTTGGACCCAAATTACTCGCCAATATTTTCCTGGTGCAGGCATGGATTCCCAAGTGGGCATTGTCATTTAATATCCCAGCATGGTCCTTATCTGTCGAGATGTTCTTCTATTTTCTCTTTCCCTTTTTAGCCATCCTGGCGACTCGCCTTCGCCCGCGAACACTCATCTGGATTTCAATTGTCTTCTGGTTAATCAGCCAGATTGTTCACATGATGCTGTTGACTATCTACATGCCCGATGAGCAATTTATACTGCTCTACAATCCACTCTTTCATCTGGATTCATTCCTGATAGGAATGGCTGGCGGGGTCTGGTTTTTAAGCCAGGCGCCTGAGTTGCGAATTTCTCAAAAGGTCAATCTTGGCCTGCTGATTGGCGCGGCAGTCTTTGTTATCGCGTTGATGATGGCGGATGCGATGAAGCCTGGATCGCTTTATTTCGTTGATTCAGGGATTTTTGCTCCTTTGTTTTTGATTATGATTCTTGCGATTTCACTGGATCAGACACGTCTGTCAACTCTTTTTAGAAAACCAGCGTTCGTTCTATTGGGCGATGCGAGTTACTCAATTTACATTCTCCACATCCCTGTTCGCTGGATTCTGGAACAATACGTGGAAAGCCATGGCACGATTCTTTCCCGCCCCTACTTTTTTTACTATGCCTACTTTTTCATCACGGTAGGACTTTCAATATTGGCTTTCAAGTTGATTGAGGCACCCTCCCGAACGTTTCTCAGGGATTTTTTCCGCCGTGTGTTCCCTCTGCCGCCGCTGTTCCTGTGGGATCTTCTTGTCATTTCGATTTCTGTCGTATCAAGTTTCATCCTGCGCCTCGGACCCTCGGCGGTGATTCGAAAAAATATTTATCTATTCCTGGCAGCACTTGCAATCCTGATTTTTGTGAGAACGATCGCATTTGCCATCACACGACTCTACGCAAAGGTAGATCAACCCGCGATCTTGATCGATATCGCCAAAGCGGTATTGTGGCCTGTTGCCCTGGGGACGATGCTTGGTGCCGCATTGTGGTTCGTATTGTACAGAGGCGGTCTTCTGGATTCCTTCTCCCGCAGCATTCTGCTTATGGAGTGGTTTTTCTCCTCGATATTAGTTTTCCTGGTACATTACCACAATCTTAAACGCAAACAGGTCACGCCTTCCTCGGCATGACTTGTCTCATGTGGGGGCTTTACTTGTGCAAATTCTGTGGTTTCACTTGTAGCAACTGCAAGCTGTTCCAGAGTCATAGGAATTCAGTCCTGTGCAGAAACTACTCATGAGATTTCACGGTCCCCCTTGAATTGATTTCAAAAGCATGTGGGCCATACCCCTACAAACATTTATGACCAGGCTGTGATCGCTCAGAATATTGGCAAGAAGTGAACAGAAATTTTCCGGCAAGGATTGTCATGACTTTTCTGTGACAAATATACTGTGTATCTTCTGCAGAGTATGCTATTATCTTTTCACATTCATCGTTGCATATCTAGGAAGGAGATCAACGTGTCACGTAAATCTGCTGTAGTTCTGCTCATCCTGCTCGCAATGTTTTTCTCGGGTTGTCAGGCCCCTGCTCAGCGGGCCCCCGCAACCTCTGCGCCAACGGACGCCTCTCCTACAGAGATTCCGCCGACTAATACGCCCCTACCCCCTCCAACAGATACTCCCATACCTACTGAGACTCCTCTGCCTACGGCAACTCCCGGCCCCGTAGTGGTTACCGATGATTTTTCCTCAGAGACTGATATATGGGGAGACTGTGAGAACTGTGAGTGGAAGGATGGCACCCTTTTCTTCGGTCCATATTCTCCCAAGGGATCCGGAACCGATCAGATCTTTTATGTCATCTGTGAGACTTGTGGATTACACACCTACTATCGTGTCTCTGCAGACGTTACTTTTGCCGATGGGTATGGGGATCGGACGTTTGGCGTTCTCGCAGGTTTAACAGACGACGAAAACCTCATCGGCGCGGCCACGGTATCTACACTGCAGCATGCACTGTACGAGGTATTTGATTACTCAACCGGCGAATGGTTGGGTGGAACATTCAAGAAATTTAATGCGGTTGGCGTTGGAAGGGCTACCAATCGAATCCTGATGGAAATTAAGCCTGCATCAAATCCTGGCCATGCAGACATCTACGTAGCCGTCAACGGCACGAATGTTATAACGCTCCTCGATCAGGCTGTCGAGCCTACATGGGCTGGTCTTTACTTGGGTTGGCATTCTGTCGGCGCATCTTATGATAATTTTGAGTATGAGGGAATCTCTGTGAAGTAAGAATCCTTCATAAGTTTCATTTCTGGGCGCGCAACACCCTGGCATAAATCGAATGGCGGTCATTTTCGAAATGACCGCCATTCGATTCCACAGTTATCCAACTTTACTTATGCAGATTCTGCGCAGCGATGAACGACAAACCGTTCTCTGTCAATGCACAGGCAGTGTGGTTCGCCGCAGCGACTTTCTCCATGAAATTTTGCTTCAACCCATCCCAATCACCCGATTCGATCACTTCTTTTTTCTCCCGGAAGTAGTCCAGAAGGTCAGATGGGTGCGCAAGACTTGGTTCCACTCCGGGATCGCCGCCTTCATGTTTGGCAGAGATGTTTGCAACGTGGTCTGCAAGTTGCACAAGCTCATTGCGCCGGTCATAGGGCTGCCTGACGATAGACTTCCACGTCTCCGTGATGTGATGTTCAAAGCGGACGATATCTTCGAAGCCCAGACTCTTTCTGAATTGTGCGGTCAGTTCCATCGTTTCATTGTTGACCGAATTCGACCAGTTGAAACCGATCAGAGGCGAGGTCCCGTCCTCACGGCTGAAAAGTTTCGCAGCAAGCATGATCCAGAATGCGTGGTAGGGATTATCGCTCCCGAAGAACACACTGATCTTGAACTCGTTTTCAATTCCAAGTTTGTATAACAGGAAGCCAAGCAAAATGGTCCCGGCATTGAAATTCAGCACGGACTTCACGCCATAATTTGTGTAGTAATAGAGAGATTCATCCAGCCACTGCAGGGCATGTTCATTTGGCTGGCCAATCCCGCCGAAATAACCTGTGATTGTCGCCGGCCCATTCAAATGCAGATTTGAACCATCCGTGCCTTTTGTATCCAGTGTTTCAACATATGATGCGCCGATAATTTGCATTGCGGCAGCGATTGCCGGCAGATCTCCATCCTCTTCCTGCTCCTTCATCTTGCGGACCTTGATGAATCGACCCGGGATCAGGGTTCTCCCTTGAATCGCGCGCTCCGTCATTTCACGGACCCAGGGGAAATATTGCAGGGCGGACACTTCCAGTGTGACCGCGAAATCATCTGCAAACTTCTGGCGCTTTGCCATCTCGCCCACGATCTTTTTCCTGTAGTCTGCAATAGAGATGAACCTGTCACTTTTAGCTTGTTCCGATAGCCATTCCAGATCTTTGATGTATTCAGGTTTCTTCTCTTCTATTTTCGCATACAGGCTTTCCAGCTTTCGGGCTTCAGCGGCTTTCCTGTTGATCTCCTCGGGTGTGCCGTATTTCGCAACAACATCTAAAAAGGCTTTTATGATTTTTGTGTCGGGATTCAACAACACTTCGTTGATCGCATCCAGGCGGTCGTTGGGGATTTTGAGCAGTTGTTGCAGGTCGTTCGTCATGTCGTATTCCTTTCTTGTGAAAAGTGGATTGGCATAAAAAAAGTACACAATGTTGCCTGTGTACTTGTCTACTTCCTTATTCCAACAGCTTTAGCAGTTCGTCATACTCTTCATCTTTCATCCCGAACCAGTTTTCCGGCTGCGGGAATGCCTTGCCGATCACCTCATCGTGATAGCTCTTCAAACCATTTAGGATGACTTCGCCTGCGTTTCCGAATACCTTTGCCATTTTCGGTTTGAAGCGTGGATACAAACCAAACATATCATGGTAGATCAATAATTGTCCGTGCGCGTCGGGGCCGGAACCAAGACTCATGATGATGCAAGCCTCTGCGCGTTCGGTGATGATCTGGCAGACGCGGTCCGGCACCATTTCCAGCAGGATCATGAATGCGCCCGCCTGTTCAAGCGCTTTTGCATCATCGATGATTTTCTTTGCCAGGGACGCGTCCTTTCCCTGGACGCGGAATCCGCCCAGGGCTGAGACGGATTGAGGCGTCAGCCCGAGATGGCCTATGGCCGGGATGCCCGCGTCCACGATGCCTTTGATGCGATCGGCCATCGCAGCGCCTCCCTCTAATTTGATGGCATCCGTCGCGGCTTCGGCCATGAAGCGTCCCGCGTTCCGTATGGCAGTTTCCACCGAAGGCTGGTACGTCATATACGGCATATCCCCAATGACAAAGGCCGTCGGCGCGCCACGGCGGACGGCCTGCGTGTGTCGGATCATGTCATCCATGGTGACGGGCAAGGTGGATTCGTATCCGAGCATAGTCATGCCGAGACTGTCGCCCACCAGGATCATCTCGATGCCGGCTTGCTCCTGCAAGTACGCTGTCGGATAATCGTAGCAGGTCAGCCAGGTGATCGGTTCGCCATCGGCAACTTTCTTGAACAGATAGGGCAGGGTGATCTTTTTACGCGGTTCGGTCATACTTCCTCCTGTGGATGTAAGTACATCTCCAGTATAGGAAGAAAGTTACGCCGCCGCAATTGACGAAAATCACATGTTCAGGGAATGGATGGTCTTTTTATGGTATCCTAGAAATCCCCTATGAAACATCTACTCCGAATACGAATTTTCCTCAAGCCCTATTTCTGGCAAATACTTGCGACTCTGCTTATCCTGTTGACCGTCACGGGACTCAGCCTGGTTGTACCGCGCATTATTCGCTCTGTGATTGACGAGGGACTCGCGCGCGGCGAAAAGATTTACCTGATCCGCTCGGCGCTTCTTCTTCTGGGACTTGGGCTTGCCTCCGCTATATTGAATCTGGGTAATCGCTACTTGTCCGAGTGGATCGCGGCCCGCGTCGGCTATGACCTGCGCAATCGTATGTACGATCACATCCAGTATCTGCCGTTCACCTATCATGACCATGCCCAAAGCGGACAGCTCATCTCGCGCTGCATCGAAGATGTGCGTTCGATAGAACGCTTTGCGGGCGGCGCGGTCGGAGATCTGGTCCGTTTCGTGTTCCTGACGGTGGGGATTCTTTATTTTATGCTCACAGATAATGTCAGGCTGGCGGTCATTGCCTTATTGCCGATGCTGCCTCTCATATTGATGACATCGAACTTCGGGACGAAGGTTGGCAAATTGTTCTTTGCGGTGGATAATGCAGTCGGTGAAGTATCGAATCGATTGCAGGAAAATGTCGTGGGTGTTCAGGTGGTACGCGCGTTTGCACGCGAAGATTACGAGATCAAACGTTTCGAGACTGCAAACAAAGAGGTGTTCAAGACCTGGGTGCATGTGATCGACGAGTGGTCGAAGATCATGCCGACCACAAACTGGTTGACGGCCGTCAGCATCATCCTGATCCTTTGGTTTGGCGGCCAAATGGTCATGGATGGGACATTGACCATTGGCGCGATCGTGGCGTTCAATGCCTACATCCTGATGATGGCTGAACCTGCCCAGCAATTGACGGGTCTTGTCAACGCGGGGGGAGAGGCCGCAGCGGGCGCGCAACGCGTCTTCGAAGTGCTGGATACCCAGCCTGCTATTCAATCTCCAAATGAGGCAGTGAAACTGGAGACATTGCGCGGAGAAGTGGAGTTTCGCGAGGTGGGATTGAAATATCAGGATGAAAAAACAGCATCCTTAAGCGGGATCAATTTGCAGGTCGAGCCGAATCGCATCGTCGCCTTGATCGGCCAAACAGGTTCGGGAAAAACGTCGCTCGTGAATCTTATCCCGCGCTTTTATGATGTTACAGAAGGATACGTGTCCATAGATAGGGTTGATGTGCGGGAGATGGATTTGGTTGCGCTGAGAAGGCAAATCGGGATCGTATTGCAGACGTCACTGCTGTTCTCGGACACAATTAAAGCCAATATTGCCTATGGCCGCCCCGACGCGATGATGGACGAAATTGTCGCCGCGGCGGAAGCCGCGCAAGCCCATGAGTTCATTGAAGGCTTTACGAATGGATATGACACCATCGTAGGCGAGCGTGGCGTGACACTTTCAGGTGGGCAGCGTCAACGTGTGGCGATTGCACGCGCATTGCTTATGAACCCACGCATTCTGATTCTGGATGATTCGACTTCCTCGGTGGATACACAAACAGAGAAACTGATTCAGTCCGCGCTGGATGCCTTGATGGAAGGACGCACAACCTTTGTGATCGCACATCGCCTGAGCACGGTCCGCCGCGCGGATATGATTTTGGTGATGGATAGAGGTCAAATTGTCGAACGCGGCACGCACGCTGAACTGCTCGCGCGTGGCGGGCTGTATAAGGAAATCCATGATTTGCAGTTGATTGATCATGCAAAGTTCGCCGAGGAAATGGAGGAGTTGCAGGAAGAGAATATCATGCAAGTGAAAGAACATGATGAAATGTAAACCGCGCTTCGTCTGCGGGACTTCGGAAGACACTCAGCCCCTCCGCTCAGCGCGAGAAGAATAACTTATGACCACCAAAATCATTCCTCCAACATTCATTACCCAATCTGAAGAGCAGCTCGACAAAGGCTATGACCCCAAAGTCGCGCGGGGATTGCTGCAATTCTTGAAGCCATACTACGGGCAGATGTACATCTCACTGATCTTCATGATCATCGTGACTGCCGCGGCAGTATCGGGCCCATATTTCGTTAAACTCGCAATTGATGAAGGAATTGGCAAGAACGATCTGGTTGCCCTGCGAAATATTGCTCTGGCTTATCTTGTGGTTTCGATCATTCAATTGGTGACAAATATCGCGCGTGTGCGGATGATGTCGCGGGTGGGACAGCATGTTCTCTATGATGTTCGTACCGCGATGTTCGATCATCTGCAGAAACTCTCGTTGAGTTTCTACAACCGGTACAGTGTAGGGCGAGTCATCACGCGTGTCATCAATGACGTAGGTACATTGCGTGAGTTTGTGACGTGGGCAGTGCTTGCGATTGTCCGCAATCTGCTGGCGATCATTGGCACTATTATCGCCATGCTTACCCTCAATTTGCGTCTTTCGCTTCTCACGTTTACAGTGTTGCCTTTGATGGTTTTGGCGACCATTCTCTTCCGCAAAGCGGCCCGGCAGAATTATCGCAAGGTACGCGCCGCGGTCTCGTGGACAAACTCTGTGCTGGCAGAGAATGTCAACGGTGTGCGCGTGGTGCAGGCATTCTCGCGGCAGCCCTACAATTACAGGAACTTCAAGGATTATGTCAATCGCTACTTTTTGGAGAGAAGCCTGGACGCGGCGAAGGTGGCATCCATCTTTACACCCATTGTGGATGTGCTCGGGGCCATTGCAACCGCGGTCGTTGTCTATCTCGGAGGCACAGCGGTATTGGGCGAGTCGATCACAGCCGGAGTGTTGATCGCCTTCGTGCTTTACATCGATCGCCTGTTCGACCCCATCCGTGACTTAAGTCGTCGCTTCGATACGCTTCAATCTACGATGGCGGGCGGCGAGAGAATATTGGAGTTGCTCAATACGCCGGTTGAAGTTCAGGATGCAGAAGACGCGCGTGAACTGGGAGCAATTATCGGTGACGTCCGATTCGAGTCTGTCTCCTTTCATTATTCGGATGACCCGGCGTTGGTCCTGGATGGAATTGATTTGGATGTCCGCGCGGGCGAGACGGTTGCCCTGGTGGGGGAGACGGGCGCAGGCAAGACGACGATTGTCAAACTGCTGACTCGCTTCCATGACCCGACTTCGGGCTGCGTGCGCGTCGACGGCGTTGACCTGCGGAGAGTGAATCAGGGTTCGCTCCGCCGGCAGATGGGCATGGTGCTGCAAGACCCGTTCCTGTTCAATGGCTCGGTAAAGGAAAATATTTTGTTTGGTCGCCTGGACGCAAGCGATGAAGAGGTGATTGCCGCCGCGAAGGCCGTCGGCGCACATGACTTCATTGTACGCTTGAAGAATGGATACGATTCCTCGGTGGAGGAAGGCGGCGCGACGTTGAGCGTGGGCCAACGTCAGTTGATCTCGTTCGCGCGGGCGCTGCTTGCCGACCCGGGTATTTTGATCTTGGATGAAGCGACTTCATCAGTTGATACGCAGACCGAGCAGATCATTCAGCGCGCTCTGGCGACTCTCTTGAAAGGACGCACATCGTTTGTGATCGCGCACCGCCTCTCAACCATCACGAATGCCGATAAGATCGTCGTCATTCATGATGGAAAAATCATCGAGCAGGGGACACACGCTGAGTTGCTGACGAATCAGGAAATGTATTATGAGTTGTACCGGACGGGATTTCAGGAGTAAAATCTTATTGCTCTAAGCAACACGAATTACTTTTACAGTCCATTGGCAAAAAAGGAAAAAATGTGGATCCAATTATTATTGTGTTTTTACTTGGGGCGATTATCCTTGTTGCCATCCTGTCGTATTTAGATAATGTCATTAAGAAAAACAAAACAGAAAGATATTCATTAAGAGCTCAAAAGCAAATTGATGAGGCGATAGATTCAGAAGATATGAATTCACTTATCCAATATCTAAAATATTCGAATACTGAAGTCTCTTTAGAAATTTCTTATGACATTAAAATTGAGCAAAGAAAGAAGATTATTGATGGGTTTCGTAAGATTGGTTTACCTGCGGTTGAATCTTTGATTGCTATTTTGCAAGAACCAACTTCGCCTGAACGAGAGGAAGCAGCCCGCATATTAGGCGAAATAGGAGATCGGCAAGCAGTTCTGCCACTTATTCAAATTGTGCGAAATCCTAAAGCACCTGACCAGACTAACCTTCGAGGGTTTGCTACAATTGCGTTGGGAAAAATTGGGGATCCTAGAGCCGCTGCCCCCCTGTTTGAAGTGGCTGGCAATGATCCAAATGCCGATGAAAGGGTATTTGCTGGAAGCGCTCTTTTTGAATTAGGCGACCCACGTGCATTCGATATATTGATGAATTTGCTTCAGATCGGTAGTGCACATCTAATCTGGTCATCCAGAGCATATGGATTGTCCTCACTTGGCAAAACGCGAGATCCCAAAGCGATCCCCTTACTTATTGA
>Ga0214473_10005323_pt1 | contig 15428 bp, 13 predicted proteins | sample RVTome_7_FD_203509 | JGI IMG/M metagenome (GOLD analysis project Ga0214473, IMG submission 203509) | Soil microbial communities from uranium-contaminated site in the Upper Colorado River Basin, Wyoming, United States - RVT98D197 | ecosystem: Environmental > Terrestrial > Soil > Contaminated >... | reverse complement strand
GGGCAAGCATGATTTGCGGCCGGCATCTCTGAAGACCAGAGGCCACTATAGTCCGGGCTGGGAAGTTTCAGGGGGAAGGCTGATCTTTGTCTCCGGACAGATTCCGTGGGATTCCAAAGGGCGGACCGTGGCAAAAAGCGATGTAGAAGGTCAGGCGCGACAGGTTTTTAAGAACATACGCGCCGTCTTGGCAGAAGCGGGTGCGAGCCTCGAGGATGTGGTCAAAATCTCTATTTTCCTACGGGACATTCGCTACCGGGACATCGTTAATCAGGTCAGGAGCGAGTTCTTCAGGCCGCCTTACCCTGCGAGCACCCAGGTGGCTGTCGCCTCGCTGGTAGACCCTGATTGGCTCGTGGAAATTGAGGCGATAGCCTTCGCCGAACGCTAACGACTCAGCGCCAATCCTGTCTACTGTGAATGGCATTTTCTGCCCACGGCCTACCGCCACTTCCCAAAGGTGGTTGGGCGGAACATGTGTTTGGGGTACAGACCGAGCGGGCGGGGGGGAGTGATTGTGCGAGTGATTGGCTTGGTGAGGCTGAAAGCCAAGATTGAGTTGAGGGATCTGACTTACAAATTGGACCCCTGCTGCGTGTTGGTGGGGGCCTTAGGTAAGAACTCAACCAAATGCCTTTGGATCAAAGGAGGAAAAAAATGGGAAAGAACATGAATCGTAGAACAGTCCTTAAAGGGTTAGGCGCCGCCGTCGGCGGTGCAATGCTTTCAGGCGCTCCTGCTCTCGTCAGAGGCCAGGAAGTGGCGCTACTATGCGTATACGCCTCCCCTTCACCAATATACGTTGTTGCTGAAGGAGTTCGCGCAGGAGGTGGAGCAGAAGACGAATAGGCGGCTCCAGGTCACCGTCTTTCCCGGAGGAGAGCTCCCTTACAATCCCACAGAGGTTTTGAATATTGTGCGCGACCGCTTTGTCGAGGGCGGCGAAGCCGTGGCCGACTTCGTGGCCGGGAGCGTTCCGCTTCTCAACCTGACCAACCTCCCCATGCTGATCACAAATTTGGGGGAGCTCGAAACAGGAATGAAGGCGTTTATGCCCCATGTACAAGGAGAGCTGGAACGCATGGGCCAGCAGTCGCTGTTCTGGGACTTCGGCTCGATTAAAGTGATTTTCGGAAAAGGCAAGCCCGTAGAGAAATTGAGCGACCTGAAAAATGTCCGGATCCGGGCTTTTGGCGCCGTAGACTCAAAGTTTGTGCGCCTCCTCGGAGGCACCCCGGTCGCGTTGCCTCCCACCGAAGTCCCCCAGGCTATGCAGCGTGGCGTAATGGATGCCATCATTGCCTCGGCCCAGTTTACGGTGGGAAGCAAGTGGGACGACCTGATCCAGTGGGGCTATCTGCTGGAAATGAGTGCCATTGCGATGTATGAAACGGTGAACCGCGCGGCATTCCAGGCGCTGCCTCCGGATATTTCAAAAGTGGTGATGGAAACGGCATCAGCCTTCCAGAAGAAATGGAACAGTTCTGTGCTCGCTCTGGAGAAAACATCGCGAGAGTCCATGCAGAAGAAAGGCATCAAGCTGATCACCGCATCCCCTGAGGATTACAAGCAGGCCCTGCATATCGCGGCACCGACGTGGGACGAGTGGGCCAATTCTGTCGGCCCGAAGGGGGTGCAGGCGCTTCAGGATGTGAGAAAGGCCGTCGGGAAGTAAATGTGTTCCGATGGGTTTTCCAATTGAGGTATGAACAATGACCCAAACCAGGCGAATGATTTTGTTTTTTTCATCGCTGGGCCTCTGGATTTCTGGAATTGCCGTCCTCCTGATGACGCTTCTGATCACGGTTGAGGTGGTCGGCCGGCGAGTTTTGAATTTCACAACGTTGATCGCAGATGAGTTCTCGGGATATCTCCTGGTCGTCATCACCTTCATGGGGGCGGCATACACATTGAAGTCAGGCGGTTTCACGCGCATGGAGCTGGTCTACAATCAATTCAAGACCACAGGCCGCCGGGTTCTCGACTTCGTTTTCAACCTGGTCTCTCTCGCCTTCCTCATCATCCTCGATTACTGGCTCTGGGATCATATCATTTCAAACTACCGATCGGGTATGGCCTCCATCTCGATCCTCCAGACCCCGCTTTACATTCCCAAACTCTTTATGGGCGTGGGCGCAACCCTGCTCCTTTTCCAGGTGGTCCTCGATCTTGTTGCGCTGGTCTGGCCTCAGCCAAAGAAGGGTAAGGAGGGAATCTAAAACATGGCATGGGAAATAGCGTTCATCCTCAACTCATTCGTGTTGCTGACCCTCCTCATAGGAGGTGAGCGGATCGCCTTCGGCCTGGGCGCCGCAGGCCTCTTCGCCCTTTTCATCCACGGGGGAGGAATCAACTTTCATCCCCTGGGCACGGTCGTCTGGAACAGTGTTAATAGCTTCACCTTGACGGCGATTCCTCTTTTCGTCTTCATGGGGGAAATGGTCCTTCATGGAGGCATTAGTCAGAGATTCTACCGTGGGATGGGACTTATCTTTTCTCGCCTTCCAGGTGGCCTCCTTCAAGCCAACATAGTCTCCTGTGCCATTTTTGCGGCGGTCACGGGGGTTAGTGTGGCCACGGCCGCTACCGTAGGGACGGTGGCCGTACCGGAGCTGACGAAACAAGGATACGACCGCAAGATGATCTTTGGCTCTCTTGCAGGCGGAGGGACCCTCGGGATCCTGATCCCTCCGAGCGTGCCTTTCATTATCTACGGAGTCATGGCCCAGGAGTCAATTACGGATCTTTTCGCTGCAGGAATCATTCCCGGCATCGTTCTTTCGCTGATCTTTATGATCTACATTGCTTTCCGTGTGCTCATGAAACCGCACCTTGCACCCAAATCCCAGGAGACGCATCTCCCCTTCCGGGAGAAAGTATTGATTCTCCTCCACGCCCTTCCGGTTTTCGGACTGATTTTCATCGTGCTCGGCGGGATCTATTTCGGCATCATGACACCCACGGAGGCTGCGGCGGTTGGGGCCTTCGTTGCCATCGTCATGAGCGCATGTTACGGGAAGCTCGACTTTTCGAATTTAAGGCTGGTCCTCTCACAGACGGTGAAGACCACGTCGATGATCCTTCTCATCATGGCCGGGGCTTCGATATTCTCATTTGCGCTGGTCAATTCAGGAATTAACCGGGAGCTCACCAACTGGGTTGTTTCCAAGGGGCAGGTCCAAGCCACATTCTTCATCCTGATCTGCATCATTTATCTCATCATGGGCTGTTTCTTCGATCCCATCTCAATGATTGTCCTGACTATGCCCGTCCTCTATCCCATTGTCTTGAAATTCGGGTTCAATCCCATCTGGTACGGAGTGATTTTGGTACTCGTAATCGAGGTGGGCTTGATCACGCCTCCTGTGGGGTTCAATCTCTTTGTCATCCACGGGATTTCCGGCGGTCGGCCCATGAATGAAATCATCCGGGGCTCGGTGCCGTATGTCGTGATGATCCTTGTGATGATCGTGATTCTCTATTTTTTTCCGCAGATCGCCCTTTGGCTTCCTCAGGCCCTGAAATGAGCTTGGGCCATGGAAAGAGAGGAGGTGAGATATCCCTTCAAGATCATTTCGCAGGTTCATGCTTTCAAGCCCTTTACCTGACTACTCACCATATCTAATTGGAGGACACAAGATGAAAAAGATCTCATTGTTTTTAATCGCGTTTGTAATGATTTCCCTCGCCTTTTGCATCGATTCGAACGCTGCGGCTAAGACTTACGTGATGAGGATTGGTTATGCCACAAAAGGCAACCCCCTGGACATGGCCGCTAACAATTTTCTGGAGAAGATGAAGAAAAGAGGGGGCGACCAAGTGAAGGTTGAGCTTTATCCGGCCGGTCAACTGGGAAGCAATGAAACAATGCTTCAGCAGCTGCAGCAGGGAACGATTCAGGGTGTGATGAACCCCCCCGGTTTCCTCGGTGGAAGATACGATCTCGTAACGATACTGGATCTGCCCTATTTTCTGAAAACGGACCTTTTGTCCGCGGTGAAGATTCTGAATGGACCCCTCGGCCAAAAGCTCACAAAGGGTTTGGAAGAAAAAGGGATGATCAACATTCGATTCTACCCTGAGGGAAACCAGGTTGTCCTGGCAAAATTCGCGATTCAAAATCTCGATTCCTTTAAAGGCAAGAAGATCCGGGTGATGCAATCTCAGATTCAAATCGATACGTATAATGGATGGGGAGCAAGTGGAATTCCAATGGGTGTCCCGGAACTCTATACGGCCTTGCAGCAGGGAACAGTCGATGGGGTTTCCGCAACGGAGATGTTTTTCTATACTATGAAATACCACGAAATTTGCAAGACCCTGTTTACGGCGCCACAAGTCCCCACACCCTCGATGCTCATTGTCAACAAGAAGTGGTATGAAGGCCTGCCTTCGGATCTTAGAAAGGCGGTCAATGAATCGGCGGCCGATGATAAGGAGCTATTGGAAAAGGCGGTCTCCATGAATAACAACGCCGTTGAGATGATGAAGAAAGCAGGCGTAAGTGTCGTTACCCCTACGGGTGATCTTCTTAAAGAGCTCGAAGGAAGGGCCAAAAAGGTTCATGAAAATTTCCTGAAGACCCATCCTGAAGCAAAACCTTTCTACGATGAGTTTGTGCAGAGCTTAAAGAAGTAAAAAATGGCTGTGGAAAATAAGGGCGGGCATTCAAAAAGTTTCATTTGAGTGCCCACCTCGCTTCTCACTCGAACGGATCTGGCAAGTTGATCTGATGTCAGCCCGTGCCCTACGATCCAGGCGCTTTGCGCGGTGGCGTTGCCGTCTTAAATCATTTGCCCGCGTGCAGGAATCTTGATAATCAGGGACATGATTAGCCACCTAAAGGGATATCAAGCATGACCACTCGCCAGAGTTCGACAATTGACAAAATTATCTCTGCTCTCAATATTTTATCCGTTTTCTTCCTGGTTGTGAGCGTCGCAGTGACTTTCATGAATGTTCTGCTTCGGTACGTTTTCAAAAGTCCTTTGCATTGGGCGGATGAGCTGGCTACTCTGTCGTTGGTGGCCATGGTTTTCCTGCCGATCGCAGTCATCGAAAAGACAGGAGACCACTTGCGGCTCACTATCTTGTTTCAGATATTCGGCGAAAGGATGAAAACCCTTTGTGACTATTTGCGGATCTTGGGGACACTCGCAATCAGTCTCTATTTCGTGGTCACGGGGTTTCCCGTCATTTACCAAAATTACTTGCTGGCGAATAAGACCGCGTCTCTAAAGATTCCTACGGCTTTGACTTTTGCCCCTATTCCCATTGCCTTTTCTGCGGTTGCATTGGTGAATCTTTTCTTGATTTTCAAGTTGATATCCAGGAAGAGGCAGGAATAAGATTCTCAAAGTAGAGGAATAGATGGTAATCAGCTTGGTTATCCTTCTTGCTACCATGACATTAGGCTTGCCGATTTATCTGGCGTTGCTCTTCAGCGGACTTTATGTGTTAGCTGTCCTTGACGTCCCTGCAGGTTTCGTCATTGCTACTTTATACGACGGAGTATACAAGTTTGCACTTTTGGCTGTGCCTTTCTTTATTCTGGCGGGTGTACTGATAGAAAGAACTTCCTTCTCGGAAAGATTGATCGATTACGCGTTAAAGTGGTCAAAAAAGGTCAGGGGAGGCATTCCCATTTCGGGGGTTATTGCAAATGAGTTCTTCGGGACGGTTTCCGGTTCATCGGCAGCTGCCACAGGTACGGTCGGGAAGATCCTTTTCCCCGTCATAGCTGAGAGCGAGGGAGAATCCTTCGCTGTAGGTCTGCTGACTTCGGCGGGCGCATTGGCCATTGTCATGCCGCCAAGCATCACGATGGTGCTTTATGGCGCGGTGGTGAATGTCTCCGTAGGCAAGCTCTTTTTGACGGGGATTATTCCGGCTTTAATCATCGGATTCATCTTGTCTGTTTACATTGTGTGGCGTGCCAAGCCAGTTACGAAGAAAGCTAGGGAATGGAAACCGATGGAGAAGAAAGGCGTCTCCTCTCTTAGGAATTCGATTGCTATTGTCAGTGTTTTCTTTTTGCCGGTTTTGGTACTGGGAGGCATCTATGGGGGGATCTTCACGCCGACCGAGTCCGCAGCGGTTGCTGTGATTTACGTCGTTTTGATCGCTCTTTTCATTTTGAAAGAAATCAATTTCAAACTGATTCTTTCATCCCTTTCGGAGGGATCGAGGCTGACATGCCAGATCTTTGTTTTGATTGCTGCCAGCAGTGTATTTTCACAAGCACTGACTATGGCGCAGGTACCCCAGAAATTGGTTAACATTTGCCAAGGTCTCTCTCCAATGATGTTTCTGATTGTCTTAAATACTGTTTTGATCTTCGTCGGCATGTTTTTCGACCCGGCTTCGGCAGTATTGGTTCTTGCCCCGATTGTGGCGCCGGTTGCTAGTGCCATCGGGATCGATTTGATCCACTTAGGGATTGTCTTTACGGTCAATATTGCGATTGGCATGTTTACGCCGCCATTTGGTTTAAACCTATTTGTAAGCCAGGCTGTGTTCAAAAAATCCTTGGAAGAGATTGCAAAGTCGTTGATTCCGTTCTGGGTCTGGTACTTAGTTGCTTTGGCGATTATTACTTTTTTACCAGAAATTTATATGTGGGTTCCGAATATGCTCTTGAAGTAGTTTGGGAAACTGGGCCAACCAAAAACAAAAAGAAAGAGGGAAGAGAATATGGTTATGGAATATTTCAAACAAGCGAGAGAGTTTTATGCGAGCAAAGGAATCGGGCAGAAAATAGGTTTTGGTGAGAAAGCCGCAGTGGTTGTCGTCGATTTTCAGACGGGATTCACAAATATAAAAAGTCCGCTGGCTACCGATTATTCGGAGCAATTAAGGGCGACCAGGAAACTATTGGACCGGGCAAGAGAAAAAAGCGTCCCGATCTACTATACGATTACCTCCTATCGAACCGATCGAAAGGATGCGGGCGCATGGGGGAAAAAGATGGGAGGAATATTCAATTTTCTGGTGGAGGGTTCGGACTGGGTGGCATTGGATGAGCGATTGGGAAGGCTCGATAGTGAACCGATTATTTACAAGAAGTATCCATCCGCTTTTTTTTCAACGCCCCTCCAATCCATGCTCGTGCCCGATCGCATTGATACGATTGTTGTTACGGGATGTGTGACAAGCGGATGCATCAGGGCGACAGTCGTCGATGGAGTATCGCTGGGGTACCGTGTGATTGTTCCGCAAGAATGTGTTGGGGATCGACATGAGGTACCCCATGAGGCGAATCTTTTTGATATCGACACAAAATATGGTGACGTGGTTTCGCTAAAGGAAGTCTTGAACTATTTAGAAAGCTTTTAAAGGGGATGTCTCATACAGGTCTAACTTCAATTCTTATCCCAGCAGGCGATTCCTTGCTTGATCGATGAATGAAATGCTCTTGCGACTATTGTCAGGAGCGTGTTTCACAGGGAAGAGGAGGATATCTTGAATATAGAAGAACTCCACAGAATGGGCACAAGGTTAGAACAGTGGCTCCGGATCTGGGTGCATCCAATCGCGGTGAAACTGCTTAAGGATGATTGTGATGCACTTCATGGAGCCGTCATGCCATCTCGAGACTTAAGGAAGAGACTGAATTTGTGTCAAGCCTTTTCAATGGCCCAGCGAAACGGCGATTGTATTGCTCTGTTCAAACAAGATCACTGGTGTTTTGAACCTGTCATCGGATTTGGAATAGTCGAGCGTATTCCAAAATTCTTGTCAGGATATCATCGTTACCCGGATAGTGCTCGGGATCAAAAGGCGGGGGCGGAGTGGTGTCATCATATGCCCCACCTTGAACACGGTGTGTATACCGGAGTGGCCGTCGCCCCCATTCATAAGTGCCCATTCATGCCTGATGTGATCGTCATGCATATCAATGGCATGATGGCGAGCCAGTTGCTCATCGTCAAAAACTGGATAGACGGAAAAGACATTCTCTGTCAGCTATCCGGACATGCCGGCTGTGTCTATGCCATTGTTCCAGCCCTCCAGAAGCGTGATTGCAATGTGGCCATCCCCTGTCGTGGAGATCGACAAGTGGCCATGGCCCAGGATGACGAAGTATTCTTTTCCCTCGTCCCTGAAATGCTCCCTGATTTTATGGCCGGAATCGATGTGCTGGAACAAAACAACTGGGGCATTCCCATGAGGCACTTCCTCAAAGAGGAAGTTGAGATGCGCCCCAAATATATTGAGATGGCTGAGCTCCTCGGTATGGAAGTATCACCATCTGCTCAAAGAAAAGACCCCGAACAATAGGGTCTTCTTAAGTCTCTATCAAAAAGTGAAAGAGTTTAATCAACCATTTTTTCTGCGAAATTGTCCATTTGGAACAAGTTATGAAACGGGATTCTCAGAAGGTTCTAGTGTGAGGCCTCCGGGAAGGGATTATTTGCCCCCTTTGGAGGCCTTCTTCCTTTATTTCTTCCCCAATGCCACTTGTACACTATTTCTTAACGGAGGGAACCATGACAACGAAATACATTACCGAGAAAACTTCACCGTTATTTGAGTCATCGACTGGCAATAAAAGAAAAATGATTCTTATCTACGGTGACGAAGTAAAAACCACGGGATCTAAAGTCAATAAACGAATTCAGTCAGATTTCCGCGGACGTGAGGGGTTTATCTCTGAGAACCATTTAGGGAATGCTCCTGTGCTTGAAATCTACTTCATTGGCGTAGGACATGGAGATTCTACATTCATCGTTACGCCAAAACGCAAAAAAATCCTTATTGATGGTGGATTAGGCAACAGGGCTTTTGGGTTTCTTTCTTGGAAATATATGCTTGAAAAGGGCGGATCCCCAATTAATATTGATCTCCTTGTTCTCAGCTATGCTGATAAAGACAATATTGAGGGGCTCATCCCCATTATCAAACATCCAAAAATTAATGTGAAGCGGATCATACACAACGGCATTGCTATCTTCAAAAAACACTCATTTAAGACGATATTAGGAAATCTTGACTCCGAGGGTGACTATCTGACAACCCGACATTCCAGCATAACCGATCTCCGTGGCCTCGCCCTTGATTCTCAATTTGAATCCTGGAGGCAGGCAATCGCTGCGGGGGGAACTTCCTATACCGCCGTCGATTCCTCCATGGGGAGACTCAATATTGGCGACCCTGAAATAAATATAGACATCCTTGGCCCCCGCCTTGATACCTACAGAGGAAAACCGGCTTATAAGTGGTTTGGAGGTGAAGCTCCAACCATAAATGGCCATTCGGTAGTCATCCGTCTAACCTACAAAGATATTTCTGTCCTCCTCTCTGGAGATGTCAACAGAAAAGGGTCTGAAAACCTCCTTCAAGATCCATCCATCACGCCAAGATTAGATGCACATATATTTAAGGCCCCCCACCACGGAAGTCACGGTTTCCATAAATTTTTCCTCAAAGCGATCAACCCCCAGTTATCCATCATCTCCTCTGGAAACGAACCAGATCGTGGGCACCCCAGAGCAGCTTATATAGGGGCCATCGGTCGTGTATCAAGATCGACTGAACCCCTTGTGTTCTCAACGGAGATTGCGGCTACCTTTGTGGAGGAAAGGGGCGGTAAAAGGAAGGATGAAATACCCACAGCGGAAGAGGAATTGGCATCGTTGGATGTGACAAAGCCTGAGGCCGTCGCCTCTGCCCGAATAAGATTCAAGAGGCGTCTTCATGGGATGATCAATGTTCGAACCGATGGTGATAATCTCTTTGCGGCTCGAAGAGTGGCGGCTGGATATTGGTGGGAATCTTATGGGCCTATTACGCCTTCTCCCAGGCCATGGGGTTAAAAGACCTTTAAAATAGGGTTTGAGCTGCCGAAAGAACTTTTCAGGTAATTACACCGGCAGGTTGCAGATATAGACCTCATCGTGTATACTGCTTACCAGTAACCTGTAAAAAAACAATCCTCAACAGAACCCATGTCTCTGATGCGAGTCTGGCGATGGTTCATCAGGATGGCCTTTCGGCGAACGGGCGGAGCGAACCCGTGAGTCAAGGAGAAGGAGCCGGAGATGTTGAGTCCCTATCGAGCCTTGGATTTGACCGACGAGAAAGGTCTTTTATGCGGTAAGATTTTGGCTGATCTTGGAGCGGACGTCATTCAAGTTGAAAAGCCGGAGGGAAATCCCGCGCGAAGTATTCCCCCTTTTTTTGAAGACATCGCCGACCCAGAGAGAAGCCTCTTTTGGTTTGCCTTCAGCGCCGGCAAGAGAAGCATCACCCTGAATTGGGAGTCCGAGGCTGGAAAGGATCTATTTAAGAGACTCGCCAAGACAGCCGATTTTATCATCGAGTCATTCCCCCCTGGTTATCTGGAAAGAAAAGGTCTGGGTTACGAGGTATTGACTAAAATAAATCCCCGCCTCATGATGGCCTCCATTACACCCTTCGGGCAAACCGGTCCCTTCAAAGACTTCAAAGCGGGTGACCTCATCGCTTCAGCCATGGGTGGGATGGTTTGCTGTACTGGAGAGCCGGATCGCGCTCCGGTGCGAATCAGTGCGGACCTGGCTTATTGTCAGGCGGGCGTTCACGCTGCGATAGGGCTTTTAATTGCCCTCTCTAACCGCGCAACCACGGGACAAGGACAACAGGTGGATGTCTCGATGCAAGCCAGCACCGTTCGAACGCTACATACTCAGTTGCCGTATTGGGAATATAGCAACCACATTGTGCAAAGGTCTGGGATACGGCGGTTTCGAGGAGGGGTCTCGACGCAAGAGATCTGGCCCTGCAAAGATGGCTTCGTGTCTTGGATGTTCTTCGGGGGTGCCGTTGGGACGCAGCAGATGCGGCTCATGGTGGAATGGATGGAAGGTAAGGGGATGGCTGGCAGTCTTGCCGCTGAAGTGCAAGATTGGGCAGCCCTCGACTTGACGAAGGTATCCTCGGAGAAAATTAAGTCATGGGAGAGGGTGATAGGCGACTTCTTCCTTGCTCATACCCAGAAAGAGCTTTATCAAGGGGCTCTGGAAAAACGCATACCGCTCACGCCGTTGAATGACATGTCAGGGGTTGTTGAAGATGAGCAGCTCGCTGCCAGAGGCTTCTGGGTGGGTGTTGACCACGCTGAGTTAAGGACCAACATCCGCTACCCGGGATTTCTCTTCCTGACCAGCGAAGAGAAATGTATGCCGAGAGCCAAGCGGCGCGCGCCTTTCATCGGTGAACATAATGCGGAGATTTACATCGGAGAATTGGGCCTCCGCGAAGACCAATTGAATTTCTTGCGAAGAGAGGGAATTGTGTAGGCAGTTTGAAATGGAAAGGACAGCACTCGAAGGGATAAAGGTCATTGATTTCAGCTGGGCATTTGCTGGGCCTTTTATCGGAGCGTATTTGGGCGATTATGGAGCACAAGTCGTCAAAGTGGAGAGCCATTCTCGCCTGGATATCACAAGAGTGACCGCACCCTACAAAGATGGAATCACGGGCATCAACCGTTCGGGTTGTTTTCTCGTCGTTAACAATAGCAAGTACGGGATCACGCTCAACTTGAGACATCCCCGTGCGTCTGAGATTATAAAGAAGCTCATCGCCTGGGCTGACGTTATTGTCGAAAACTTCGGGGCAGGAGTGATGGAGAGGCTGGGGCTGGGCTATGATGAACTCAAAAAGATAAAACCAGAGTTGATTATGCTGAGCGCAACGATCCAGGGTCAGACGGGGCCACGCTCAACCTTTGCTGGGTATGGGTGGAACACGGTTGCTCTGACGGGGATTGGTAATCTTACCGGCTGGCCAGACCGGTCTCCGGTGGGCACGCTTCAAGCCTACCCTGACAGCGTGGTCCCTTGGTTTGGTGTTGTGGCTGTCTTAGCCGCTATAGATTATCGCCGCAGGACGGGCAGGGGACAATACATTGATGTGAGTCAGTATGAGACCACCTGCCATTTTCTGGCGCCCCTTCTCTTGGATTATATCGCTCATCATAGGGTAGCCATGCGGGCTGGAAACCGGAGCCCCTATGCCGCGCCACACGGGGTGTATCGGTGCCGAGGCGACGACCGGTGGTGCGCCATCAGTGTCTTTACTGAAACGGAGTGGGAGGCTTTTTGTCGAGTTCTAGGCTCACCCGTCTGGGCAAGGGATGAGAGGTTTGCTTCGCTTCAAGGAAGGAAGGAAAACGAGGAGGAGCTTGACAGGCGAGTCGAACAGTGGACGATCAACTTTGCGCCCGAAGAAGTTATGGCTCTCATGCAACAGGCGGGTGTGCCGGCTGGAGTTGTAAAAACAAATAAGGAGTTGTTTGAAGATCCTCAGCTGGAGCACCGGGGTTACTTCCAGCGTGTGGAGCATCCTGAAATTGGGCAGTGCTATCAACAGGCATGGCCGATCACGCTTTCAATAAGCCCGCTCAAAATCCGTCCTGCGCCTTGTTTAGGCGAGCACAACGAATACGTGTACACCCAAATACTGGGGCTATCTGACCAGGAATTTGTCGATTATCTTGACATGGGTGTCTTTGAATAGGATTAGGCCCTCTTTTGCATCAGCTCGCAGAGTAAGTCTACTGCTCGTTTCGCAAAAAGCTCATCATTGATATGAGCATCCACCTCAACGATTCTAATCGAGGGCTTAAGGTTTTGCCTCAATACCTCCACGAAAGCCCTGTCTGCCTCCGGATCATAAAGAGCCTTCCCCCTTCTATTTGCGGGTGAGAACCCCTGATTGGGGACGACCACTACGATTGGACCAAGGGCCCTATTCAGTTTCTCCGCTATGGTTTTGCCTACGGATGCCATCTCGTCTTTGTTCGCCCGAACGATAGCAACTTCTGGAGTGTGCCTGTATACTTTCCGTTCCCTTAAGCTCTCAGGGATCTTTTCTGGAGGGCTAAAAACAATGAAATCCAGGCAACCCGGAACAATGACTTGAGGGATACCTTTCTTGCCAGCCGCCTCTAATCTCGCCGGGCCGGCATCGCAATACCCCCCATACATGTGGTCCATGACCTCATGGGTCACGAGGTCAAGCACGCCATTAATCAACCCTTGCTGAACTGCATCCTCCAATGCGCGTCCGCCCGTCCCCACCGTATGGAAAGCCACCACCTCAAAACCTTTGTCTTCGAGAATTTTCTGAGCTGAGAAGACAGCGCGGTTAATCCCTCCCATACTACTCATTGCAATGAAGGGCTTGTGTGAGACCTCAGGACCCCGGTCTGCAGCCACTGCCCCCATCGCGGCTCCGGCTGCGCAAGTCAACAGTCTTTTCGTCATCCGATTCAAGCCGACAATATCGGTCACCGAATGAACGAGAGTGATGTCTTTGGTGCCGATGTAGGGTCGCATATCCCCTGAAGCGATGGTACTGACCATGACCTTGGGTATACCAAACGGTAATGCCCTCATCGCTGCCGTGCCTATAGTGGTACCCCGCGATCCGCCTAAACACATGATCCCATCCAACCTACCGGAATCGCAAAGGCTCTGAGCAATCTTTGACGCTCCTTTCATCATTACTCGGATTTCCTTATTTTCATCTGTGGGGTCAACCACATCCTGAATTTTTACCCCGGCAGCCCTCGCCACCTCCTCACGGGAAATATCCGGCTCAAACTGGGGGGCGCCACGCGTTCCAGCATCTACGACGATGACATCGAAGCCCCCGCGGAGCATCTGATCCTTAACGTACGCATACTCTTTCCCCTTACTATCTAAACGTCCCAGCAAAACGATCGTTTTTTTCACTCTCTCCTCCGATCATTCATCTCGTTAGAAACCCCTGTCTTTTGGAACGGAGTTTACTCTCTCCGCCAAATAGCTTGTCACCTAATCTTTGGTCCGTGAACCATATACTATACCTTTGGCAGCAGAATAACAATGTCGTAGTGGAATAAGCAAAACCTGCCGGGTCTACCCTATCGAGACCCTCTTTTGATTATTGACCCATTCGGCTGGGTAAAGAAGCACCGCCCGGGGTAAAGCCTGAGCCCTTCGGTCTGACCTCTGGTCGAAGGCAAGCCCGGGCCTCCAGGCCAGGGAGTCGAAGAGTTGACATTCCCGAGGGAATGACCTACCTTAAATGCAACGATATTGTGCGGATTGATATGCGAAAAGGTGAATGAGGGGCACAAGGAATGTAACGATGAAGAATGGTAAGCAGGCGACTCCCTGCTCGAGCACTTTGAGAGCGACAACGAGAGGGTTCTGAAAGGGGGACGTGATCTTGAAAAAAATTGTTCTATGTATAGGGACGCTGGATACGAAAGGACCCGAACTTCTGTACATAAAGCAACTGATAGAGCAAAGGAGTGGGTACGGGGCTTTGGTCATGGATATTGGTAGCCTAGGCAGGGCTCACTTCACCGCCGACATTACAGCCGAGGAAGTCGCTAACGCAGCGGGGAGAAAAATACAAGAAGTGAGGGATCTTAAAGAGGCTGGTCCAGCAGCGAAGATTATGGCCGTCGGAGCCGTAAGGATAGTGAAAGACTTGTACCATTCAGGAAAATTTCACGGGGCTATTTCCATCGGGGGTGGAACGGGGTCAGGAGTCGCTTCTGCTGTGATGAGAGAACTTCCCATCGGGATGCCCAAGTTTATGCTTTCCTCCCAGAAGATTGTGCAAGCCGGCATCAGAAAATATGTAGGGACTAAGGATATCGTCATTATGCCATCGGTAGCTGATATCGCTGGATTTAATAGGCTAACAAGGGATGCTTTGAGAAAGTCCGTTGGTGCCATCATAGGCATGATGGAAACAGCAGAGAACGAGGTGTCCGAAAAACCGCTTGCCTTCATGACGATGACGGGCCTGTCCACCGGCTGCGGGCTTAAAGTCAAGTCGTTCCTGGAGGAGAAAGGATTTGAAGTAGCGGTATTTCATACCATTGGTGTCGGGGGGGAGACCCTTGAAGAACTGGTGAAAACCTATCGGGTGAGCGGGGTGATAGAATTAGGATTGAACGAGATCGGGAATGAGCTTTTTGACGGGTTAGCTTCGGCTGGCCCAAATCGGCTTGAAGGTGCGGGTGAGAAAGGGATTCCTCAAATTATCACCCCGGGCTGTATTGACATGATAAACTTCCTTGGTCCGGAAACATTGCCCGACCGGTACAAGGATCGTCCTCTCTGTTTTCATAACCCGCAGGCGACCATGCCGAGATTAAATGCTGAGGAATTTAGATTGCTTGGCGAGACAGTGGGCAAGAAACTAAACCGCGCAGTTGGTCCGGTGAGAGTTCTCATTCCTATTCGTGGTTTTTCTTCCCTCGATTGCCAAGGGAACATTTTTTATGACCCTATTGCTGACAGGGCGTTTATTGACTCTTTAAAAAGTTCGTTGAAAGAAGCTATTGAAGTGAGGGAAATTGATGCGCACATCAATGATGAGGAGTTTGCTGATATAGTGGCAAGTGAGTTCTTGGATATCATCAAAGCCTAATGACTCCTGTT
>Ga0214473_10005322_pt1 | contig 15429 bp, 12 predicted proteins | sample RVTome_7_FD_203509 | JGI IMG/M metagenome (GOLD analysis project Ga0214473, IMG submission 203509) | Soil microbial communities from uranium-contaminated site in the Upper Colorado River Basin, Wyoming, United States - RVT98D197 | ecosystem: Environmental > Terrestrial > Soil > Contaminated >... | reverse complement strand
CGCCGAGCGGAGCCCCTCGTCGCTGTTTCGGATCGACGCGGACGGTCGGGCGAAGTTGGACCTCGGTGCCTGCCTGTTCAGTCCGGACGAGGCCGCGGCCTGTGCGCACGGCGCCGTGGAATTCACCTCGGACTACCGGCTGGCGGCGTCCGGTCGCGCGGCGCTGGTCACGCCCGCCGGCGAGATCAACCTGGCGCGCGCGCTCGACGAGCGGGCCCGCCGCCTCTTCGGGCGGTCGCTCAGGCTCCGATCCGTGGTGGCGGGAAGCTGCAACGGATGCGAGGGGGAGCTGGTGGCGCTGGGGAACGTGGTGTTCGACCTGGCGCGTTTCGGGGTTCAGTTCGTCGCGTCGCCGCGCCACGCCGACGGCATCGTGGTGACCGGCGCCCTGAACACCAACATGCGGTCGGCCCTGGAGCAGACCTACGAGGCGGTACCGGCGCCCAAGTTGGTCATCGCGGTGGGGGCGTGCGCCATCAGCGGTGGCCCGTTCCGGGGCAGCCCGGAAGTCGCCAACGGGGTGGACGACCTCTTGCCGGTGGACCTCTGGGTGCCCGGCTGCCCGCCCCATCCCTTCACGCTGCTGGATGGGTTGCTGCGGTTGTTGGGACGGATGGCGGGAAGATGATTGATCACTGGTCATTCCCGACGACCGCGAGCCACCGGCCGTCCGGGCTCACCGCCAGCCGAGTGAGATTCCGCAATCCCTGAGGCCCCAGATCGCCGACCTCGACCCACGCGGTGTCGCGGCCCGGCCGGAACGTGAGCACCCGGCTCCCGTCGGCCGCGAACAGGGCGCCGTCATGCCACGCGAAGAAATCGTTGCGCGGCGCGCGGGCCAGCGGCCGGATGGTGAGGGACGGCAGGTCGAGGCGCGAGATCTGATACGCCCCGGCGTGCAGCTGCGAGAACAGCACGCTCGACCGGCCCTCCACCCGCGCGAACGCCCGGCCCACGTTCCCCGCGATGACCCGCGGGGCCGTGCCCGGCGCGGACACGATCTGCACGGTGGCCGGCGACCCGAGGACGAACAGCGCGAGGCCGCCGCCTTCGATCCAGGCGTGGTAGCCCACCGGCTTCACGTCGGCCAGTACCAGCTCGGCGCTCGTGCCGTCAAACTTGAACGCCCAGAGCCGCTGGGTGGAATCGGCTTCCACCCGGATGACGGAGAACCATCCGGGCCGGTGCGGGATGGGGGTGGGAGAGTACTCGCTCTCGGAGGTCGTGGTGACGCGAACCGCCGCCCGGGTGGTGAGATCGTACCGCCAGGTATCGGCCTGGCGGCCTTCCCGGATGGAGGTATAGAGGACCCCCGAGCCATCCGGCAGAAAGAACGGCTGGTTGTCGTATCCCGGCCGCGCCGTCGCGTTGACGGGGGTGCCGAGCTTCCAAGCGTCACCTGCTCGGGAGAGCGGCACCAGGTAGATGTCGGTGGACGGCACTTGGGCGGCGGCACTACCGGCCATCAGATACAGGGTCAGGGCGACACTCGCCGCGATACGCGGCATGAAGCCGCGGCTCGGCCAACTGTCGTCGGAGACGACCCGAGCGGCCGCTTCATGCGGCAGGTGGCCGAGTCGCGGCTTCATGTCGCGCTTCCCGGACGGGAGGCCGTCAGCGGGTCCAGCGGTTGTTGGTCCGGTCCACGTCCGGGAAACGACGTTCCGCATCGATGGTCACCTCCGTCACTGGGGCTCCGGCCGACACCTTGATCTCGGCCCGGGTGGCGCCCCCGAGCCAGGTCTCTACCGGGATCTCGTGGGTTTCGGACGACCCGTCGGCCCGGCGGACGGTCACGCGGGCCGGCATCGGCGCCCAGCCCCGGTCCTCGATGACGATCGTGGTGCCCGTGCCGTCCGCGGTCACCGCCCCCACCGCCTGATCCAGGGTCCAGGTTTCGTAATACCACGTTCGCCAGAACCAGTCCAGATCGCGACCGCTCACGGCGTCGACCGTGTTGAAGAAGTCCCAGGGCTTGGGGTGCTTGTACCGCCAGCGGCGGAGATACTCCCGGTACGTGCGGGTGAACGTTTCCTCACCCAGCAGCGCCCGCAGGGTGGCCAGCAGCGTCGCGGGCTTCTGGTAGGACGCGATCCCGTAGGCGGGGCCCGGATAGTGGTAGTCGGACCACCGCATGATCTCGCCCTCGAGGCCCGCCCGCGCCGTCTGGAGGTAATCCGCGAGGTCGCCCGCGTCCTGGTTCGGGCCCGGGAAGAACTCGGCGCGCGACTGATTCTCGTTGAAGGTGGTGGTTCCCTCATCCATCCAGGCGTAGCGCCGCTCGTCGTTCGCCACGGTCATGGGCACCCACATGTGCGCCAGTTCGTGCGCCACCACGTAGTAGAGCGCGCTGTCGGTGCGGTCGTTGTAGTCGCCGATGAGGGTCATCATCGGGAACTCCATGCCGCCGCCGATGATCCCGCCGCCTTCCACCGCGGTGGCGTGGGACCAGGGGTAGGGCAGTCCGGTCCACCGGGACAGGAAGTCGATGGCGTGCCGCGCGTAGCGCCAGGCGTTCCGCCAGTAGGGCGCGGCTTCCCGCCAGAACGCTTCCACCCGGGTGTAGTCCACCCGGCCGTCGCCGTCCCGGTCGCCCACCGTGGTGCGCGCCGCGTCCCACAGCGAGTAGCGCAGCGCGCTGAAGGCCGCGTCGCGCGCCGTGTCGGCCACGAAGCGCCAGCGGTGCCAGCCGTCCGGCGCGGGGCGCGTGGCCTTGCCGGGTCCCAGATCGCCGGCCGTGAGGATGTGCACCACGGTGTCGCTCTGCTCGGCCTGCTCCAGGCGCCGCCGGATGGGGTCGGGTAGCACCTCCGCCGCGTTGGCGAGCCGGCCGGTGGCGGTGACCACCCAGCCTTCCGGGACCTCGATGGTGAGATCGTAGCTGCCGAACCCGGCGTAGAACTCGGAGCCGCCCCGGTACTGATCCACCTGCCAGCCGACCACGTCGTCGTACACCGCCATCTGGGGGTACCAGTACGCGAGGTGGAACACGCTGTCGCCGCTGTGACCCATACGGCCCGCGCCCGAGCGCGGCACCAGGAAGTGCCAGTCGATCTCCAGCGCCAGGCGCCCGCCGGAGGGGACCGGCTGCGGCGGCCGGATGGCCATGGTGGTGCCGATCACCTCGTAGGCGGAGCCCAGCTGAATCGTGCCGTCGGACAGGACGCGGCCACCCGCCGCGACCCGGTCCAGTACGACCCCCCCAGTGACCTCCTCGGGGTCGTTCCTGGCCGCGCCCGGCTGGTGGAGGTTCTGCAGCAGCTGGACGAACACCACCGGGAGCGGGTTGGGCGACCGGTTGTGATAGACGATGCGGGCCTGGCCCTCGAGCCGGCTCGCGGTCGGGTCCAGTCGCGCGTGCAGCGTGTAGTCGGTCCACTGCTGCCAGTAGCGCGGGCCCGGCGCCCCGACGGCCGTGCGGGTGCCGCCCGCGATCGCCCGGGCGAACTCGAGCGGGACCGTGACGGGGTAGGGGATTGGACGCTGCGCGGCGGTGGGGCTGGGGGCGAGCGTCAGGCCCAGCGCAACGAAGAACAGCGAATGACGAATGTCCAACGTCCAAGGTCCAATATCCGAGGCATTGCGGAATTGGACATTGGTCATTGGACATTCATCGTTGGACATTCGCGGTTTCAACCGCCCGGCCGCCGTCCACCGCCGACGCCGACGCGCGGCTTGGGCAGCGAATCGAACTTGGCCTGCTGGTCCGCCGAGAGCAGCTTCCGCAGCTCCTTGTAGTGGTTGTCCAGGTCCGTCTGCATGAACTCGAACTTGGAGCGCATGGTCTGCACCTGATCGGCGGTCGGCTGCGCGCCGGCCAGCTCTTCACGCACCTTCCGCCGCTCGTCGGCCGCCTTCTTCATGACCGCATTCAGCGCGTCGTAGTGCGTGACGAAGTCGGGTCGCTGGGCGTCGCTGAGCCCGACGGCCGCGGCGATCGAGTCGATGGTGAGCCAGTGGTCGGGCGGGGGCGGCCGCTGCCCCTGCGGACGATCCTGAGCGTGTGCCGCCCCGGCGGCGAGGCCGAGTGCCAGGACGACGGTGGGGATGGAGCGCATCGGGAACTCCGGTGGTATTGGGTTTCTGTGATACGCTTCAGGGGCCGGGGATGTTGCAGGGGATAAGAAAGCCCCCGGGATCCGGGGGCGCCCACACGCGGCCGACCGCCGGTCAGCCGCCCCGGCCCTTGGCCACCTGGCGCTCCTCGCCGGTCTCGAAGAACTTCCGGTTCTTCTCGATGTAGCTTCGCCATTCCTCGGGCACGTCCTCTTCCGGGAAGATGGCCGTGACCGGGCACTCCGGCTCGCAGGCCCCGCAGTCGATGCACTCGTCTGGGTGGATGTACAGCATGTCCTCGCCTTCGTAGATGCAGTCCACCGGACAGACGTCTACGCAGCCTCGGTCCTTGGTTCCGATACAGGGCTGGGCGATGATGTACGGCATGATCCGGTCGCTCCCGCGGCATCGCGGAGAATGTTGGCTGCGAATGTTGGGCAGGTCGTGGGGGGGTGTCAAGTGACGTGGTTGCTCGGCGCGCCCTCGGTCTTCATCATTCCCCAATGCGGATTGCGTCGTTGCTGGCGAGCGCTACGGAGATGGTCTGCGCCCTCGGGCTGGACGAGCGGCTGGTCGCCATTTCCCACGAGTGCGACTACCCGCCGGGGGTGCTCGACCGCCCCCGCGTCACCCGCGCGCGGTTCGACCCCGAGCGACTCGACGGCGGCGGCATCGATCGCGCCGTGCGCCAGGCCCTGGCGCAGCACGGAAGCGTGTACGAGGTGGACCGGGACCGGCTGCGGGCCGCCCGGCCGGACCTGATCCTGACGCAGGGGATCTGCGAGGTCTGCGCCGTGCCCACCGCGATGGCGGAGGACGCCGCCTGCGCTATCGGCGGTGACGTGCGGGTGCTGTCGCTGGATGCCCACAGCGTCGAGGAGATTCTGGGGTCGATCGTCGCGGTGGGGCGGGCCGCCGGAGCCGGTCCGGCGGGCGAGCGGGTGGCGGCCGAACTCCGGGAACGCATGGCGGCGGTGGCGCGGCGGGTGGCCGGGGCGCCGCGGCCCCGGGTCCTGGCCGTCGAATGGCTCGACCCGGTGTTCATTCCCGGCCACTGGGTCCCGGAGATGGTGGCCCTGGCGGGCGGAGAGATGCTGATCGGCGCTCCCCACCGGCGGTCGGAGGCGGTGCCGTGGGAGCGGCTCCAGGGTCTCGACCCCGACATGCTGATCGTGATGCCGTGCGGGTACGGGCTCGAACGATCCCGGGCCGAGGCCCGGGTCTGCGCCCCGCGGCTGCGCGGCGTGGCGCCGCGGGCGGTGGCCGCCGGGCGCGCCTGGGTGGTGGACGGCTCGTCCTACTTCAACCGGTCCGGTCCCCGGGTGGCCGACGGGGTTGAGATCCTGGGCCGGATCCTGCACCCGGACCTGATGCCGGAAGTCGACCTCGTGGGCCGCGCGGACACCCTCTGACGCGCCGCCCGCTTCCGCCGTTAGCTTTACAGGAGACCCCTCCCAGCCAGGAGTCCTGTTTCCCATGCGGTACGATCCCCGTTTGGTGCAACCGATGCGCGAGGAGCTGACCCGCCTCGGGTTCCGCGAGCTGCGGACCCCGGACGACGTGGACGCCGCCCTCGCCGTGAAGGACGAAACCGTGTTGCTGGTGGTGAACTCGGTGTGCGGCTGCGCCGCGGGCAAGGCCCGTCCGGGCGTGGCCCAGGCCCTGCAACACGGGGTCCGGCCGGACCAGCTCACCACCGTGTTCGCCGGGATGGATCTCGACGCCACGGCGCGGGCCCGGGAGTATTTCGAGGGCTACCCGCCCTCTTCCCCGCAGATCGCGCTGCTCAAGAACGGCCGGCTCCTGCACCTCATGGAGCGCAAGGATATCGAGGGCCGCGACGCCCCGGCGATCGCGCGCGACCTGGTGTCCACGTTCGAGACGTTCTGCGGGGAGCGGGTATGAGAATCACTGCGGCGGTCGCGGTCGCGCTGCTTGGCGCCGGCGCGGCATCGGTGGGCGCCCAGCAGCCGCGCTGCGCGCCCGGCAACGCCGGCCTCACCGTGCCGGACGGGTTCTGCGCGCTGATCGTGGCCGACAGTCTGGGCCGGGCGCGGCATCTCGCCGTGGCCCCGAACGGTGACGTGGTCGTCGCCGTGCAGTCGCGCGACCAGGGGGGCGGCGTCTGGCTGCTCCGCGACACCAACGGCGACGGCGTCGCCGACCGGCGCGAGCGGCTGGTGAACGATCCGCTCGCGGCCGACGTGCAGCTCCTGACCGCGGGGTCGCAGTCATGGCTCTACTACTCCACGTACCGGGAAGTCATCCGGCAGGCGTGGACCCCGGGTCAACTCGCCGTGAGCGGCCCGCCGGATACGGTGGCCAGGGATCTCGGGGGCGCGCGCCAGCATGGGATCAAGACGTTCGTCCTGGGTCCGCCGCGTCGGCTGATCGTGAATCTCGGCGCGCCGTCCAACTCGTGCCAGCGGGACGACCGCCAGGCCCGGAGTCCGGGCCTGGATCCTTGCCCGTTGCTCGACACGGCCGGCGGCCTCTGGGTCTTCGACGCGGAGCGGCCCCACCAGACGCGAGCCCAGGGGCATCGCCTCGCGACGGGAATGCGGAACACGGTGGCGCTGGCCATCCGCCCGGCCGACGGCCAGGTCTATGCCGGCATCCACGGGCGCGACCTGCTGGGCGGAAACTGGGGCCTCAGCGACTCGGCCAACGCGGAGAAGCCGGCCGAGGTGTTCGTGCGGGTGACTGAGGGCGCCGACTTCGGCTGGCCCTATTGCTACTTCGATCCCGGGCTCGGGCGGTACGTGATGGCGCCCGAGTACGGCGGTGACGGGCAGGCGGTCGGCCGCTGCGCGGACAAGGCCCCCCCGCTGCTCGCCTTCCCGGCCCACTGGGCGCCCGACGGGCTGACCTTCCACTCGGGCATCGGCGTGCCGGACCGGTACCGGGGCGGCGCGTTCCTGGCCTTCCACGGCTCGTGGAATCGCGCGCCGCTGCCGCAGGACGGCTTCCGGATCGTGTTCGTGCCGTTCGCCGGCGCCCAGCCCGGGCGCTGGGAAGTCTTCGCCGATGGGTTCCAGGCCCTCGGGTCGCGCCCGGTGGACGTGGCGGAAGGGCCGGACGGCTCGCTCTATGTGAGCGACGATACCGGCGGCCGGGTGTACCGGATCGTGCCTCGGGCGGCGCGCTAGCGCGCGGGAGGGCGACCACGGAACTCGTCGATCTCGTCCTGATCGGGGTCGTCGTCATCGCGGCGGCCGCCCTGATTCTCCTGCGCCGGCTGGTGCGGGCGGCGGAACACATCGTCAGGCGGGGGGGCGTCGCCGCCCCGGCGGCGCCCGCTCCGAGCCCGGCCCCGGGCGACAAGCGCGACCCCGCCGCGTCGAGCAAGCCGTCCAAGGAGCTGGTGACCGCGTGGGTCCAGTTCCTGCGAGACGAGGTGGCGGACGCCGCCAACGCGCTCAACAACCGGCTCGCCGTCATCAAGACGCTGCACGATCGCTTCGACGCGTCGCGGCTCAGCGCCGAGCAGCAACGCGATCTCGGGCAAATCGCGACCGAAGTGGACCGCGCGGCGGGGATCACGGCCAAGCTGCTCAACCGGGCACACAGCGGAACCACCGAGATGGTCCCGTCCGCCTTCGTGGCCCTGAGCACCCGCGCCCGGCGCCAGGGGGTGATCCTGGTGGTCGAGGACGACGACGGCAACCGGGAAGCGATCACGCGGCTGCTCTCCAGCGCCGGCCATCGCGTCATCCCGGCCCGGGACGGGCTGGAAGCGTTCCCCACCCTGGAGATGGGGAAGGTCGACTGCGTGGTGTCGGACTTCCGGATGCCGGCGCTGGGGGGCCGCGGGCTCTACGAGCAGATCGAGGAACGGATCCCGCAGCTCGCCCGCCAGTTCGTGTTCGTCACCGGCGACTACACCCGGCCCGAGACCCGCGAGTTCCTCGAGAAGACCGGCTGCCCGGTGGTGGGCAAACCCTTCCAGGTCGAGACCCTGCTCAACGCGGTCGCGTCGGTGCTGGAGCGGGCGGAAGTCCTGCATCCGACCGCGAAAGGCTCGTGAGACGGGAAACGGGAAACGGGAAACGAACAGCGAGGCCGCGCGGCTAAGGCGTTTCCCGTTTCCCCTTTCCCGTTTCCCGTCTCACACTCTCCACAAACGGCGATAGGTCCGCGAGCGCTGCCCGCAAGTCTTCCGTCCGGTTCCCATACCCGAATCGCAGGTGTCCCGGCATCGCGAAGTGGTCGCCCGGCACCAGCAGCACGTTGGCCGCGGCCCGGGCCCGCTCGGCCAGCTCCGGGGCGGGCAGGGAATGCCGGTACCGGGCGAAGCAGATGGCGCCGCAGTCCGGCTTTCTCCAGTCGAAGAACCCGTCGAATCCGGCCAGCCACTGGGCCAGCACCGGGTAGTTGGCGTTGAGAATGGCGCGGGTGCGGGTCAGCAGGCGGTCGCGCGACCGGATGGCGAGCAGGGCCAGGGCGTCGGTCAGCGGGCTCGGACCGATCACCGTGTAGTCGTGGCGCTCGAGCACCGCCTGCTTGATCTCGGGCGGGCTCACCACCCAGCCGATGCGGAGCCCGGGCAGCCCGTAGGCCTTGGAGAGACCGTTCACCACGATGGTGCGCTCGTAGTCGCCCCACCAGGTGGGGGTGGTGCGGCCATCCAGCTCCGCCCCCTGGAAAACCTCGTCCACCACCAGCCAGGCGCCCACGGCGCGGGCCCGCGCGACGATCGCGCTCCGCGCGTCCCGCGACAGCACTTTGCCGGTGGGGTTGTTGGGGTCGGTGACGATCACCGCGCGGGTCCCGGGCGTGATGGCCCGCTCGAGGTCCGCGAGATCCAGGTCCCAGCCCCGGCGCGGGTCCAGTGAGAACGGGGTCACCAGCGCCCCGAACGCCTCGGCCAGGCCCCACATCTGCATGTAGGTGGGCGCCAGCACGGCGACGCGGTCGCCGGGCCGGATCACGGCCCAGCAGACGACGTAGTTGGCTTCGGCCGAGCCGATGGCGACCGTGACGTGATCGGGCCCGGCGCCGGGATAGAGGTCCGCGATGGCGGCGCGCAGCTCGTCCGAGCCGTCGGACTGGTTGTATCGCAGGGGGACGTCCGCCAGCCGGGCGAGGTCGCCGCCGGCCAGCGCCACCAGCTCGCCCACGGTCAACGCGTGGACGCCGCTCTCGGAGAGATTGCGCCGGACCCGGTGCTCCCAGGTGCTTTGCCACCGTTCCAGCGCGAATGGGGTGAAGGGCATCGTGAGAACCTACAGGGGAAACGGGAAAGGGGAAACGGGAAACGATGGGGTTCGCCCTCTCGTTTCCCGGTTCCCGTTTCCCGTTTCCCGTCGTGTCAGCCCTTCCGGATTCTGACCCCCCCGGATCCCGTTTCGACCGTCATCCGCCCCGTGCCGGTGCCGATGGTGCCTCGTACGGCGTCGCGCTCCCAGCGGGAGACCTGGACCGGAAAGTCCAGATCGATGCCGCCGGACCCGGTCTCGATGTCGACCTGGGCGGAGAACGTGGGCGGCAGCGTCAACGTCACCCCGCCCGAGCCGGTGTCGATGCCGATATCACGCGGCGCGCGGGTGAAGGCCAGATCCACGCCGCCGCTGCCCGTATCCACCCGGACCACGTCGGCGGCGAGTCCGGTGCCCTCCACCTCGCCCGACCCGGTGTCGAAGTTCATGGTCGTGGCGGTGGCGTCCCGCACCGTCACCGAGCCCGAGCCGGTATCCACCAGGAGTTGGTCGCCCGACATGCCGGTGACGGCCACCTCGCCCGACCCCGTGTCCAGGTTGAGCGAGCCCCGCGCCTCCGTGACCTGGACCGTCCCCGACCCCACGTCGACCGACAGCTCCCCCGCGGTCCGCGACGTGGTGACGTCGGCGGCGCCGCCGTCCAGCAACAGATCGCCGTCCACGTTGGTGACCCCAACTCGGCCGACGGCGAGATACACCTCCAGCCGCTGACCCTTCGGCACCACGATCCGGAGATCGGCGTGCGCCTCGGTGCCGCTGCCATGCGAGCTCACCTCCACGGTGCGGCCGCGCTCGCGCCGCTCGCGATCCCAGGAGTCCCCGAACGTGCCGTCGTCCCGGACCCGGAGCTGCGAGTTGCCGCGCCACCCGTTGGCCGCGCGATACACGATCCGGTCGTCCGGGTAGATGACCCGCAGGGTCTGCCGCGACCCCAGCGGGCCGCGCTCGACCGCAAGCCGGCCCCCGTCCGCCCCGCCGCGGCGCACCTCGACCACCACCGCGGCACCGGTTCCGCCCTCCAGGGTGACCTCACCGGCCAGGTTGTACACCGCGATCTGCTGTCCGGTGAGCTCGAAGCGCTCGGCCTGCTGCGCCGCCACGGGCCCCCATCCCAGGGCTAGTGCCACTCCGGCCCATGATGCCCCGCGCCGTATCCCTCTTCCGACCTTCATGGCTGTCCTCCTGGTGGGTGGTGCTGTACCGGTTTAGACGGTCCAACGGGCGGGAAGGTTGGAAGTGTCGAACCTCGGGGCGTGGGGAGTGGTACGATTCGAAACTTGGGCCGGGCGCGTCGCCGCTGGGCCCTCACCGGGAGCGTACCACTCCCCACACCCCACTCCCCGCTGTGAGTTACAGCCCCCCCAGCGCCGCCGGCGTCTCCAGCCACCGATCGGGCGCCCAGGGCTCCAGCCGTTCCCGGGGGAACGGTCCCCAGAGCGCCGCCGCGGTGGCGACCCCGGCGGCGCGGCCGGCGGCCAGGTCATGGGGCGAGTCGCCCACGAATACGGTGGTGGCCGGCGTGGCATCGAGCAGGGCCAGCGCATGGCGCACGGGCGCGGGATCGGGCTTGTGCCGCTCGGTGTCGTCGGCCGCCACGATCACCGGGAAATAGCGCTCCAGGCCACAGCGCCGGAGTCCCCGCAAGGCCCCTTCGCGGAGCTTGCTGGTGACCACCGCCAGGCGGCGGCCGCCGGCGGTGAGTGACTCCAGCGCGGGCACCACGCCCGCGTAGGCGCTGACCATCCGGTCGTGATGGGCCAGGTTGTGGGCCCGGTAGGTGCCGACCATGGCGTCGAGCTCGGCCGGATCGTCGGTGATCCGCCCCAACTGCGCCCGGAGCGGGGTGCCGAGGCCCTCGAGCCAGACGTCGTCCGGCAGGACCGTGCCGCGGTGGGTTTGCAGGGTGTGGCGATAGGAGCTGAGAATCAGCTCGACCGAGTCGATGAGCGTCCCGTCGAGGTCGAAGAGGACGGTCGAGAAGCGGGCGGGGGGCGGGGGAGCCATGGCTACTCGACCACGATGCGCACCTCGTCCCTCGCGCCGTCCCGGCTCCGGGCCCGCACCGTGTGGATGCCCGATTCCAGCCGCCAGCGCGCGCCGGGCAGCGGCCGGCCGTCCACGAACCAGCGCACCCCGCCGTCGCCTCGCGCCGTGGTGGCCCGGAGCGCCAGCGTGGCGTAGCGCGGGTCGGTTCCGGCGGGAATGCCGTAGCGGTCGCCGTCGGCCGGCGACACGATGTGGACGCCCGCCCTCTCCGCCTCTCCGGCGGTCGCGAGCGTGGGGGACCGCGAGGGAGAAACGGTGGGCGTCGCGGCCCATTCCGCGTAGACCGCGGGCAGGGCCAGCGCGCCATCCCGATGCCAGCCGCACGCGGCGGGCGTCGCGGCCGCCGGGATCCAGTCACTCCGGGTGGGGCATTCGGGGCCGGGAAGCCCGCCCGACACCCGGCACACGGTGACGCGCCGCGCGCCGCGGTCGGCCGGCGTGGGGAGGACGCCGGCCGGATAGCGCCGCGCCACCCGCATCACCGAGCGGCGCAGCAGCGGCCCCGCGCCGGTGAGCCCGCTCACCTGCCGCATGGGCCGGCCCGCCGCGTCCCCCACCCAGACCGCGACGGTGAACCCGGCGGTGACCGCCACCGCCCAGTTGTCGGTGAAGTTCCGGCTGGTGCCGGTCTTCACGGCGGTCGGGAACGGGAAGTCGAACGGGGTCTCGACCCCGAAGCCCGGGATCCGGGCGACGGGGTCGGCCAGCACGTCCAGGACCAGGGCCGCGGCGAGCGGGGACATGACGGACCGGCGGTCCGGCGAACCGGCGAAGCGGTCCGCTGCCCCCGCCGCGTCCGCCGCTCGCCACGTCCAGGGCGTCCACACCCCGTCGTTGGCCAGCGCCCGATATCCGTTGGCCAGCTCGATCAGGTTCACGTCGCCGTTGCCCAGCGCGAGGCCGAGCCCGTAGTGATCGGGGGAGCGATCCAGCGAGGCGAATCCCGCGCGGTGGAGGGTGGCGAGCAGGGCGGCGGCGCCCAGTTGCTCGGTCAGCTCCACGGCGGGCACGTTGTGCGAGCTGGCCAGCGCCTCCCGGGCGGTGACGGGGCCGTGGAACCGCCGATCGTAGTTGCGCGGGCTGTAGGCCCCGGTGGCGGTGACGTAGGTCCGGGCCACGTCCGGCAGCACCGAGGCCGGCGAGTAGCCGTGATCGAACGCCAGGCCGTACAGGAACGGCTTGAGCGCCGATCCCGGCTGGCGCGCCGAGGTCACCATGTCCACCTGGCCGTGGTCGGGCGCGTCGAACTCGGGCGACCCCACCCACGCGAGGACCGCGCCGGTGGCATTCTCCAGCACGACGGCCGCCGCGTGGCGGGCTCCGCGGTCGGCCAGCGTGGCGACGGTGTGGCGGACCTCGGACTCGACTTCGGTTTGCAGGGCGAGATCCAGCGAGGTAACGATGGGCGCGACGGACGCGTTTTGCCCATCGTGCCCGTCGCGGCCATCGATCGCCCCCAACACCATCGTCGTGAAGTGCGGTGCGTCGAACGGCGTGCCCCCGGGTTCCGCCAACGGCTCCGCCGCCGCTCGCGCGCTGTCGCGGAGGGTGATCATGCCGCGGGCGCGCAGCCGTCTCAGCGCGCGGCCGCGCATCCGTGTCGCCCGGGCCTCGTCGGCCAGGGGATTGTCCCGCGAGGGCGCGCGTACCAACGAGGCGAGCGATGCCGATTCGGCCAGCGAGAGCCGGCCGGGTGACGCGCCAAAGTAGCGCTGGGCCGCGGCGCCCACCCCCTGCGTGCCACCGCCCAGCGGGACCCGGTTCAGGTACTGCTCCAGGATTTCCTGCTTGGACCGATGGGCCTCGAGCCGGAGCGCCCACGCGGCCTGGCCAAGCTTCCCGGCAAATGAGCGGGGTCCGGGCCGGACCAGCCGGGCGAGCTGCATGGTGATGGTGGAGGCGCCCGACACCACGCGGCCGGACCGGAGGTTGTCGCGGGCCGCCCGGGCCGCGGCCACCGGATCCACGCCCGGGTGCCGGTAGAAGCGATTGTCCTCGAGCGCGATGACCGCGCGGACCACGTCGGGGTCGATCTCGGCGAGCGGCACCCAGCGCCGGTCCGCGCCGTCGTCCGCGCGCGCGCGCCGCAGCGGGCGGCCGAGCCGGTCGAGCAGGGACACGGAAGCCGAGGGCGGCGGTGCCAGGAGGTCGCCGGGCAGCGGCAGGGCCAGCCAGCCGGCGAATACCGCGCTCGCGATCGCCATGCTCACCGCGACGGCCCGTCTGCCCGTCCGCCCGTCTGCCCACCTCATCGGGCCGTCACCGTGAACGTGCCGCCCTCGGTGCGCCCATGCACCGCCGGGTTGTACATCTCCTCGGCGTGGGCCGGCGGCCGGACGAAGGTGCCGGGCGTCGTGGCCCGCGCCACGTACGTGGCGTAGTACGTGCCCGGGCGGAGGCGCGGCGCGGCGTACACCACGCGGTCGTCCCGCAGCTCACGGTGGGCGAACGGGGACCACCAGCGGCCGTACCAGATCCCGTAGTCGGCGTCGGGCTCCGGCCCGCGGCCCGCGCGGTCGGCCTCGACTCCGGGGATCTCGCCCTGGGTGCGAAGGCTCACATCCACCGCCTCGAGACCGGCGGGCAGCGGATCGTCGAGGATCACGAACTGCCGATCGGCCTTCACGGTGAGCCGGAGCCGCACCCGCACCATCTCGCCCGCGGCGACGCTCGTGATCGGCGTCGGCGCGTCGAGGCGCTCGTACCAACGCTCCACCGAGAACCCGGCGTCGTCGGGCGTGGTGGGCTGGGCCGTGGGCACCTCGTGCACCGTGAGCGCGAAGAACACCGGCGGCCCCGCGCGGGTGGCTTCGAGGCGGAGGGCTAACCCCGGGCGCAGGCCCGGGGTGTTGAGGGGAATGAGGGAGTCCGACCCCAGCCGCAGCTCCCGCCCTCCTACCATGAGCCGCACTCCGCGATCCCCCGCGACCCGCCGGGCCTGCTCCAGGCCCGCCAGCGCCGGCACCGCGGCCCCCACGTCCACCGTGGTCCACCACCACCCGCTCACCCGCGCGGCGCCGATCAGCGTCTCCACCAGCGGTCCGATGAGCGGATGGGCGGGGTCGACCGCGACGGTCGCGGCGAGCAGGTGGGCGGGCGCGCGCGTGGCGGATGGGAAGTAGAACCAGTGGTCGTGGAGCACCGTGTCGGGCAGGACGGCCCGCCGGCCCTCCACGCGCACGGCCGCCCAGATGGGCTCGAGCAGGCGGCGCGCGTCCCCGGGGCGGCCGCCCCGCGCCAGCACGTCCGCCAGCCGCGCGCGGTTGGCCAATCCCAGGCGGGCGGCCACGGCGAGCAGCCGGTTCTCGGCGGCGACGTCCGGCGTGCCCAGCCGGGCCAGGAAGTCCACGGCCGCCACCTGCTCGGAGAACGAGACCCGCTCGTCGCCGTAGTAACCCACGAGCCAGGCGTATCGCACCACCGGCTGGCGCAGGGAGCGGCGGAGGTACTCGGCCAGGCGCTCGACCGCGCTGTCCGGCACCGCGAACCCCAGGTCGCGCGCCTCGAGCAGGGCCAGCCCGGCGTACCCGGAAAGCCAGGGGGAGCTCCAGTCGTCGAGCCCCCAGTACCCGATGCCGCCGTCGGACCGCTGCCGGCGGAGCAGCACGCGCGCCGCCTCCGCCACGTCGCGCTCGGCGGTGCGGGGCGCGAGCGTCGAGTCGCCCAGCTCGCGGGCCGCGCGCAGGAGCGCCAGCAGCGGCCGGGCGGCGCTGGTCACCTGTTCCGAGCAGTAGTAGGGATACACGCGGATCCGGCGGTCCAGCGCCCGGATGGCGGCCAGCGGGGACGCGCCCAGGCTCACCTCGAGCCGAGAGGCCGCGAGGTCGGTCCCGGCCGGCAGGTCGAACGCGGCGGTGGCGGTATCCACCAGCACGCCGGCCACCGTGTGCGCCCGCACGTGGTACGCCGGCCGGACGGGGATCCGCGCTTCCACCGCGTCGCCTTCCCGGCCGCTCTGCACCCGGAACCGGAAGACCGCCGAATCGCCCGGCTGGGCCTCGAAGGGGAAGCGGACCTCCTGCCCGCGGCCGCGGTCGAGCGTGACCTGTCGCCGCCGCTCGCCGGCCAGGCGAATGCCCGTGGCCTGGGCCTCGACCGTGACGGCCGC
>Ga0214473_10005320_pt1 | contig 15432 bp, 15 predicted proteins | sample RVTome_7_FD_203509 | JGI IMG/M metagenome (GOLD analysis project Ga0214473, IMG submission 203509) | Soil microbial communities from uranium-contaminated site in the Upper Colorado River Basin, Wyoming, United States - RVT98D197 | ecosystem: Environmental > Terrestrial > Soil > Contaminated >... | reverse complement strand
CCTTACGGGCCTACCGGTTTTCGAGACCGGCTCCTTCAGCCACTCGGACACCTCTCCTTGGCAGGGATTATAACCGGCCGTGGCATGGGCCGGAGGGCCCGCCAACGCTGCGGGACGGCGGGCACCGTTCAGCGCCCCCCGGGGCCTCTCCGGCCCATCAGGCAAACATCGACTTCACGACGAACCAGACATTGGCCGGCCGCTCGGCGAGACGCCGCATGTACCAGGGGAACCAGTAGCTGCCGTAGCTGATCAGGACCCGCATCGCGTAGCCGGCCTGGGCAAGGCGCGTCTGGTCCGCCGCGCGGATACCGAAGAGCATCTGCAGCTCGAACGCCGAGTTGGGGACCCCGGAGGCGCGGGCATGGTCGCAGAGGCGCTGGATGAGGGCGGTATCGTGGGTGCCGAAGCCGTGAGGCTGCGGCGGGCGCCACGTCGTCGCCAGGAGGCGCTGGGCCAATTCGAAATAGCGCTGGTCCACCTCGCGCTTCCTGGGGATGGCCACGTTGGCCGGCTCGTTGTACGCGCCCTTCACCAGCCGGATCGTGGCCTGGAGCGGAACCAGGCTGTCGAGGTCTTCCGGCGTCCGGTGCAGGTACGCCTGGAGACAGACCCCCACATTGGGGTGCTGGGGACGGAGCTTGCGATAGAGGTCGAGCGTCCGGTCCACGTACGGGGAGCCTTCCATATCAATGGAGACGAAGGTCCCCACCCTGGCGGCGCGCGCCACCAACGCCGTGAGCTGCTCCAGACACAGGTCCTGGCTCAGGTCGAGGCCCAGCTGGGTGGGCTTGACGGAGACATGGGCGGGAAGCTTGAGCGCCTGAATCCGGTTCAGGACGTCGGTGTAGTGCTTGCCCACGGCCCGCGCTTCGCTGGCGTCGGCCACGTTCTCGCCCAGCTGGGTGAGCACCGTGGTCATCTTCTGCTGGACCAATCGCTGAGCGACCTGCAAGGCCGACTCGACGTCCTCGCCGGGCATGAACCGGGATACGGCGCGGCGCACGAAACTGCGGCCCCGGACCTGCTGGCTGAGCCACTGGCTCTGAGAGGCGCGTAGAAGCGCCGTTCGCATGAGTCCCATAGTGGCAGCCATTATACACGCCGGGCCCGACTCCTTCCATCGCCGGTGGGAAATTTCGCATTGCCAATTCGTGGAGGGAGGGATTAACTTCTCCCCCAGCTATGGTCGTTGCCGGAACGCGCAACGCTCTTCTCGATGCCCGCGGGGTACAGCGGGCGCTCCAGCGCATGGCAAAAGAGATTGTCGAGTTTGCCGAGGGGACCGATCGCCTCGTGCTGGTGGGTATCCACCGCCGCGGTCCGGAGCTCAGCGGGCGCCTGGCGAGGATGATCGAGGCGGAGGAGGGGGTCTCGATCCCGCGGGGCACGCTGGACATCACCCTGTATCGAGACGATGTGGGGACCATCGGGCCGCGCCCGGTCGTTGGGGCGACGCACCTGCCCGAGAATATCGATGGCAAGTGCGTGGTCATCGTGGACGACGTGCTCCATACCGGCCGGACGATCCGGGCGGCGCTGGATGAGGTGGCCGACTTCGGCCGGCCGGCGCGGATCGGGCTGGCGGCCTTGATCGATCGGGGGGGCCGCGAGCTGCCGATCCAGGCCGACATCGTGGGCAAAGCGGTGCGGTCTGGCGCGGGCGACCGGGTGGACGTCTTCCTGCAGGAAGTGGACGGCCGCGACGCCGTCGAGCTGGTGCGGGGAGAGGGAGGTGGGGGGCGGTGACGGAACGTTTCCTCGGGAAGGACTTGCTCTGCCTGGAGCCGCTCACCGCCGATCAAATCCGCTTCATTCTCGATACCGCAGAACCCTTCAAAGAAGTCAGCGAGCGCACCATCAAGAAGGTCCCCACGCTGCGCGGCAAGACCATCGTCAACCTGTTCTTCGAAGCCTCCACGCGGACCCGGATCTCGTTCGAGTTTGCCGAGAAACGCCTCTCCGCGGACACCGTGAACGTGGCCGCCTCGGGCTCGTCGGTAGAAAAGGGCGAGACCCTGGTGGACACCGCCCGGAATCTGGAGGCCATGCGGATCGACATGGTGGTGATGCGCCACCCCTCGTCCGGGGCCGCCCAGTTCCTGGCCGACCGCATCCGGTCCAACGTGGTGAATGCCGGCGACGGCACCCACGAGCACCCCACGCAGGGGCTCCTGGACCTGCTCACGCTGCGGGACAAGTTTGGCCGGATTGAGGGCCTGAAAGTCTGTATCTGCGGCGACATCCTCCACAGCCGCGTTGCCCGCTCCAACATCTGGGGCCTCCTGAAGCTGGGCGCCCAGGTGGCCGTATGCGGGCCGGTGTCGCTCCTCCCGCTGGGGATCGAGGACCTGGGCGTCACGGTCTTCCGGCGGATCGAGGATGCCATCCAGTGGGCCGACGCGCTCAACGTGCTGCGGATTCAGCTTGAGCGGATGCACGCGGGGTTCCTCCCCTCGCTCCGGGAATACAACCGCGTCTTCGGCGTGACGGTGGAGCGGCTCGAGAAGGCCCCCAGGGACCTGGTGATACTCCATCCCGGGCCCATGAACCGGGGCGTGGAGATTGACTCGCGGGTTGCGGACGGCCCGCACAGCGTGATTTTGGGTCAGGTGACCAACGGGGTTGCCGTCCGGATGGCCGTGCTGTACCTGCTCGCCGGGGGCCGGCCGGAGATGGCCGAGGCGGCCAAAGGTCGTTCGGGGGAGGCCAGCGAATGAGGCCGGTGTTGATCCGCGGGGGCCGGGTCATCGATCCGTCCCAGGGATACGACGCGGTGTCGGACCTGCTGGTCGTGGATGGCCGGATCGCGGGGCTGGGGCAGGGGCTGGGGGCGCCCGACGGCGCGGAGGTCGTAGACGCGCGCGGCAAGGTGGTGTCTCCGGGCCTGATCGACCTCCACGTGCACCTGCGCGAGCCAGGCCGGGAGGACGTGGAAACCGTGGCGACGGGCGCGCGCGCCGCGGCGGCGGGCGGATTCACCGCGGTCTGTCCCATGCCCAACACCGACCCGGTCACCGACAACCAGGCCGCGGTGGGATTCATCGTGAAGCAGGCCCAGGCCGCTGGCGCCGCCCGGGTGTATCCCATAGCGGCGGTCTCCATGGGGCAGAAGGGGCAGCAGCTCTCCGAATTCGGCGAGCTGGTGGGGGCGGGCGCCGTCGCGGTGAGCGATGACGGACATCCGGTGGCGTCGAGCCACCTCATGCGCATGGCGCTGTCGTACGCCCGGACCTTCGACATCCCGGTGGCGGATCATTGTGAGGATCCCACCCTCAAAGGCAACGGGGTCATGCACGAGGGGCTGGTCTCCACTCGCCTCGGTCTGTGCGGCATCCCCGCCGCGGCGGAAGAGATCATGGTCGCGCGGAATCTCCTCCTGGCCGACTTGACCGGGGGACACATTCACCTGTGCCACATGTCCACCCGCGGCTCGGTGGAGTTGATCCGGCGCGCCAAGGACAAGGGTGTCCGGGTCACGGCCGAGGTCACGCCCCACCATCTGACCTTGACCCATGAGGCTTGCGAGGGCTACAACACGAATGCGAAGATGAACCCGCCGCTCCGCGAGGCCGCCGATGTTGCCGCCCTGCGGGCCGGCCTCAAGGACGGTACCATTGACGTGATCGCCACGGACCACGCACCGCATCACTACGACGCCAAAGAGCGCGAGTTCGACGATGCGCCCTTCGGCATCGTTGGCCTGGAGACGGCCCTGGGACTGGGGTTGACCGAGTTGGTGCAGGGTGGGGTGCTGACGCTGCCGGAGCTGATCGACCGGATGAGCGCCGCGCCTGCCAGGGTCTTCCAGCTGCCGGGAGGCAGCCTGCAGCGTGGCGCCCCGGGTGACGTGGTGATCGTTGATCCGGAGGCCAGGTGGCGCGTGGACCCGTCCACGTTCTTGTCGAAGAGTCGCAATACGCCCTATGACGGACGGGAGCTCCGCGGCCTGGTAGATCGAACCATCGTCGCCGGCTTAACAGTATTTCGAGGTAAGGCTTGTTAAACTACCATGGCACAATATCTTAGCGCATTCGGCGATGGCTTGCCATGTCCCGTTGTGCTGTTTTGTTGCTATCTTGTAAGCAGGGTCTGAGGGTCACCGAACCGGACGAGAGGGCGCGGGAATGGCACGAGGGTTCTCCAAGGCGACAGCGGCCATCCAGCGGCTGCTCGACGAGCGGCAGCAGATTCAGACGTGGCTGCAGCGGCTCTCGATGGCGTCCGATACCACACCCGAGCAAGTGCGGGCGCGCGTTCGCGCGGACTACGAGAAGCGTCTCGCCGAGGTCATGAAGGAGTTGCAGGAGCACGAGAGCGACCTGCACTCGACCATGGACCGGTTGGAGAGCACTCGCGCCGGGCTCGCGCGCCAGGAGGCCGACGCCGCCGAGCGGTTGTCTGAAGCAGAGCTGCGCCACGCCGTGGGGGAGTACGACGAGGGGCAGTGGCGGCAGGTGCACACCGATCTGTTGGGGGCGCTGGTCAAGGTCCGCGAGGAGCTGAAGCAGTCCGACGAGGAAATCGGGCGTCTCGACGAGGTGATGTCCCTCATCGATGCGCCTCAGCCTCGTTCCCGCGCCGTGGAGCCGGTCAAGCCGCTCAAATCCGTGGAGCCTCCCCGGAAAGAACCGCGGAAAGAGGTTGCCCCCGCAGGGGCGGAGGACGAACTGGCGTTCCTCCGCTCGGTGACGGAGGACGAGTCGCACGGGCCGGCCGCCGCACGGGCGAGCGGCTCGATGCGCGCGATTCAGGAGCCGGCTCCGTCCTCGTCCACTCCCGAGAAGGGATACGCCGATTCGAACAACAAGAAGGGAAGCACGCCGCGCTCGAGCAAGGCGACCAAATCGCTCAAGTGCAAGGAGTGCGGGACGATGAACCTGCCGACGGAGTGGTACTGCGAGCGCTGCGGCGCGGAGCTGGCGGCCCTCTAGATCGTTACGATTTCTGGCGTGCCAGCTTGTGCAGCCGGGACTTCTGCCGGGCCACGGTGTTGGGATGGACCAGTCGCTTCCGGGCGGCGCGGTCCAGCAAGCGTTCCGCCGCGAGCAGCGCCGTCCTAGCCTCGGCGGCCGTGGTGGCGCCGCGGACCTTCCGCACGGCGGTTCTGAGCGCCGAACGCTGCACACGATTCTCCGCCGCGTGACGCCGGGACTGCCGCATGCGTTTCTTGGCGGACCGGATATTTGCCACTGCCACTCCTTCGCAAACTGCGTTTGAATCGCGCCTACCTGGCGGGCCGCGAATCCTAGCGCGCAAGTCTCGACCAGTCAAGGCACTAGCGCTTTGACTTGGGGTCCGGATGCCGTTACGTTTCCCCACTCAACTCACCGTAAGATCCGCCTCAACGTGACCCTTCCCACCGCACCAACCACGGATCGCCCCTTCGTCATCCAGCTCGAGGAGTTTTCCGGGCCGCTGGACCTGCTGCTCCACCTGATTCGCGAGCAGGAAATCGAGATCACCGACATCCCCATCGGCCGGATCGCGGACCAGTTCCTGGCGGCGATTCAGGTGCTCAAGCTGAACGAGGCGGCCGATTACCTGGAAATGGCGGCGTATCTCCTTCGGATCAAGATCCTGATGTTGCTGCCGCGGCCGCTGGATGCGGAGGAATGGGAGGACCCGCGAGCCGAGCTGGTGCGGCGCTTGCTCGAGTACGAGCAGATTCGGGAGGTGGTGGGTTGGATGCTGCGCCAGGCTGGCGAGCGGGCGGATCGGTTCCCGCGGGGCCTGGTGCCGGAGGCGCCGGAGCTGCCGCCGCCGCCGGTGGAAGTGACCGTGGACCAATTGCTTCAGGCGGCCGAGCGGCTGGTGGATCTGCTGCCCGCCCGAGTGACGCACCGCGTGGTGCCCCGTCCCCTCGACACGGAGGGAGCGACGCGGCGCCTCCAGGAAATGCTGCGCGACCGGGAGCAGCTGGAGCTGGCGGAGCTGTTGGGCGAGCGGCCGACCATCACGGACATCATCTCCATGCTGATCGCGCTGCTGGAGCAGGCGCGGCTCGGCACCATCGGCCTGTCGCAGGTCGGTGGCTTTGGCCCTATCCTCGTGACCCGTGCAACCGCTCACGAAGCTGCTTGAGGCGGCGTTGTTCGCCGCCGCCCGCCCGGTGACCCTGGACGAGCTCCTGGGTCTGGATCTGGAGGCTTCGGAAGAGGACGTCCGCTCGGCCCTGAGCGAGCTGCAGGGCGTGTATGACGCCGGCGGGCACGGCGTGGAGGTGGTGGAGCTGGCGGAGGGCTTTCAGGTGCTCACGCGCCGAGAGTGCGCGGAGGCCATCGCCCAGGCGCAACTGGTGTCGCGCCCACGGCGGCTGACGGTGGCCGCCATGGAAACGCTGGCGATCATCGGGTACCGGCAGCCGGTGGGCCGCGCGGAGATCGAGGAGGTTCGTGGCGTGGCCGTGGACGGCGTGCTGCGGCTACTGCAGGAGCGGGGGCTGATCGACGTCGTGGGCCGCGGGGAAGGGTTGGGGCGTCCGCTGCTCTATGGGACCACGCCGGGCTTCCTCGAGCTGCTGGGCCTCAAGTCCATCAGCGAGCTGCCGCGCCTGGAGGACCTGTCGGTATCCTTGAAGCCCCGGGCCGAAGAGATGGCGGGCGAATGACGCTCATGCGCCTGCAGCGGGCCATGGCGCGCGCCGGATTCGGCTCCCGGCGCGGAGCGGAAGAGTTGATTCGCGCCGGGCGCGTGCGGGTGAACGGCGCGGTGGCCGAGCTGGGGATGTCGGCCGATCCGGAGCGAGACGTGATCCTGATCGGCTCGCGCCGGGTCGTGCCGGCGCGGGCTGAGTGGGTCGCGCTCCACAAGCCGCTGGGGTACGTGGTCAGCCGCCGTGATCCGCGGGGACGCCCCACCGTCTTCGAGCTGGTTCCGCCGGTGCGCGGCCTCACGTACGTGGGCCGGCTGGACGTCATGACCTCCGGCCTGCTGCTGCTCACCACGGACGGTGAGGCGGCGCATCGCCTGATGCACCCGCGCTTCGCGGTGGAGCGGACGTACCAGGCCGTGGTGCACGGCATGCGCGGCGCCGACATCCGCCGGGCGCTGGCGCGTCCGGTGGTCCTGGAGGGCCGGGCCGTGCGGCTGCTCCGCGTGCGGGTGGAGGCGGCACGGGGGAATTCCAGCCAGCTTACCCTGGTGCTCGCGGAGGGCCGGTATCGCGTGGTCCGGCGGCTCTGCGAGCGGCTGGGGCTCAAGGTGGAGCGGCTGATTCGCCTGAGCTACGGGCCCATTCGGCTGGGCACGCTGAAGCCGGGGGAGTGGCGCAAGCTGTCGGGCGCCGAAGTCCGCGCCGTGGGGACCACCACGGGGAAGGCGAGCGGTCATGCGGCTTGAGGGAAGCACGATCCTGATATTCGGCGGGAGCGGGTTGGTGGGGCACGCCGTGGCCCGCCGGCTGGTTGGGTTTCGCCCCGCGCGGTTGGTCCTGGTGGCGCTGCGCGAACCGGAAGTCCGCCGGGCGGCGGAGGACTTGCGACGGCAGGGAGTGGGTGACACGGCGATCGACGTGGGGTGGGGCGACGTCTTCCTGCCGACGGAGCTGGCCCAGCTGGAACGGAGCGCGATCGCGGCGGACCCGGCGAAGCGGGCGGCGCTGGTGGCGGACCTGTTCGGCGACTTCACCGAGGAAGTGCTCAAGCGCAGCCTGTTCTTCCAGCTGCTGGATCGGCACCGGCCCGATGCGGTGGTAGACTGCCTGAACACGGCGACCGCGTTCGCGTACCAGAACGTGTACCGGAGCATTCAGGAGCTGCTGGCGGCGGCGCGCCAGGGCGGCGTCACCGTGGAGCAGGCGGAGCGGCACGTGCTCACGCTGCCGCTGCCGCAGCTGATCCGACACCTGCAGATCGCCACCGAGGCATTTCAGCGGACCGGTGTCGGGATGTACGTGAAGATCGGCACCAGCGGGACCGGCGGGATGGGGTTCAACATCCCCTACACCCATTCGGAGGAACGGCCCTCGCGGATGCTGCTCACCAAGAGCGCGCTGGCGGGGGCGCATTCGCTGTTGCTGTTCCTGCTGGCCCGGACCCCGGGTGCGCCTGCCACCAAGGAAATCAAACCCACTGCCGTCGTAGGCTGGCGGGAGATCTGTTACGGGCCCGTCAAGCGGGCGGGACGCCCCATCCACCGGGTGGATTGCCCCCAACCGCTGCCGCTGGCGGGCGCGTTCGCCAAGGGAGCGCGGGGGTGGCGCGATACCGGAGAGCCCGTCGTTTCCGTGTACGCCGACACCGGGGAGAACGGCTTCTTCGCGCGCCAGGAATTCGAGACCGTGACGTCGCTCGGGTCCATGGAGTTGATTACGCCCGAGGAAATCGCGGACTACGTGGTGACGGAGCTTCAGGGTCGGCCCTCGGGCCACGACATCGTGGCAGCGCTGGACGGCGCCACGTCCGGCCCGACCTACCGGGCGGGCATCGTGCGGGCCGCGGCGCTCGCCAAGCTGGCGCAGCTCGAGCGCCAGCATGGGGTGCGCTCCGTCGCGTTCGAGTTCCTGGGGCCCCCACGCCTCACCAAGATGCTCTATGAGACCCAGATTCTGTCGGAGCTGGTCCCCTCGGTGGAGGCCCTGGCGCAGGCGACGCCGGCGGACCTCTCGCGGCGCGCCACGAGCTTGATGGCCCGGGATTCCGATCTCCGGTCCACCGTTCTATCCATCGGGCTGCCCATCATCGTGCCCGGCGAGCACGTCTACCGCGGCGAAACCGTTTTGATGCCGCCGGTGGATGGCGACACCGAGGCCGCGATCGGGCGCGGCTGGGTGGACCTGCGCGCTGCCAACTGCGAGGTCTGGGTGGCCCGGGCGCGGCGCATGGTGGAGCAGGCCGGGGCCCGTTCCGCCGCGGCCGGCACCGGCAGCGACGAGAACTGGGAAGCCATTGTGCCCGAGGACCCCATCTCGCCGGCGCGGATGGCGGCCTGGGTGTTCCAATACGAGGACGCGGGCGAACGCATCAAGCGGTGAACCCAGGAGCATGCTGATGGCGGGACGCACGACAGGAGCCGGCCAGAGTTCGGTTACGGCCAGCATCGTTCAGGAAGTGGGCAAGCGCGTGGTGGGTCAGGACGCCATGCTGGAGCGGCTGCTGGTGGGCCTGCTGTGCGGCGGCCATATCCTGCTCGAGGGCGTGCCCGGGCTTGCCAAGACGCTGGCGGTCCGGACGCTGGCCGAGACCATTCGCACCAGCTTCCAGCGGATCCAGTTCACGCCGGACCTGCTCCCGGCCGACATCATCGGCACCATGGTGTTCGACCAGCGGACCGGCGAGTTCCGCGCCAAGCGCGGTCCGCTGTTCACCAACATCGTGCTGGCCGACGAGATCAACCGCGCTCCGGCCAAGGTGCAGGCGGCCCTGCTCGAAGCCATGCAAGAGAAGCAGGTGACCATCGGCGGCGAGACCCACCGGCTCGAGGAGCCGTTTCTGGTGCTGGCCACCCAGAATCCCATCGAGCACGAGGGCACGTATCCCCTTCCCGAGGCGCAGCTCGACCGGTTCATGCTGAAGGTGCACGTGGGCTACCCGTCGCGCGACGAGGAGAAAGAGATCCTGTGGCGCATGGCGGGTGGGCGCGTGCCCGAGGTCGCGGCCGTGGCGGATCCGGAGGAAATCCTCGCCTTGCGAAGCGCCGTCGCCGACCTCTACATGGACCAGAAGATCGTGGACTACATCGTGGACCTGGTGCGCGCCACGCGCGAGCCCCAGGCACTGGGGCTCACGGAGATCAAGAAGTTGATCGCCTGGGGCGCCAGCCCGCGCGCCTCCATCTACCTGGCCCAGGCGTCCCGGGCCCACGCCTACCTGCGGGGCCGGGCCTACGTGGTGCCGGAGGACGTCAAGGCCATGGCGCCGGACGTGCTCCGGCACCGGGTGTTGCTGACCTTCGAAGCCGAGGCGGAAGACGTGACCTCCGACCATATCATCGGCCGAGTGCTGGAGGCGCTGGATGCTCCATGAACGGCGGCGCCGTCCGCGAGTAGGCCCCGAGGTCCTGAAGCAAGTCAAGGCGATCGAGCTCCGGACCCGGCGGCTGGTGAGCACGCTGTTCTCCGGCGAGTACCGCTCCGTGTTCCGCGGGCAGGGCCTCGAGTTCGCCGAGGTGCGCGCCTACGAGCAGGGCGACGACTACCGCTCGATCGACTGGAACGTCTCGGCCCGGATGGGCTCCCCCTACGTCAAGACTTTTATGGAAGAGCGCGAGCTCACGCTACTGCTGGTGGTGGACCGCTCGGGCTCGGTGGAGTTCGGCCAGCCTCGGCCCAAGTCGGAGCGGGCGGTGGAGGTCGCGGCGGTGCTGGCGCTGGCGGCGGCCCGCCAGAACGATCGCGTGGGGGCGTTGATGTTCTCGGAGGGCGTGGATCGCGTGGTGCCGCCGGCCAAGGGGCGCGCCCACGCCCTGCGGGTGTTGCGGGACCTGGTCGCCTTTCAACCCACCCATCGCGGCACCAACTTGGGGGGCGCCCTGGCCTACGGTGCGCGCCTGCTGCGTCATCGGGCCATCGTGGTGATCATCTCCGATTTTCGCGCGACCGACTGGGAACAGCCGCTGCGGCGCCTGGCCCGGCGGCACGAAGTGGTGGCGGTGACCGTGGACGATCCGCGCGAGATGGAGCTGCCCGACGCGGGGTGGGTGGATCTGCGCGACGCGGAGTCTGGCCTGGGCCTGCTGGTGGACACGTCCCATGCGCCCACCCGGGTGAAGCTCAGGATCGCGGCGGAACAGGCGCGGCTCCAGCGCGCGCGGATCTTCACCCAGGTCCAGGTGGATCACCTCGCGCTTCGGACGGACCGGCCATACGCGCAGGCGCTGCATCGGACCTTTGCGTTGCGGGCGCGGCGACTGCGGCGCTGACGGCGCGGGAGGCCCATGAGGTATTCACCGCCGAGAGCGCAGAGCGCGCAGAGATGAAAACGATTCAGAATGCACCATACCCCCGCTAACCTCTGCGTGCGCTGCGTCTTCTGCAGTGCGCTCACCGCGTCCGTGGTCGCGGCGCCGGCGGTGGGCCAGGGTCCGGGGATCTGGTCCGCCTCGCCCCCGTCGGTCACCGTCGGCGACACCGTCTACCTCTCCCGCACGCTGCCGGCGTCGCCGCGCGTCCGCGCGCGCCCACAGCCGCTGCCATCCACGCCCGTGGTCGAGCCGCTGGCGGATCCCGTCGTCGAAGTGCGGGGTGACCTGCTGGAGATCCGGTATGCGGTGGCCGTCTTCGAGCCGGGCCCGCAGCGGATCGCCATGCCGAGCATCGAGTTGTTTTATGCCGACGGCAACACTGAGACGGTGCTGGGCGATACCGCGGTGGTGCGGGTCCGCACGGTGCTCCCGTCGGGTGACTCGGTGCCGCCGCCTCGGACGTCGCTCGCGCCGCTGCCGCGCCCGCGGCGGAACGGGACGCCCCCCGTTGTGTTGCTGAGCCTGATGGCGGCCGTCGTCGGCGCCTGGGCGATCTCCCGCAAGCGCGTGGCCCCGAGGCCACACCCGCCCGGTCCCGACGGCTCGGCGGTGTCGGCGCCGCTTCGAGCCTGGGTGGAGGCGGGAGAAGTACGAGCGGCGGCGGCGGCACTAGCGGACCGGCTGCGCGGGAGGATCGCCGGGTTGGAGCCGGCGGCCGATGCGGGACGCTCGACGGAAGCGCTGCTGGCGGTGTTGCGCCGGCGCTGCCCCGGGTGGCCGCTGGCGGAGGTCGAGGAGGTGTTGCGCGCGCTGGAGCGGGCGCGCTTTGCGCCGGCGGTCCCACACGACGTCCTGCTCCTCGAAGAGCAGGTGGGCCTGTTGATCGAACGGCTGGGCCGCGCGGAGAAGACCGTGGTGCGAGCCGGCCCGTTCGAAGTGACCCGTCGCGAGGGCGCCTGAGATGTTCGCCCGGCCGCTGCTGCTCCTCCTGCTGGCGCTGCTGCCGCTGTGGTGGTGGTGGCGGCTGCGTGCGCACCGGCCGGGCGCGGCGTTCAGCGACGTGGGGCCGCTGGCGCCGCTGGTTCGCGGCCGGCGTTGGGTGGCGGAAGTCCCGCCGGTGCTCCGGACGGTGGCGCTGGGCAGCTGGATCGTCGCGGTGGCGGGGCCACGGTTGGACGTCTCGTCCACCGAACTCCGGAGCGAAGGCATTTCCATTGTCCTGGCCGTGGACGTCTCGAGCAGCATGCTGGCGGAGGACTTCGCGCCGTCCAACCGGCTGGAGGTCGCCCGTGAACAGACCATCGCGTTCATCCGGGGCCGCCGCTTCGACCGCATCGGGCTGGTGTCCTTCGCGGCCCAGGCCCTTACCCAGGTGCCGCTGACGGGGGACTACGCCGTGCTGGAACAGGCGGTGCTCAATCTCAATGTGGGCCAGCTCGAGGACGGGACCGCCATCGGCACGGGAATCGCCACCGCGGCGAATCGTCTACGCGGCGCGCCGGGCGAGAGCAAGGTCATGGTGCTGCTCACCGACGGGGTGAATAATCGAGGCCGCGTCGACCCTCGGACCGCGGCAGACGCCGCCGGGGAGTTCGGTATACGGATCTATACCATCGGTGTCGGGACAGAGGGTGAGGCGCGGCTACCCATCGGGCGCGGGGCCGACGGGCGCATCCGCTACCAGACGATGCCGGTGCAGATTGACGAAGAGCTGCTGCGTGACGTGTCGGAGAGCACCGGGGGCCGCTACTTCCGGGCCACGGACGCCGAAGCGCTCACGCGGATCTTCCAGCAGATTGACCAGCTCGAGAAGACACCGGTGGAAATCACCCGGTACGAGCGGTTTGAGGAGCGGGTGCGCCCCTGGATCCTGCTGGGCCTCCTGGCGCTGGTTGCCGAGTTGACCCTCGGGGCGACGCTGGTGGTGAGAGTCACGTGATCCAGTTCGATACTCCCATCCTCATCGCGGTGGCGCCGGTCGTGGCGATCCTGATGACCGCGCTCGCCGTCTGGGCCCGGGTGCAGCGGGTGCGGCGCGCGCGCCGATGGTCCACCGAGCTCGAGCGGATGGCCCACCGCGTGGGACGGCTCACGCCGCTGGCGCTGGGCCTCGCGGCGTTCGCCGCCGGCATCGCGCTGGCGGGGCCGCGGTGGGGGCGGCGCACGGTACGTGCGGAGTCCAAGGCGCTGGATCTGGTGCTGGCGATCGACATTTCCCGCTCGATGCTGGCGGAGGACGTGACGCCGTCCCGCCTGAAGCGGGCGCAGCGCGAGGCCCGGCGGCTGGTGCACGATTTGGAGGGCGACCGCTTTGGCCTCCTGGCGTTCGCGGGGCAGAGTTTCATCCTGTCCCCGCTCACGGCTGACGGCGGCGCATTGCAGTTGTTGATCGACGGGCTCGACCCGGAAATGGCCACCGCCGGCGGGACCGAGCTGAGCGCCGCGCTGCGGCAGGGACGCGACCTGCTCCAGGGTGGCTCGGAGGTAGCGGATCGGGTGCTGGTGGTGTTCACCGACGGCGAGACCCACGACACGCTCTCGGATGTGATCACCGCGGCCGAGCGGCTGCGACGCGACGGGGTGCGACTCATTCTGGTGGGTGAAGGAGGCGTGGTACCCACCACGATTCCGTTGCGGACGCCGGAGGGCCAATTCGTGGAGTACCAGCGCACCGAGGACGGCACGCCCGTGGCGACCTCGAGACGGGACGACGTGCTGACGCAAGTGGCGGATGCCGCCCACGGAGCGCTGGTCCCGGCGACCCTCGGCGATCAGGGCGGTGCCGTTCGGGAGTTGGTGCGGGCGTTCAAACGGTCGCCCCAGGCCACCACCAGCGTGACCGACCGCCCGCTCCAGGCCTGGGTGCCCGCGCTGGTGGGCGTCGTGCTGTTGCTGGCGCAGACCTTCACTCGGCGGTCCTCCGCGCTCGCGGCGCTAGCCCTGTGTCTCGCGGGGGGCGGGGCGCGGCCGGCGCAGGCGCAATGGGGCCGGAACGCGGGCGACGCGGCGTGGCGCCAAGGAGCTTTTCGCGCGGCGGCGCAGCGCTACCTGGAGCAGGTGCGGCGCGGGGAAGGCGGGGACACGGCGTGGTTCAACCTCGGCACGGCCGCCATGGCGGCCGGAGACACCACGCTCACGGGCCAGGCCCTGGAGCGCGCCGTCCGATCGCTCGATCCCGAGATACGGTTCCGGGCGCTCTTCAACGCCGGGCTGCTGGCCCTCCGGGTGGCCTCCCGGGACAGCGCGGGTCGCGATCAGCACCTGGCGGTCGCGCGGGAGCGCTACCGGGAAGCGCTGCTGCTCAAGCCGGGTGATTCGGCCGCGAAATGGAACCTCGAGCTTGCGATTCGCCGCTCCTCGGGGGGCGGGGGAGGGGAGGCACCGCAGCCGTCGGGCGGTGGTGGTGGTGGCGAGTCGGAGCCGCCGCCCGCGGCCCGATCCGGCCTCACTCGCGGGCAGGCGGACCAGGTGCTGAGTTCCATCGCGGACGAAGAACGACAGGTGCGCCAGAACCTGGCGCGGCGCCGGGCGGGATCCCGCGAGACGCGGGGGCTTAAAAACTGGTGATCTCCGCGGGCCTCGTCCTCGCCCTGGGGCTGCTGGTCCAGGAGCCGGAAATCCGTGCCACGGTGAACCGTGAGACCGTGTCCCGCGGCGACACGGTCGTGCTCACCATCCGGGTGACGGCGCGCGGCAACGAGCCGGTGCGGATCGCAAATCCGGACGTGACCGGGCTCGAGCTGGTGGAAACGCGCGAAAGCTCCCGTGTGCAAATGGTGGACGGGGTGGCTCTGCGCGTGACCGAGCGGGTGGTACGGCTGGTGGCGGCCACCACGGGTCGCGCGGTGGTGAGCGGCCTTCGCGTGGCACAAGGGTCGCGCGTGGTGGAGGCGCCGCCGGTGACCTTGACGGTGACGCCGGTGGAGGTGGAGCCGGAGTCGCTCGACCCGGGCGTGCTGCGCCTGCTCGAGCGCCTCGAGCCGCCGGCCACCCCCGATCAAGTGGTGCTGCGCCTGGTGCCCTCGCGGCGCGCGGTGGTCCTGGGTGACCAGGTGGACCTGGTGACCGTGGCGTGGTTCCCCCGGGAGATCCGGTCCCGCATCCGCGCCGTGCCGGTCTTCGAAGGCCCGGACGTCCAGGGAGCCTGGGCCTATCAGCACGCGGGCCCGGCCGGCGTGGCCCTGAGCCGTCGGGTGGGCGACCGGTGGTACGACGCCTACGTGCAATACGAGACGGTGTTTCCGCTGCAGGCCGGAGCGGTGCGCCTGGGCCGGGCCAGCATCGCCTACAGCCTGCCCCTGACGTACTCCTTCCTGAGCCGCGAGCTTCGCCACGTGGTGCAAAGCGATTCGGCGCTAATCGAGGTCGCTCCGTATCCGGCTTTCGAGCGGCCGTCGGGCTTCACCGGAGCGGCGGCGGGAGGTCTGACCCTCCGCCTGGAGCCCACGGGCCATCAGATGGCGGTGGGTGAGGCGCGGAACGTGACGGTGTCGCTGGCCGGGCGCGGGAATGTCGCGTTGTGGCCCGAGC
>Ga0214473_10005319_pt1 | contig 15440 bp, 19 predicted proteins | sample RVTome_7_FD_203509 | JGI IMG/M metagenome (GOLD analysis project Ga0214473, IMG submission 203509) | Soil microbial communities from uranium-contaminated site in the Upper Colorado River Basin, Wyoming, United States - RVT98D197 | ecosystem: Environmental > Terrestrial > Soil > Contaminated >... | reverse complement strand
GCAGCGGGTTTCGATGTGGACCTGCTCGAGGAATATGACGCCAAACTGCCCGGTTATCAAGCGCTGGCGCTGGTCTCCATCCACGCCGATACCTGCCAGTTCATCAACGACGAGGCCAGCGGGTTCAAAGTAGCCGCCGCTCTGGCGAGCAGCAGCCCTGAGAAAGCCAGCCGGCTAGTGGCCTGCATACGCAGCCGTTATGAAGAAGTTACCGGATTGCGCTTCCATGCGGGCAGCGTAACCTCCCACATGAGCAGCTACCACGCCTTTGAGGAAATCAATACTGAAACAACGGCGGCCATTATCGAAATCGGGTTCTTGAATTTAGATCGCCAAATTCTCACCCAACAGCCGGAACTTCTGGCTGAAGGAGTAACCAAGGGCATTCTTTGCTATATATATAATGAGGATGCCTCACCCGCAGGAGGGAATTAAATGGCGGTTGCCATGGATTGGCGGGCTCTTTGGATCGAGGCCAAGGAGGCCTTCGCGGCTGGGCGCCGCAATGAAGCCCGACGATTGGCGCGCCAGGCTGCCAAGCTAGCGCCCAAACAAGAAGAGCCCTGGCTGCTTTTGGCCGCCCTGGGTTCGCCGCGCGCTAGCATTGGCTATCTCAGGCAGGCGCTGGCCATTAATCCAAAGAGTTCGCGCGCAATCAAAGGCCTGCGCTGGGCTGAGGAGCGTCTCAACGCCGAAAAAACGCAAACAACAAAAAGTGAAAGCTCGGTTGAGAGGTTTGGACAGCTTTCCCTGCGACGCTTGAGCAATGGTGGGTTATTTGGTCTCTTGCTCGCCACAGCCGCCTTTGCCGTTTTTGCCTGGTTGCGGCCCCCCGGTGTTGACTATGGTCTGCGAGTAGTCAGCGCAGCAGCAGCCGGGCAAGTGAATGCCATATTTGCAACCGCATCGTTTACTCCCACGACCACATACACAGCCAGCCCGACACCAACCCTGACCTCGACCCCCACAGAGACGCCCACCGCCACGTTGATCGCAACTGCCACCCCCAGCGCAACTCCACTGCCAACCAGCGCAGTCCATTCGGAAGGGATTGAAAAATTTTATTTGGAACTGCCCATCGGTGTGGCATTCAACGAACGCTGGATGGATATCAACCTCTCAACACAAACGCTTGACGTTTACGAAGGCGCCGATCTATTAAACAGCTTTCTTATTTCCAGCGGGCATGCAAGCACCCCCACGGTTACCGGCCAGTTTCGCATTTGGGCCAAGGTGCCCTTGCAAGATATGTGGGGCCCTAGCTACTATGTTCGCAATGTGCCCGATGTAATGTATTTCTATGAGGACTATGCTGTCCACGGTACCTGGTGGCACAATAACTTCGGCACACCCATGAGCGCCGGCTGCGTCAACATGTCAATTCCCGACGCGGAGTGGATCTATAGCTGGGCACACGTTGGCACCATCGTGAAGGTGCATTATTAAATTGAGACCTTGCACATCAAAGCAGATTTCTATGAATTGTTAATACCCGCTCCAAACGCTTTCTAGTAAGATAGGACCTTCGAACTTTCGTTTAGTGGAGAAACCTGATGGCAAGGAATGCCTTATTTGCGGGCCTGGTGGTCGATGAAAATGACCAATCGGTGGACACAAAGGTCATTGGCGAAGAAGCTTTCTATGTGGTCAACGATCAAGGCTTCCAACGCCACGTATCCGCGGAACAAGTGGATCGGCAAGTGCTTGGCAAAATGGGGGAAATGCTAGAGGGACACGAAGAGGAATTGAGCCAACAAGCCGCCAAAATGCTGGGCCAGGACGATATCTTCACCCGCGCGGCGATTGAGAAGCAACTAGAAAATATGGACCAACAATTCGATCAGGTGATCGCTAGTGGGTTGCCCGAAGCTAGCCGCGCTTATTTGGGAATGAGCGGCTTCAAAGTGCGCATTAATTTACACGGCGAGGTGCTCGAGATTCAGCAACCTGGCCGCATTGCTCCTGATGGCGAACAGGGTTAAGGCAATCGGATAAGGAATCGATATGCGAGCCCGGCTGCCCCAAGTGCGGCCAGGATGGGAAACACTAGATAGGCAGTTTGAATTGCGCCAGCGAGGAGCGCATTCGTTGGCGGCCCAATCTGGAAATACTCTCCAGCATAATTAATTCCAGCAATCACGCCCACGCAAATCGACCAAACCACCACGCCCGCCACGAGGGCGCCAAGCACTGAAATGATGACATCCATGGTCGGCGGGCCAATCTGCTCGGGCTCATCGTGCAATTCTGCTGCAGACATTGATTCCTCCAAGAATAAGTGGCGAACATTATAGCAGTGTCCTTCCAACGAGCCATTTCGACAAGAAACAGTTATGGAGGCAATAGGTTTTGACCGGCCCACACTGACTAAGGTATAATCCCAACTCGTTGCTAAAATCGACATAGAAGGAATGCAAGGATGCCAAAACGCACTTATCAGCCGAAAGTACGCCGCCGCGCCCGCGTGCACGGGTTTCGCAAGCGCATGGCCAGCGCAGGCGGCCGCGACGTGCTGAAGCGGCGCAGGCTTAGGGGCCGCCATAAACTGACGGTGAGCAAGAATAATCACGTCAAGAAAGTGAACTGGAAAAGTTGAGAAAACTGGGTTGCACAATCAGGAAGATCGCATATAGGTGAAGCGTGGATTTCGCCTCAGCAGGCCAACCGATTTCAAACGGGTGCGGCGATTTGGAAAGCCTTATGCGCACCCGTTTCTTGTGCTTATCGTTCTACCCAATGAGATCGGAAAGGTACGTGTGGCCACTGCTGCCGGACGAGCGCTGGGCGGAGCCGTTCGGCGAAACCGGGCCAAACGCGTGTTGAGAGCTGGCATCGAACCTTTGCTTGTACGCATCGACCCCGGCCACGATATCGTCTTATTAGCCCGTCCGGATATTCGCGATGCCACCAGTCTGCAAGTACAAGCTGCCCTTCAAACGCTATTACGCAAAGCCAAGCTGGTTAAAGAGATCGAATGAACGCTGAACTTTCCCACAAGCATGCGGAATTACGTGAGCATCCTTTACCATCGTTGAACGATCTGCCCTTCACACTAAGTAATTTCCCGCGCTTCATTTTGCTATGGCCCATTCGTCTCTACCAGAAGACCATTTCCCGCACACTTCCAGAGGATACTTGTCGCTTTTATCCTACCTGTTCCCATTATGCCTTTCAAGCCATCTATAAATACGGTGCCCTAAAGGGTGGTTGGCTGGGTTTTTATCGCCTCCTGCGCTGCAATCCTTTCAACGCCGGTGGTTACGATCCGGTACCCTAACCCTTCAGATCGGAATAAATCTCCCAATGAATAGATCGCGTACCTTTTTGTTCCCCCTTATAGTGCTTGCCGGCCTGCTACTCAGCGCCTGCGGCAGCGTACCCGCCGGCAGCTGGCCGGGAATCAGCGTGGATGAACGCGGCGACACCATCTACGTGGCTTACAACCAATACCTCTATGCTCTGCAAGCCGATAACGGCACCGAGCGCTGGCGCTTTCGCCCCGAGCGCGACAACCGTTTCCAGGTCTACGCGGCCCCTGAGTTGAGCGAAGATGGTCAGTTGTTGCTGGGTGCATATAACCACGTGCTTTACAGCTTAAACCCTGATACCGGCAACCTGAATTGGTCTTTTGCCGGGGCAGCCAACCGATACATCGCTTCTCCGTTAACTTTAGGAGGCGCTATCTTTGCACCCAATGCAGATCATCGCCTCTATTCACTCACAGCAGAGGGTGAATTGCGTTGGACCTTCGGCACTGATGAGCCGCAATGGAGCCCACTGGCCAGCTCAGGAGAAATTCTTTATCTCCCGTCCATGAATCATCGCCTTTACGCCATTGACGCTGAAACTGGCCAGGCCATTTGGGAGCAAGACCTAGGCGGGACTCTGGTAAGCCAACCCGCCCTAAGCGAAAATGAAACGCTTTATGTGGGCAGCATGAACAACGAGGTTCTGGCGGTAGATAGTAACAACGGAGAAATTCTCTGGCGCTTTGCAACAGATGGACCCGTTTGGGGCAGCCCCGCCCTATTTGAGAATCAGATCTTAGTGGGAGATCTTGAAGGTACACTATATGCCATCGACTCAGATCGCGGCCAGGAGTTGTGGCGCGTAGACGGCGAGGGCGCCATCACTGGATCACCGTTGGTCCTTAATGACCATATCTATATCGTTCACGAAAATGGCAATGCAGTAGCCGTCACAATGGAAGGCAGTGTTCAATGGACTCAGAAACTGGAAGCCGCCCTATTCGGCTCTCCAATGGCGGTCGGCGACTTGATCCTGGTCGGGCTTTCCCAATCTGAAAGCGGTGGGCTGCTAGTTGCTTTGGATGAAAACGGCAATACGGTTTGGTCGTTTGTCCCTGAGAAATAGAGACCGGAAGGAAAACTAAGATGCTTGAATTCATTATTGTTCCCTTTACAAATGCACTGGTATTCATCTATGGCTTGCTGGGTCAAAACTTCGGTCTAGCCATCATCGTTTTCACCATCCTCGTGAATCTGGTCACTTATCCATTCACAGTCCAACAGCTTAAAGGCGCCAAGGCCACACAGGACCTGCAGAATCACCCAAAGATGAAAGAGATACAGCGAAAATATAAAGACAACAAAGAAAAGTTTGCCCAAGAGCAAATGAAACTTTACCAAGAGCTGGGCATCAACCCGCTGGGAGCTTGCCTGCCTACCTTGATACAGTTTCCATTACTCATCGCCATGTATTGGTCCATCACCCGCGCCCTGGCAGCCACTCCCCTTCAATTGCTGCAATTTACACGCGGAATCGCCCTGCCCAATGCCGCCGAGCTAATCCCTTTGAATAGCCAGTTTTTGTGGATGGACCTTGGCCAGCCGGAACGCTTGCATCTGGGTTTCTTGCCTTTCGATATTCCCGTGCTAGCCATTCTGGTCATGATCACCTCTTACTTCCAGAGCAAGATGATGACCCCAACCAGCAACAACCCCGGCGATCAAAGCGCCCAAATGGGCCGGGCGATGAACCTGTACATGCCCTTGCTGATGGCCTATATTTCATATATCTACGCCGCCGGCCTGGCTCTATACTTCGTCACTGGGAATATATTCAGGCTAGTGCAATACTATCTGATGCGGCGGCCAAAGCCGCAGGCCGCATTGCCCGGGGGCGGAAACAAGCCGGGATAATTTAGACTTATTTTGTGAAGAAGAAGCCGTGGAACATCGCGCTACTCTAGAAGTGATCGCCCCCTCAGTGGATGAGGCTATTCAAAAAGGGTTGAGCGAATTAGGCCTGGCAGAAGAACAGGTCGAGATCGAAGTGCTCGATGAAGGGAGTGGTGGGCTCTTTGGCATCGGCGGTCGTCAGGCCAGGGTACGCCTTACCGTACGCAGGGCAAGCAAAACGAGGCCGCCAAGGGAAAGGGCTGCCCCTCTTTCACCAGAAGAAAACGAAAATCTGATTTCTATAACAAAAACAACAGTAATGGAGCTTTTGGATCATATGGGGGTGCGCGCCGACGTGCATGTACGCCTGGCCGATAGCGATGAGGTCGAATCGGCGCCGCCAGTGCTAGTAGATATCAACGGCGAAGACCTGAGCATCTTGATTGGTCGACGCGCTGAAACCCTCAATGCCCTTCAATTTATCACCCGTATGATCGTCGGCAAAGAACTGGGACATGCTGCCCATCTCGTCTTCGATGTAGCCGGCTATCGTCAACGTCGTGAAGATAGCCTGCGACAACTAGCCCAGCGCATGGCGCGCCAGGCAGTGTCCACCGGTCGCCGCCAATCTCTGGAGCCGATGACGCCAGCCGAACGGCGCATCATCCACATGGAATTGCGCGACCACAGCGAGGTGAGCACGGAGAGCGTGGGTGAAGAACCGAAGCGCAAAGTCGTTATTATTCCTCGCTAAGAATTCCGTGGGTTGCAAGTAGCAACCATCAACAGAATATCGCGCATGAAACGCTTTAGCGCCAACCTGGATCGCGGTTTCCGCAATCGCTTTCCTTGGGTATACTACTACCTGATCCAACGTCCCAGAATCGGCTTTCAATTTAAGACGGAACGAGCCTTGCTAAAGGGTGGTGCCCGGCTTTCAAAAAGCGCACATCCTAGCATCCTCTTCTTTACTACACAGAAATGTGCTTCGCGTTATGTTTCGAGTGTGATTGGCAAACTGTGCGCATCTGCTGAAATGGTGCATGTCGACTACGACGCCTTTGTTGCTATGGTGCGTTTGCCTAAACAGAAAAATCCCTTCTCTTTCGATGGAAGCATTTCTACCGCTTTTCATAGAGAAGGATATTACTATGGGCCCATCGGCACATACCGCGATATTCCCAATTCAGACGCATATAAGACCTTACTTCAACTGCGTGATCCTCGCGACGTGCTTACCTCGCTTTATTTTTCCACGGCCTATAGCCATGCGCTGATCAGCCCCAAGTTAATTCGCCGCCGCAAAGAGGCCCAAACGCTGGGCATTGACGAATACGTGATTACCTCCGCCGAGGAATACTTAACTATCTACAACGGCTATTGCGACCATCTACTTGGACAAAAAAATCTACTCTTTCTAAAATACGAGGAAATGGTAACTGATTTCGATGCTTGGTTACAAAAGCTTAGGCAGCATCTGGCCCTCTCAGACCAAGAGGAGGCCATAGAGGCAATTCGAACCGATGCGGATTTTTCCATGGAACAAGAAGATCCCTACTCGCAACGCCGGCAAATCAGACCCGGAGACCACCGCCGCAAATTAAAACCCGAGACCATAAAGAAATTAAATAAACGGTTTAAACCTGTTCTAGAAAAGCTAAATTATCCAATCTAACTGCAAAACTTCATAAAAGATCTCGGGCATAAAGCCGAGGTCGCTTTACCTTTGGCGCACAAAGGCATAGGATCTCGCAGAAATGCGACACGGTGGCGCAGTTTTCTTTGGGTATGCTGGGCAAGCTTTAACTTGCCTTTTTTGAGTCCAAATTTTCTCAAAAGCAAAGAACCTTAACAACTAAATATAGGCTTATTCATGCTTCTCGGGCTTCCAGTTCAACCTAATGCGCGTGCCTCTCCTTGGAGTGGATTCGATCTGCAGGGCTGCGTCGATCAGCGCTGCCCGTTCGACCATGCCCGCCAAGCCAAAATGGCGGGCTGCCAGCAATTCGGCTAGCTCGGGCGAACCTTTAAACTGAAATCCCTGACCATCATCTTGAACCAGCAATTGCAAGCCGGCCGCAGAAATCGAACCGGTGATGGTGATGCATTTGGCCTGGCCATGCTGAATGGCATTCTCGCAGGCCTGTTGAACGATGCGATATAGATGCTGTTGAACTAGAGGATCAAACCGAGCCAAGGTCTTGGGCGCTTTAATTTCAAAGCGGATCTGAGCTTGCCTTTTCTCCGCTAGATCCTCCGCCAATTGCTGTAAGGCAAGGTACAAATCTTGGTCCAGTAGAGGTGGCCGCAGACTATCGATGATGCCGCGCACCAAGTCGTCTACCTGCTGATGCTGCTTGTCGAAATCTTTTACCTCGGTGTGTTCCCCCACCTCACTCAAGAGCCGGTTGAGATCCTGCAGCACCCCGTCGTGAAGCTCCCTGGCCAACTGCACACGTTCCTGCTCTTGCCTATCAATATCGAATTGGTGAAGAGCACGCAGGCGCTGCGCCTGTGAAATGTTAGCCAAGGCAATAGCCGTCTGGTCAGCCAAAGAAGCCAATAAAATCCTTTCGGATTGCGAATAATAATCGTCAGGGTCTTTGCGACCTAGTAGCCAAAGCCCAATGACCTCCCCACCGACTCGGAGGGGTAAAGCAAAGCGAATCCAACTCAGTTGAACCAAATGCGTCTGTTCCTTTTCTGCGGGCCCAAACTTAGTGTGCATAGATAAAAGGAGCTTTTGTTGTTTTGAGTTAGGAAGCTCATTTGACTCGAGCCCCTGGATGTAGACTGGCCTGCTATCGAGGCTTACTCCTTGAAGAGAAAACAAGACCGATTGACGAATGAGCAAACTGGGCAACACTTCATTCTGCAAGAGCAGGGAAAGGTGTTCGTAACTAATGCTGGTCGAGATACGGCTGGCGAAAGTTTCTAATAAATGCTGTGGAGGTTGCGGGATAAACAGTAAGCGGCGTTCGACAAAGCGCTGAAAGTTAGGAAACCCGAAAATGCTCAGCAGCGTAGCAATCAACGCCGTAATCAGGATAGCCCCGCCTATCGCCTGAGGGGTTTGCATTTCCGCCGAAACCATGGGCAGCAAAGCGAGAGCCAAAGTCACCATTAAAACCACAAAAAGATACAGTGAGATTAAACGATTGGCGCGCAGCTCTAGGCCACCCAGTTGCCGGCGATAGACGACATAGAAATAGGCACCTGGGAGGGCGATCATTGAAAGGATATATCCTGGGGTAGCAATAGGTACATTCCCTTGCACATTCAGTATGGCTAAGACCAAAGCAGGGGCAAGCGCCAAAGTCGCTGCAAAAAACAGCAATCCAATCTCTCTGCGCTCAGCTGGGCGCAAGACAAGCCGTAGAAGAAGCAGCAAGACGCTTCCAAGAATGGCAACGGCAAAAGGAATAAGGTAGGAGTCACGGCCAATAATTTCAAGTATTTGGGCCAACGCAAAGACTGCACTGGCGGAATAAAGTAGCCGCCAAAACTGCTTAGGCAACCGGCCCAACTGCCTTGGAAAATTCCAATGCAAATGCAGATAAATAGGCAGACTCATCCAAATAGCTGCGCGTAACAGATAAGGAGAACCCCAGACCACGCGAATGGATAAAGTGCCTGCCATGAACCAAATTGCGGTCACAAAACTAAAGAGGGCTAACAATGTTCTGCGCTGATTCCTTGGGCGAACTAACAGAATGGTGGCCGTTCCCGCCAGCCAAAAAAAATAACTCAGCCACCAAGTATTTACTAGGCGGGATAGGAATTCTGAAGAGGTGAAACCGGGAATGTTCCAATAAAGGGTTTTTGTCCCATTTATTTCTTCAAGACGCAGAAATAAAGTTTCGCCCGTTTTGGCGCCGGCGAATAAATCAAGGTCGAGATGTTCTAAATGATCCTGCCAGGTGTGATCATTTACCTGGAGAAGCTTATCGCCCAACTCCAGGAAAGGCGGTGAATCTTGAAGAACATAGATTTCAACCACCTCGCCAGCAGTGCTGTTGAATTGGAAACCAAGATAGGGCACAACAAAAAATCTGGCGTAACTGTACAGTAATAAAACACCGAGCACTAACCCGGGCAACAAATAATCACTTAACTTTTTCAGAGTTTATTACCGGTTTCAACCCGAGTTGGCAGGTAAGGAGGTGATTGGCCTAACAAAGAATACAAAATGCATACTATCCAAACTATGAACAAAAAGGAGAAAACATGTTGTCGATGCAAACATTTTACTCAAGCTTATTCTCGCCCAAAGTGAATCAAGCCAGCTCTTTCCGGGCTTTGTTGCAGGTGGCACGCGCCAGTCTAAAGGAGATTTTGGCCGTGCGAAGCACCTTGGCTTGGGATACTTGGGGAGAAAGCTAACAGGTAAGTTGCGAGCTGGCCGATTACACGGCCAGCTCGCACATAAACGGGATTTTTACATGGGCCTCTACGAAGAATCAATTCAGAGCTTATTACGGCACTCAACTGTGAAAAACTGGAATGCGATAGGGAACGCCCTCGAGCGCGCCCTGACTCGCCAGCCAGTAGCCTGGCATTTCCCGATCAAAGCCTGTGAAGCCGTAGGAGCGCCGGTCGAAAACGCGCTGCCAGCCGTGGCTGCCATTACCTGTGCCCACATGGCCCTGATATTGATAGACGATTTGCTGGACGAAGACCCGCGCGGCGCGTACCTTCACTTAGGCGTTGGTCGCGCGGCCAATCTTGCCTTAGGCCTGAATACGCTTGGAATAAGTATTCTGCTTGAAGCCAAGGATTGCAAGGAACGAGTTCGCGCCGCCGCGGCGCTGAACGAGATGATGCAGCGAACTGCCTATGGACAGGATTTAGACGTGCAAAACGCTCAGACGGAAGAGGCTTATTGGGCGGCCACGCGGTCCAAAAGTTCTCCATATTTTGCAGCTGCCCTTTATATTGGAGCACTTTTCGGGGATGCAAATTCCGACACGGCTTCGCAATTAAAGCGATTTGGAGAAATCTTTGGTGAAATTATGCAGATCCATGACGATCTGAATGACACCTTAGCTAGCCCGGCTAATGTGGATTGGTTAAAAGGACGTTCTCCTCTACCAATATTGTTTGCTCAAATTGTTCCGCACCCCGAGCGAGAGCGTTTTATTCAGTTGCGCACTCAAGTAGAAGATCCAAAGGCCCTAAAAGAAGCTCAGTCGATTCTCGTCGGTTGCGGGGCGATCAGTTATTGCATCAATGAATTGATCAGCCGGCACAAACAAGCCTCTTCCCTTTTGGAGGATATGCGGTTATCCGATCCTCAACCGCTGATGCAGTTGCTGGAAGAAGCAATCGCTCCAATCCGTCACCTGTTTACGGAGGTGGGCGCGGACTTTAAAGAAGAAAACAATTAATTCTTTGTCTTCGATGCTTGGGGATCTTGTGGAAATGGCAAAATGAGGCCCAGTTCGCGTGCCTTAGCAATGGCGGCGATACGGTTGTTTACATTTAGGCGTTTATAAGCCTCCGAGAGCAAGTTTCGCAAAGTGGAAGGGGCAATGCTAAGTTTGGCAGCGACTTCTTCCGTCCTCATATTCGGCATCGAGGCAGTCAGGGACAAGGCCTCGCATTGCCTCCTCGTAAGCAAGTGCACCTCATCGGCAGAGGAAGGTTTTTCAGACAACACTGCATAAGACTGTTCTGAGAAATAGACGCCGCCTGCCGCGACCGAGGAAATAATTTCCCCTAATTGGACGATGGCTTGGCGATCGTCCTTGAGAATATATCCATTCGCACCTGCCTCCATAACTGCCTTCACAAGAGCATGCTGCTTATGCATCGAAATGACCAGAATGGCCATTTTTGGATAGGCATTGCGCAATCGCGGCAAAACATAAAGAATGGGGTAAGGATTCTGATCATCTTCTGTGGTGGGCACGCCTACGTCGAGCAGCAACACATCGACCGCATGTTGCTTGAGCATCGCTTCCACTTGGTTACCAAATCGGGCTGTTGCCACAATCGCAATATTGGCATGTGGGGATAAGCGATAGGCATAGCCATCTAGCGTACCTTGATGGTCATCCAAAATTGCCACTCTGATCTTTTTATTCCGTGAAAGATTTGTGTTCATCCCCACAACTCCTGATCAAATCAGCTAATTTGTTCGGCTTTAACCCAGTACAAATGTCTAGAAGGCAAGTACAGCAGCCTATTCACTTCCATGACTGCCTGTTTTATAAAGGTGAAGCATCTCAGTTTCATCACACACCCCGAATACATCTCTGCCATCAGTCCGAGGGGTAAGACTGGTGGCATTTATTTATTCAGCCCTCGGCATAGCCCACATCTTCAACAGCTGTTTCTGCCTCCAGACGAGGATCACCATAGCTTGGGCGCTCCTCTTTCTGCAGCAACTCCCAATCTCGTCCCCGATAGGCTCGCAGCGTAAAAGCAATCTGCTCGTCGAAAGCAGCTGGGCTACGCGAGAAGATTAGGGGGTGGATTTCCACTCTCCAACCTGGCAGAAAGTTGCTATCCAAAAGAAAATCGCGCTCCTCTGGAGTCTTTACATAGAAAATAGCTAAGCCACCCGCATAACCAATGAAGTGGTCATGGTAGATGGCTAGGGGAAGATCTTCATTTCCGATAAAGTCATTGAACACGCGGTTGGCATCTACCGCGGCTGTCCCCTCAGGCGCGAGTGCATATATTAAAAAGCAACGCGGGTTTCGAGTGCGGTGACTTTGTTGCATCCTGCCCACCTGCCGCGATTATATCAACACCTTTTGAAGATCTGGCAATCGATGGATTTGGGATAGAATCAGTCTTCCCTAGGGAGAGGGCACCATGAATAATCCTAACTCACCAGAACTGCAGCGCATGCTTTCCATTTGGCCGGAACTTAGCGAGGGCATGCGTTTCAATATACTTGTGCTGGCAGGTCTCAGCCTGCTGAGGAACGGCAAATTGAAGGACGGCGTGGCTGCACTGGGCAGCGGCGCCCGCTTCCGCGCTGGGCTTGCGTTTCGCGATACCCGCGAGGGTTTAATCCTTGCGGCGCAAGGGTTCGCCGGACTATTCCGCCGCCAACGCCAAATACCTGGTTAGGCGGGTGTTAGAATCTCCAAAGAGTTTCGAAAACTACCTGAAACCCTGACAAATTTATACGCCCCCATAGCTCAGTGGATAGAGCGCTGCCCTCCGGAGGCAGAAACCTGCGTTCGAGTCGCAGTGGGGGTATAAAAAGATAGGGCAACCAGGTTGCCCTATCTTTTTATATAAGAGGGCTTCGCAGCAAGTCTTTAAGAAAAATGCCTGGTTCAACCGTTCTCACAAACGATTTAGGTTCAAACTATGGCTTCAGCCCAAAACCCCAACCCTGCAAAATAGCCTGCCCCTCTGGGCCGAGCACAAAATCCACAAAGGCTTGCGCCAAATCGCCACTAGGTGCATCTTCGACCACTGCGATTGGATAGGTAGCAATGACATTTTGCGCATCTGTAATAGAAATTTGCTTTACTTGGGCAGAAATGTCCGGGGTTACATCTGAAACATAAACGATACCCGCATCCGCCTCTCCTAACGCCACCTTGGTAGCCACCTGTCGAACAGTAGTTTCTTCGGATACCAGATTAGCGTAGACTGCAGCCTGGAACTCTTCTCCGCCCATTAAGGCAATGCTCTGGTCGCTATAATCGCGAGCCGGCACACCGGGCGCGACCAGCACCAACCGCAATCCGGGTTTGGCTAAATCCGCAGGAGATTGAATCCCGGCAGGATTGTCCAACGGAACAATGATGGTTAAGCGATTGGTAACAAAGAGGACCGGCTCACCCTGAATTCGGCCGGCATCCATGGCCACTTGCATTTGGTTCTGATTGGCTGAGGCAAATACATCCGCCTGCGCCCCTTCTACGAGCTGCGTGGCCAGTTCCGCAGAGTTGGCGTAGTTGCTCAACACATCCACGCCGGGGTGATCCGCTTCAAATTCAAGTGCAATCTGATCGAAGGCATCGGTGAGCGAAGCCGCGGCAAAAACAACCAGCTCTTGTTTTCCACCAATGCTGGAACAGGCGACAAGCAAGAAGAGCCATGCCGCCTGGGCACAGAAAACACTTTTAACCGGCCTGAGGAAAGAGAAATCAAATTTGCGTTTCATTTCTTTAATTTTACTCTTTTCAACTTTTTTTGGATTGGCGAGCTAGCACCTTCCTCATTCATTCTGCCTGCACTATAATCATTGAAGAAATTTTCTAAAATTGGAGGTGCTCCTTGGCACGCGTCGCGATCAATGGCCTTGGCCGTATTGGCCGGGCCGCCCTTAGGCTCATTTTGCAAAGTAAGGATCTGGACCTGGTGGCGGTCAATGACATCGCCTCAGCCGACAATATCGCCTACTTGATCAAGTACGACTCTGTATACGGTCGCTATGGCGAAGAGGTCTACGCCAAAGATGGAAAGTTGCATATCGATGGCAAGGAACTGCGCTTCCTCAGTGAGCGCGACCCTGCCAGCCTGCCTTGGAAAGATTTAAAGGTAGACATTGTTATCGAGAGCACCGGCCTGTTCACGGAGAAAGACAGCGCCGCAAAACACATTCAAGCCGGAGCAAAGTTCGTGATCATCTCCGCCCCCACCAAGAGCGAAGATGTGCCCACTGTGGTCTTTGGGGTGAACCAACCCGAAGGCAATCCTCAAATCATTTCCTGCGCCAGCTGCACCACCAACTCGCTCACCCCCGTCGTTGAAGTGATCGGCCGCCATTTGGGCATCCAAAAAGCCATCATGACAACAGTGCACGGTTACACAGCCAACCAGGCTATCGTCGATGCGCCCAGCAAAAGTTTCCGCCGCGGCAGAGCCGGAGCCATCAACCTGGTGCCCACCAGCACGGGCGCGGCGGTCGCCACCACGAAGGCTCTTCCCCAATATAAAGGCAAATTCGATGGCGTGGCAATTCGTGTTCCAGTGCCGGTTGGTTCAGTGTCCGATATCGTTATCCTTACTGAAAAGAACACGACCCCTCAAGAAGTCAACGACCTGCTAACGAAAGAAGCAGCCACGCCGCGCTACAAAGAGGTCATCCGCGTAACCAGCGATCCGATTGTTTCTTCCGACATCGTGGGAGACCCACACGCCTGCATCATCGACCTGGAAATGACCCGCGTCGTGGACGGCAACTTGGTCAAGATCTTTTCCTGGTACGATAACGAGTGGGGCTATACCAATCAAATGGTACGCAAAGCGAGCGAGATGGCTAAATCGCTCAAATAACTAAAAAGGCCCGGAACAATCCGGGCCTTTTTTTAACTAGACTGTTTGTGATAATATTAACAAATAGGCTTTCGCCAGAGGCTAAATGCCCGCCCGCCCATTCATTCAAATCGCAAACTTATCCAAAAGCTATAGCGAAGGCGAAAAAAGCCACTATGTGTTGCGCGAGGCTAAGCTTGCGGCCAAACAAGGGGAATTTATCGCCTTGTTGGGAGCCAGCGGCAGCGGAAAGAGCACGCTGCTAAATCTGCTCAGCGGCATCGATGAGGCGGATAGCGGCGCGATCTGGCTAGACGGAAAAAATTTGATCGCCATGAACGAGGCAGAACGCACCTTGTTCCGCCGAGAACACATTGGCTTTATCTTTCAATTCTTCAACCTGCTCCCTACCCTGACCGTCATCGAAAATGTGAGCCTGCCCCTTGAGTTGGCCGGCGCGGCGCCGGGTGCGGCGCGCAGCAAAGCCAGCCAGCTTCTCAAAGCGGTCAACTTAGATGGGCGGCAAAACAGCTTTCCCGACCGGCTTTCCGGTGGTGAGCAGCAGCGCGTGGCTATCGCCCGCGCCCTGGTGCACGACCCACTCCTCGTGCTGGCCGATGAACCCACCGGCAACCTGGACGAAGACACAGGAGCCCAGATCATGAATTTGCTCGAGCGGCTTACGCGGCGAGCCCATAAGAACTTGATTATGGCAACGCACAATATGGTAAACGCCCGCCGCGCCGATCGGATCTTACATTTGCACGAAGGGAAATTGGTCGAAAGTCGCGGCAAAGTATGAACGGTGATCGCAGCCCTTTTCCATTTGGTTTATTCAAGGTAGGCTGGCGTTACCTCCTGAGCCATCCGCTGCAAAGCCTGCTGATGCTTTTGGGCATCAGCCTTGGCGTTGCCGTGGCGGTGAGTGTGGATATCGCCAACGCCAGCGCCGCGCGCGCTTTCGACTTGAGCATCGAAGCCGTGGCGGGCCGCAGCACCCACTACATTTCCGGGGGCCCGAGTGGAGTGCCTGAAGAACTTTACGCCCAGTTGCGCCGTGCTGGCTTGGAT
>Ga0214473_10005317_pt1 | contig 15444 bp, 14 predicted proteins | sample RVTome_7_FD_203509 | JGI IMG/M metagenome (GOLD analysis project Ga0214473, IMG submission 203509) | Soil microbial communities from uranium-contaminated site in the Upper Colorado River Basin, Wyoming, United States - RVT98D197 | ecosystem: Environmental > Terrestrial > Soil > Contaminated >... | reverse complement strand
CCTTCACCGCTAGCGCCGGGATAGATTTTGCGACAAGCCGCCACCCTGTGAGTGACCAACCGGCGGCAATCCACCCGATTGTGCCCCAAACCCTGATCGTTCCAAAGTCCTTCTCCGAATCTTGTAAATTGGCGAAGGCGATGGAGTTAGTCAAAGCTAAGGTTGGAGCGTAAATTAAGCAGTAAACAAGCATCAACCATATCATCCCGTTGTAAGAGGCCACGGCCGCCCCCAACAGGAGGAGAATACCCCCAGCAAGCTGCATCACTCCGATAACCTTCTGCGTGGGGAAGTAACGATCGGCCAGTTGCCCTCCGATGAAGGGCGAGATTATCGTAGCAATGGGCAGAAGGCTATAAATAAAGCCGGCCTGGACGCCACTGAAGCCAAGATCGTTCATGAGATACGCCGACAGGACTGAAGCCCAGGCACCCCAGATAGCATACTGGAAAAACATCATGGTTCCGAGGCGGGATTTGACGCTCATAGGACCTCCTTTTTGGTCTCCTTTTTTTAGGACTCTACATACCTTAAGTATCGAAGGATTGTCAATTTCTCAAATGTCAAAATTCATCCTCGACCGGCCCGGGCCGACTAATCCATCGCGGCCCATCATGTATCCGGAGGCACCCGTTTGGGGACGTTGAATCTTGGGACGAACAGACGGCCATGAAGGACAAGCGCCGGGACGTCCGTATCGTCGAAGAAAACAAGGTCGTTGTTTCGTTAATGACCGGCGAGGTCCACCCCGGCACTCCGATGGTCTACTATTCCCTCACCCGCGACATTTCCATGGGCGGACTCCGCATCATAACCGTGGCCCCGCTCGAAACGGGCGTCCGCCTCCGGCTGGACATCACTCTGGGCCGGTCCCGTAAGCGGATCCGGGCCATCGCCGAGGTCCGCTGGGTCAAGGAGCTTTACGGCAAGGAAGTTTTCGAGGCCGGGCTCCAGTTCGTCGGCCTCGAGCCCAACGCTGAATTCACACTCATCGACCACATTTTCGGGGTGAAGACCGACCGCGAGGCCTAACCGTCCGGACTTGCTTTTCTCCCGATCCTAAGCTAAAAATGAAGCTCGTCCCGGAAAGGAGGCGAAGTCGGCTTCATGCCCGGTTCGAGGGGCCAGGAAGCGAAAAACATGCTGACGCTCCGGCTTCCCGTCCGCAGGCCCGACTTTGAGGTGCCGGTCATCGAGCTTTTTCTGAAATAGCGGTGAGACTCGCCATGAACATACGAACCTCGAAAACAGCCCTCGCTCTCGCCTCCGCGGCCATGGCCGCCTTGCTTTTTCCCGCAACCACGGCAGCCGCTGCCAAGGACTATTATTTCCCCGAAGTCCGGGTGGACATTTCGATCGCGAGCGACGGCACCTTTCTCGTCGACGAATACCGGACGTTCGAGTTCGAGGGGGGCTTCAGCTTCGCCTATGTCGTCATCCCTCTGCGGGTCGAACGCCTGGGCATCCGGCGCGATGTTTCGGTGTCCGAGTTCGCGGTGACCGACGAGCAGGGGCAGGCCCTGAGAACGAAGCTCGGCGAAGAGGGCGGGCGGCTTACGGCCAAATGGTTTTATTCCGCCCGGGACGAGCGGCGGACGTTCCACATCCACTACCGCGTCACGGGAGGGATCGTGAGCTATGCGGATGTCACCGAGCTTTACTGGCAGGCGATCGGCGACAGCTGGGACAAGCCGGCCAGGAACGTCCGGGTCACGGTCATTCTTCCCGGCCCGGTCGCGAAGAAAGAGGAGCTCAACGTCTGGGGCCACGGCCCCCTCGCCGGCTGGGCCGAGGTCGTCGACGAGCGCACGGCCCGTTTTTCGGCCCCGGACCTGGCCTCTCGCCAGTTTTTTGAGATCCGCGTCGTCTGGCCGGCCGGGATCGTCGCCGGACTCCCTTCAGACCGATATGACCTCGCCTCCATCAAGGCCGAGGAGAAAGGCTTTGTCCGGGATACGATCGAACGCATCCGTCGGGCCAAGGAGGAGCGGGAGCGCCTCCGGCAGAGGTCCGCGGAGAACAACCGCCGGTTCTTCAAGGCCCTGGGCATCTGGGGAGGCTGGCAGGTTGTCGGCCCGCTCATTTGGCTCCTCGTCTATTTCCGCGTCTGGTCGGCCGCGGGGAAGGATTACCGGTTCGAAGGCCTCCCGGATTACGTCCGCGAGCCGCCGTCGAAAAACCCGCCGGCCATCGTCCAGATGCTGATGCGCGAGGGACGGACCGTGACCCCGGCGGCGTTCACGGCGACGCTCTTCGACCTGGCCCGCCGGGGCGTCCTGGAGATGGAGGACCGGACCGTCCAGAAAAAAAGTCTGTTCGGCTCGAAGGAGGCCGTGGAAACGACGGTCACCCTGGAAAAAGACCTGTCACTGGCCGGAGATCTGCTGCCCTACGAAAAAGCGCTCCTTTTATTCCTGTTCGAAGAGGCCGTTCACTCCGGAACGAACAAGGGGTCCTCCTTCCGCGTCGACGAACTCCAGGGCTTCCTGAAAAAAAAGCCCCAGAAATTTCAGGCCTGGTACACGAAGTGGACCAAGAGCATACGGGAAGCGGCGAAACCCCTCGGCTTCCTCGAGCCGCAGAGCCTCAAGGCCCGGAATGTTTTCTATGCCGCCTCTCTGCCCCTGGCCGTGCTGACCCTCAGCCCCGTTCTTCTCATCCTGGCGCTGGTCCTCGTTCCGACCCTCAAGAGGAGGACGATGGCCTGGGCCCGGGAGAACGAAGGCTGGAAGGGCCTCAAGCGCTTCCTCGACGATTTCTCTGAATTCGGGGAGATCCCGCCGGAAGCCTACAAGCTCTGGGAATACTATCTCGTCTTCGGCATTCTCTTCGGCAACGCGAAAAAGATCCTCAAGATGCTGCCCGTCATCCTGCAGGACGACCGGGCCGCCGTCCCGGTGTGGTACGTGGGCTTCAGCCGGGCGGGGTTCCTGGCCGGCGGCGGCCTTCAAAGCGTCATCAGCAGCATCGAGCACACGGCCACGGCCATCCACCAGGCCAGCACTTCGGCCGCCCACTATTCCTCGGGCGGCGGCGGCGGTTTCAGCGGCGGCGGGGGTGGCGGCGGGGGCGGCGGCGGTGGAGGTGCGGGCTGATGAGGGCCGCCGCGAAATCCCGCTTCGGAGCGCTGGCCCTGGCCGTCGTCTGCTTTTTGCCGGCGGGCTGCGGGACGCCGTCCGAAGAGGCCCGCGTCAAGGAGCTACTGAAAAAATCCGCGGCTCTGGCCGAAAAAAGGGAGGTCGGGGCCCTGATGGAGCACTTTTCGCCGGATTATTCTGATTTCGAGGGAAGGGACAAGGCGGGCGCGGAGCGGCTCATCGGCGATTACCTAGGGAGGTTCCGGGGGATCGTCATCCATCTCCTGAGCTCGCGCGTGGATGAGCCCGGCCCGGACGGACGGGTCGCCGTCGAGTGCGAGATGTCCTTCTCGCATGGGGCGGCCGAGGTCCTGCGAAAACTCATCCGCTACACCGGCGAATATTACCGCTTCCGGTTTGACCTGGATAAAACCGGGAAAGGGGAGTGGCGCTTCGCCTACGCGGAATGGCAGCCGGTCGACCTCCTCGGCCTCTTCCCGGAATCGAGGGAGATCCTGAGGAAACTCTTTCCGGACCTGTAGCGTATCTTATATTGAAGGTGCGAAATCGGCCGTGGGCCGGGGCGCCAGTTATCAACCCATTCGACTCCCCGGGCTTCAGACCGGGGAGTCGAATGGGTTAATACTGAGCGGCGCTTTTACACCGATTTACAAACATTTGCAAATCGGGGTTGGCGCCGTCGAACGTATCAATGAACGGAGGACTGACATGAGCGAAGAGAAAAACCAGGGCAAAACGAGGCTTGAGGAATTCCGGCTGAACGGCGGGGAGATCCTCAACAAGGTCAAGGAGATCATCCACCAGGGCAACGTCCGCCGGATCATCCTCAAGGACGAGCACGGCAAGACGTTCATGGAGATCCCGCTCACCGTCGGCGTCGTCGGCGCCATCGTCGCCCCCATCCTGGCCGCCGTCGGGGCCGTCGCCGCGCTCGCTTCGAACCTGACCATCGTCGTCGAGAAGACCGAAGACTGACCTTCGCGCCCGTCGCTTTTCTTCGGCGCTCCTCCATGCTATAACTGGTCCTTCGCAACGCGAAGGATGGAGGAGCGGTCATGACCGGACACCTGTCGGCGAAACCCCTGGTTCTCGTCATCTTGACCTTCTTGTCGCTCGGCTTGGCCCGGGCCTGCGAAGTCGGGCTCGAGGCGCTCGACCGGCTCACGAAGGGACAGAGCCAGCCGGCGGCCTGGGCGGAAGAAACGGCCATCACGAAATTGGTCGAGGCCTGCGCGGGGCCGGTCAAATGACGAACGCCCCGCTTCGCCCGTCATACACGATCCTTCCGGTCGACGCCGAGTTCGTGCCTGGCGATGCCTCCGGGCCCTGGCCGGGGATCCCGTCGCTCGGGATCGATCATTACCTCTGGCTCGACAACGGCTACCACCCCCCGGTCGAGGTCAAGCTGTGTTGTTCCCGCAGTTTCCTTCATGCCAGGTTCCGAGTGGGGGAGCGCCGGGTGCGCGTCAAATACACGAAGTTCCAGGACCCCGTCTACAAGGATAGCTGTGTCGAATTCTTCATCGACGCTTTCCCGGAAAGCCGGCTCGGCTACGTCAATTTCGAAACGAACGCCGCGGGGACGCTCCTGGCCGCGTTCGGTCCCGACCGTAACAACCGAAAACCGCTCTGGCCCGAAGACCTGGCCGGCTTCGACGTCGCCTCGTCGATCGGCGGGCCCTGCGACGGCGAACACGGCGGCGACACGTGGACGCTCGAATACCGGGTCCCCCTCGCGCTCTTCCGGAAGATCTACGGTCTGGAGGTCCGCCCCGGTCATCGGGCCGCGGCCAATTTCTACAAGTGCGGCGACGAGACGGAATTCCCCCACTACGGGGCCTGGAGCCGGGTCGATACCCCCTCCCCCGACTTCCACCGCCCCGATTTCTTCGGCGAAGTCGTCTTCGGCCAATGAGGGCGGGCCGATGATCCCGGCGAAGTCGGTCCTGCCATTCGTCCTGCCGGCATTGGCGGCGATGACCGTTCCGGCCGCCAGCGGCCAAGCCCGGAGCCCGGTCACGATCGTCGACAGTCTCAGGCGAGAAATCGTCGTTCCCGGGAGAGTCGAGCGCATCATCTCGGTCGAGCCTTAGGTCACCCGGATCATCGTCGCCCTCGGGGAAGGGAAGAGGCTTGTCGGGATCGACTTCTTCCTCCGCCATCATGACCGCATTTTCCCGCTCGTTTTTCCTCCGTCAGAGCGGCTTCCGGTCTTCTCCTCCCCCTCCCGCCACGAGATCGAGATCCTGGAGCTCATCCGGCGCCTGGCAGGGGAGATGAAAAAAACGGTCATCGTCACTCTGCACGACCTGGACATGGCCGTGAAGTACTCCGACGACATGGTCTTCAACGTCGTGGCCGCGGGTCCGCCCGGCGACATCCTGAGCGAAGCGCTCCTCAAGGCCGTCTATGACGTCGAGACGGGCATCCTGAACGTGAATGGGAGGCGGCTCATCGTCCGCTGAGGCCTATTTCAGCTTTTCCTGACCCTTGAATTCCCGGTACGGGCTGAGGTAGGACAGGGTCTCCCGGTCCTCTTCCGTGGTCGTACCCAAAACCATGCGGGTGATGAGCTCGCCGAGACCGGGCCCGAGCATGAAGCCCTGGCCGCACATGCCAACCGCCAGCATGTAGCCCTCGAGCTCGCGCGTCCAGCCGACGACCGGGAAGCCGTCGGGGGTCATGGGATAGAGACCCCGCCAGGTCCGCCTGACGCGGAGGTTCTTGAGGCGGGGGATGAGGTCGACCATCCGCCGGGCGACCATGGGCAGGAACGAGCTCGTCTCGCGGACGTCCAGGCCCCAGATGCTGGGGCTGGGCGTGATGCAGAAGAGGACCTGGCCCGTGTCGTGCTGGTAGAAATAATAGTTGGCCGAGCCGGCGACGGGGCGGATGTCGACGACCATGGGCCCCAGGAAATAGGCGACGGCCTCGGTCACCGCGCCTTCGTGAGAGTCGGGTCGGACGGGGACGTCGATCCCGGCCAGCGCGGCCACCTCCGCGCCCCAGGGACCGGCCGCATTGACAATGACCGCGGCGCCGTATTCCCCCTTGTCGGTCCGCACGCCCCGGACCCGGCCGCCGTCGATGTCGTACCCGGTGACTTTTTCGTTGAACAGGAACTCGGCACCGAGCGTTTTCGCCCGGCTGTAGAAAGCGTGGATCGCGAGCAGGGGAGAGGCGTGGCCGTCGTCGGGGGAGAACGTCCCGCCGACGAGGCCCTCGGGATTGAGGTCGGGGATGACCTCCAGGAAGGCCTGCCTGTCCAGCCAGTCGATGTTCAGGCCGTATTTTTTTTGGACGACGAGGAGCTCCTTGAGCGTCCGCTCCTCTTCGCCGCGGTAGGCGACGAACGAGTAGCCGCCCTTGCGCCACTCGATCTTGTCGCCGAAGCGCTCTTCCCAGGTCGAGAAAACCTCGAGGCTACGCAGGCAGAGGCGGATCTTGGCCGGGTCGGAATGGGTGGCCCGGAGGCCGCCGATGGCCCGCTTGTTCGAGCCCTGTCCGACGCTCGGGTGCTGGTCGATGACCAGGACGCGAAGCCCGGCTCCGGCCAGGGAGAGCGCGGCCGGCGCGCCGACGCTGCCGGCCCCGACGATGACCGCGTCGTAGGATCTATTCGCGGTCATGGCCGTTGTCCTCCTCGCCCAGGCCCGCGAACACTCCTAAGGGCACTTCTAAAAACAGGGGCCGCTTCGGCTGGTCGACGATCTCGGACTCGGGGACGCCTTCCTCGCGGAAGAGGCGATGGATGAGGGGCGTGCAGGTCTTGGCGCCGCAGGAGCCCATGCTCGCCCGGGTCACCGCCTTGATCTCGTTGATGTCCCGGACGCCATCCCGGATGAGTTTCCGGATGGCCCCGGCCGCGACCCGCTCGCAGCGGCAGATGACGGCGTCCTCGGCTGTGCGCTCGATGTACCGGTCCAGGGGTTCCCCGACCTCGGCCGGCTGGACCCTGATCCCAGCGATCTTTTTCGCATATTCCCGGGGCGCCCGGACCTTGACGATCACGGTCCTGTCGTTGGCCTTGATGGCCTTGACCGCGCCGACCTCGACCCGGCCCAGGACGTTTCCCTCAGTATCCTCGACGACCACGGAGTCCCCGACTTTCAGGCTGTCCTTGAGGAACTCGAACGGGACGGCCACGGTCGGAAAGTCCGGGTCCTTGCGGTAGTCGACGATGGTGATAGCCAGCCCGGGGCAGATGGCGACGCATTTTTCGCAGCCCGAACAGCCCTTGCCGCCCTTCTCGCCGACGAACGACGGGAGAAGCCGGATATCCGTCTCGTCCATTTCGATGAGGTCGTTCGGACAGACGGCCGTGCACGGGTCGCAGGGGATCTCCTGGTTGCAGTGGATGACCGGAAAAACACCCGTCTCGGCCGCCGGCGTTTTTTCCGGCGTCGTCGTTCCGGGCCGGGACTTGAGGATGTCGGCGGTCCGGTACCAGTCGGGCGGGATCTCGCCGACGTCGTGCCCCAGCGCCCGGGCCACTTCGAGGCCGCGGATCTTGCCCGAAAAGATGGCCGCGGAGGCCTCGGCGATCTCCTCGGTGTCGCCGGCGGCGAATGCGGGGAGGCCGAACTCGCGGGCCTTCTCGTGGAACTCGTTGACCGGGTCGAGGCCGACGGCGATGAGGACGGTGTCGCAGTCGAAGGACCGCTCGGTCCCGGGGACTAGCTTGAACCTCTCGTCGACGCGGGCGATGGTCACGGACTCGACGGCGTCCTCACCGTTGGCGCTGAGGACGGTATGCGAGGTGTAGATCGGCACGCCCAGACGGGCCAGCTTGTCCCGGTGGACCTTGTAGCCGCCGCACTCGGGCAGGACTTCGACCAGTCCGACGACCGATATCCCCGCCTGAAGAGCGTGATATCCGGCGATGAGCCCGACGTTGCCGCCGCCGACGATGAACAGCCGGCCCGTCGGCTTGATCAGGTCCCTGTTAACGAGGGTCTGGAAGGCGCCGGCCCCATAGACCCCGGGCAGTGTGTTGCCCGGAAAGGCCAGGTTCTTCTCCCTCGCCCCGGCGGTCGTGAGGAGGACATCCGGTTTCACCAACACATAGCGCCGGCCTTCGACGAGGACGCCGACGGTCCTGTCGCTGTAGACGGCCAGGGCCGCGCTCTGGAGCCAGACCCGGACGCGGGGGAAGGCGCGGACCTCTTTTTCGAGGCGCGTGGCGATATCGATGCCGCGTGTGCCCGCATAGACGGCGTTGGTCGAACCGAAGAAGCGGTGGGTCTGGAGGACGAGCTTGCCGCCGAGGCGGTGCTTGTCGTCGATGATCAGCGTCTCGACGCCGCGCTTGCCGAGCTCGATCCCGGCCGAGAGGCCGGCCGGTCCGCCGCCGATGATGAGGACGGGCACGCGGAGGGTTTCGACGGGCCGGGGTTTGGCCGCGGCGAGGGCGGCGGCGTCGATGCGGGGCAGCTCGGGAAGGCCCTCGGCGGGCTCGACCTGCACGCCGGGCCTAACGAGCTCCATGCAGGACTTGACGGGGATGCCGTCGGCCAGGACGAGACACTGGGCGCACTGGCCGTTGGCGCAGAAGATGCCCTGGGCGGCGCCGTCTTTGGCGTGGTGTCCGAAAACGCGGACCCCGGCCGCGAAAAGGGCGGAAGACAGGGTTTCCCCTTCGAGAGCTTCCAGCGAGCGGCCTTCCCACGTAAAGGGGATGGTCTTGCGGGGAGGGATGGGCAGGATGGGGTGTTGCTCAATGCGGTACACGGGCGACCATTCTCCTTCTGCGGGCGACCCCGGCAAAGACGCGTATTATAGCATAACGGATTTTTCGTGGATAGAAAGATCCGAGGTGGTGTATAATCAGGCCGAAGATGATGAGGTCGAGAGAAAACACCCGCTCGGCGATTGTCGCGCTGATCATCTTGGCCCTTCTCGCCCTTCCTCTGGCCGCTCAAGAGACGCCCGGAAAAGACCCGCAGACCGCGAATGAGGCCGCCGGCCGTCCCGGCGAAACGGGAAAAAAACCGGGCCTCGAGCAGGCGGCGCAGGATTTCATCAAGGACACGGGCCGGATCTGGAGCTCGCCCTTCCGTATCAAGGAGCGGCACGTGGGACCGCTCATCGCCTTTGCCGCGGCCACCGGCTTTCTCATCGCCGCCGACGAGGATATCCGGGGCGCTTTCCAGGGTTATGAGGAGCGTCACCCCTGGGTGGACGATTTCGGCCCGGTTATCACGCAGATGGGCACCTTGGGCGCGGCGGCGACGGCGGGGATTTTCTTCGGGGCCGGGCTCATCTTCAAGGACGACCGGGCGAGGGACACGGGATATTTGGCGGCTTGCGCGATGGCCCAGTCTTTCCTCGTGGAGCAGGCCCTCAAGGGTCTCACCGGACGCCAGCGCCCCTTCGCCGCCGACGGGGAAGACCATTGGGCCGGGCCGGCCGGGTTTTTCAAACGCTACGACCCCGACTACGCCGACCTCTACGATTCCTTTCCTTCCGGCCACTCGGCCACGGCCTTCAGCGTGGCGACCGTCGTGGCCCTGCAGTATCGTCACCGGCCCTGGGTGCCGGTCCTCGCCTACACCATTGCCGCCGGAGTGGGGCTGTCGCGGGTAACGGAGGACCGCCACTGGATGTCCGACGTTTTTGTCGGGGCGGTCGTCGGCCACCTCATCGCCCGGTTGGTCGTGCGCAGCCACACCCGGAGACAGCGCCTTGTCCCGGTCCTCGGCTGTTCCGGAAGGGGTATCACCTTGGGCTTCCATTATAACCCCGACCCGGTCTATTGAAAGGATGGACTCATGAATAAGAATGAGGTGCCGGTCGTTCTCATCGCGGGTCTCATGCTCTGCGTCGGGGTATCATCCGGCCAGAAGACGGAGAAACCCGTCCTCCACGGCCAAAATTGGCTGGCCATCACCGGGAAGCCGCTGGCCGCGACGGCGGGGGCGCTCGTCTTCGCCAAGGGCGGCAACGCCGTCGACGCGGCCTGCGCCATGCTCGGCGCCGTCTGCACCATGTACGATGTCCTGAGCTGGGGCGGCGAGACCCAGGCCCTCATCTACAACCCCAAGACGAAGAAGGTCCTCGGCCTGAACGCCCTGGGCGTCGCCCCCGCGGCTGCGACAGCCGAGTTCTACAAGGCCAAGGGCTTCGAGTACCCGCCCGCCGACGGGGTCCTCTCGGCCGTGACGCCGGGCACTCCCGGTGGCCTTTTTACGTTGCTGGCCGAATTCGGGACGATGAGCCTCGAAGAGGTCCTTGAGCCCTCCCTCAGGATGGCCGAAGGCTATCCCATGGACAAGGAAACCGGCGACCGGATAGAAAAGGACAAGGACAAGATCAAGACATGGCCCTATTCTCGGGCCGTCCTCCTGCCCCATCCCGGCGAGGCGCGCGAGGCGCCGCATGCCGGAGAACTCTTCCGCCAGCCGGACCTCCTCGACACGCTGAAAAAGCTCATCGACGCCGAGCGGAGGGCCCGAGCCGCCGGCAAGAACCGGAAAGAGGCGATCTATGCCGCTCATGACCGCTTCTACAGGGGTGACATCGGTCGCGAATTCGTCCGCGGCTCGGCGGAGCAGGGCGGCGTCATCACGATGGCGGACCTCGACGCCTGGAAGGTCCATCTCGAAGAGCCCGTGTCGACCGACTACAAGGGCATCGAAGTCTTCAAGCTCACGAGTTGGGTGCAGGGTCCGGTCATGCTCCAGGCCCTCAACATGCTCGAGACGCTCGACCTCAAGTCCATGGGCTACAACAGCGCCGCCTACATCCACACCCTCTACCAGGTCATGAGCCTGGCCTTCGCCGACCGGGATTTCTATTACGGCGACCCTTATTTTCCGCCGCAGGAGCCCCTCCGCGGTCTCCTCTCGAAGGCCTACGCCAGGGACCGGGCCAAGCTCATCCGGAGCGACAAGAACGATCCCGATATCAAGCCCGGCGATCCTTACCCGTACGAGGGGAAAAGCAACCCCTACCGGGGCTATCTCGGCCGCTGGCTCGAATGGGGGAGGGGAGAAGCGGCGAAGCTCGGCCCCGATGAGGCGGCGGCCGTCGAGGAGGCCTTTCGAACGGGGACGACGTCCATCCAAGCGGCCGACAAGGAAGGCTGGGTCGTCTCCGTGACCCCGAGCGGGGGTTGGGTCCCATGCGTCATCGCCGGGAAGACGGGAGTCGGCATGAGCCAGCGGGCCCAGAGTTTCGTCCTCGACGAATACAAGAACCCTTTCAACGTCATCGCGGCTGGGAAAAGGCCGCGGGCGACGCTGACGCCGGGTCTGGCCCTGAAAGACGGCCGGCCCTTCCTCTCCTTCGCCGTCCAGGGCGGGGACACTCAGGACCAGAACCTGATCCAGTTCTTCCTCGACGTGGTCGAATTCGGGATGAACGTCCAGCAGGCCTGCGAGGCCGCCAACATGGCCAGCTACCAGATGCACGATTCTTTCAACGACCACAAGATCTTTCCGGGCAAGCTCGACGTCAACGAAAATGTCCCGGCCGAGGTCCGGGAGAAGCTCCGGGCCATGGGATATATTTTGTCCGTCAAGAAATACACCTCGGGTCCGATCAACGCCATTTTCTTTGACCGCGCCCACGGCACGTTCTGGGGCGGCAGCAGCAACTACGGCGAGGACTACGGCATCGCCTGGTAGGAGCGGCGCGGTTCGGCCGTCCTATTTTTTCCCTTCGATCTCCTGGATGAGCGCCTTGACCTCCGGCTGTTCCGGATTCATGCTGAGCGAGGCCTTCAGCGCGGCCAGGGCCCTCTCTTTTTCTCCCGTCTTGTAGTAGCAGGCGCCGAGGACGGCCAGGAGCCCCGAGTCGCTGTTATAGATCTTGTTTCCTTCCTGGAGGTTGAGGACCGCCTCGGCGTAGCGTTCGAGTCCGGCCAGGGCCCGGCCCTTGATCAGGAAATACGGAAACTTGAGGTTGGCGTCGTCCTTGACCGTCTCGATGAGCCGCAGGGCCGCCTCGGGTTTCTTCGCTTTAAGGAGAAAGCCGGCGTATTCGGGAACCTTGAGCAGGTAGGCGGGGTTGAGGGCGAGGGCCCTGCGGTAGGCCTCCTCGGCCCGGTCGAGCTGGCCCGTCTGGTCGTACTGGTAGGCCAGTATGTAATGGGCCTGGAAGCTGTTGGCGGTCGCGAACGCCCGGGAAGCCACGACGGGATGGGCGACCGACTTGCCGGGCGAAACGATGAAGCTGGCCGTTTTCGTGTCTAGGACGTCCCCCCGGGCGTCCTGGAGGGCCAGGGTCAACTCGTAATAATCGGGCGGGAACTCGGAGGCCGGCAGAGACTGGGAGAGGCCCAGGGAGGAGTGATACGGCTGGCCGTTGAGAGGCAGGGAGTAGGATTTTTGAAAAGCGGAGCCGGGACTCGTGCCCTTCACGGTGGCCACCACTTTTCCCTCCCTCCAGAGGTCCTGGGTGACGCCCAGGGCGCCAAAAATGTAGGCCACCTGGTCGGCATTGGAATAGGTATTTTTAGGGTCGACGTTGAGTTTTTGGGCGACCAGCTGGAAAGGCAGGTGGAAGTCCGCGCGAGAGACGACCAGCCCGACCCCGAGGGTCGGTCCGAGGAGTCGGGGAGCGCCGGCCGCCGGCGGAACCACCAGCTCGCGCTCGAGAACGCTGAACTCCTTCCCGACGACGTTCCTGAGAAGAACGGTCAGCTTGAACGAGCCCTCGATGACGGGAAAGGAATCGGCCACGGCGAAGCCCATGTTCCGTGTCTGGTCCATCTGGCTTTCGGGAATCGTCAGGGGGTATTCCTTGCTGTACTGGAGGATGACTTTATCGCCCGCCCGGAGGCTGACGTCGAACGCAAAATTCGTCGAATATTCGTTTGTCGGCGCGTAGAAATCGACGGAGAGCCGCTCGGGGGCGATGACGAAATCGCAGGTCGTCAGCCCGGTGGCCGGGTCGTGAACGACGGCCACGGTCGCTTCGCTAGTCATGAAATTGGTCAGGTATTCGGTCGAAACGACCCCCCGGAGGTTCAGGAAATGCGTAGCATAGCTGTCGCTCAGGCCCTTTTTCGGCGAGTCGTAGATCGCGGCCATGTAGAACGCCGTGTCCATGGAAGGCTGAAAGCCCGGCGGGATGTCGCCGGGGATGATGGACAGGCAGACGAGGGCTAGGTCCGGACGAAAATCATGTATTTTCTGAACCATGGCAGAATAATCGCCGACGTTGAATTCCGTCGCGGAACGGACGAGGAGTCTCTCCGGGCCGTCGGTCATGGGGTCGTAGAGCTTCATCTCGCCGGCGTTCCGGAACTGGAAGAAGACAAGCTGAAAATGGATGGGCATGCCTTTGGCGGTGTCCCCGTAGTAGCTCCAGATTTCCGTCGGGTAAATCTCGTTGGAGCCGGCGTCCCAGGTCTTGCTCACGGGCGGGCCCAGGATGATGTGGAACCGGCCGCGGTCGGTCATCCAGCCCTCGCGGGCCGAGCCGAAGCGGAAGAGGCGGTTGGCCTCGGTGAACCGCTTCATGTGCTCTTCCTTGTATTCGTTCTTCGGCGTCGCGGGGGTCGGGTCCCGCATTTTCCAGAAGGCCTCGATGAACAGGTCGCGGTCCCGGTCGTTCTGAAGATAGAGGAAGACCTCCCGTTCCTTGTCCTTGATGATGTAGGACACGACCTTGAGCCATTGCTGGTGGGGTGGCGGCAAGTCCTTGACCTTGACTTTCGTCTGGGCGGAGGATAGGCCCGCCCCCGGGAAAAGAAGCGTCGCGAGGAGCGTGGTAATGCCCAAAAATCTGGTGAGAATCTTCATGATCCGAAACCTTTCATTCCATATATAGAGGATATCGCCGAAAAAATCAAAGCAATAGTTATAACTCGGCGGCAAGCTTGGGAGTTCCATTCGCCTTTGCCTGGAGGACATGACGGACTCGTGGGCTGTGGCATTCAATAAATTGGATAAATTCGTATTTTTGGATAAATCTTTCAAAGCCATCGATCTAAATAGTTGAATAAATACGAGATACTTCGAATATTAGTTGGCACGCATATTGCATATCTGAAATTGAATAATCATGGAAGTTTATCGTAAACACGAAAATAATTTTGGAAAAAAGGAAGGAGGTGTTCTAGGACAGGAGCTTATGAAAAAATGGGGAATGGTGGAGCGCTCTCCGCTCCAAGGATCAAGGCCAATTCTATTACCTTCCAAGGAGGGGTAATGAAGAAATTTTTAGCGCTTCTTTTCTGCGCCTCTTTCGCCTTCGCTCTGGCGGCCCAGGAAAGGACAGGAAACATCAACGGCAAGGTCACCGATGACCAGGGCAATCCGTTGCCCGGAGTCAACCTGACTCTAACGGGCGCCACGATCCGCCCGATCCCGGCGCTGACCAGCGCCGAAGGCAGGTTCCGTTTCCTGTCCCTCTTTCCGGCCAACGACTACGTGATCAAGGCCGAGCTCCAGGGGTTCAAGACGAAGACCCAGACCGGGATCATCGTCAACATCGGCAGGAACTCCGATATCATCATCAGCATGGAGCAGGGCGGCATCGAGGAACAGATCACGGTCATCGCCCAGACGCCCATCGTCGACGCCAAAAAGACCCAGATCACCCACACGGTCAGCTACGAGATGCTCCAGTCGCTGCCCTCGGCACGCGACCCCTGGGTCGTCCTGCAGATGACGCCTTCGGTCCAGATGGACCGCGAGAACATCGGCGGCGTCGAGTCGGGACAGCAGTCGTACTTCCAGGCCAAGGGGTCCACGACCAACGAATGGACCATCGACGGCCTGAAGGTGACGGACCTGTCCTCGAACAGCTCGCCATTCTATTACGATTTCGACGCTTTCGAGGAGATGAACATCTCCACGGGCACGCTCGACGTCGAACACCGCGACCCGTCCATCGTCATCAACATTGTCTCCCGCCGCGGCACGAACAAGATGAGCCTGGGCGGCCGCTTCTACATGACGGACTCGGCTTTCCAGATGAAAGTGCCTCAGGCGAAGCTTGACGAGTTCGGCGTCGCCGGGTTCAACCGGGCCGACAACATCAAGGACTTCGGCTTCAACGCCGGCGGCCCCTTCATCAAGGACAAGGCCTGGTGGTGGGTGAGCTACGGCATCCAGCAGGTCAAGACGCTCAACCAACTCAACGTCCATGACGACACCTACCTCAACAACTACAACGCCAAGCTGAACTTCCAGATCATCCCCCAGAACCGGCTCGAATTCCTGGCCATGCTCGGCGACAAGACGAAATTCGGCCGCAGCAGCATGGAATCATTTCCTCCGGGCTGGAGACAGGGCAGCAAACAGCACTTCGGGAACCCGATTTACAAACTCCAGGACGAACACATGTTCGGGGACAACCTCTTCGCGTCCATCCGGCTCGGCACAACCGAGGGTGG
>Ga0214473_10005316_pt1 | contig 15445 bp, 14 predicted proteins | sample RVTome_7_FD_203509 | JGI IMG/M metagenome (GOLD analysis project Ga0214473, IMG submission 203509) | Soil microbial communities from uranium-contaminated site in the Upper Colorado River Basin, Wyoming, United States - RVT98D197 | ecosystem: Environmental > Terrestrial > Soil > Contaminated >... | reverse complement strand
GATCAAGAGAACACTAGTGACCATAGCGTGTCTTGGAGCCATTCTTGTGATGATGGGACCGTACTTCAGCAGCAATGTTCAGTCGGGAGGGGGGGCAAGGACTCCTCCGGTTTCCTACAACCTGTATTTCGGAGACCTGCATTCTCACACTTCGTACTCAGATGCCTGGGAAGGCACCCCGTGGGACGCCTACCAATCTGCTATCGATGCCGGTGCGGACTACATGGCCATAACGGACCACGTTGCCACCTGGAACGCATACAGCGGGCTGGCCATGGATCCGGAGGAGTGGGCCGACACCCTGGCCGCAGCGGACTACTACACATCAAAGAAGTTCGTGGCGATGCCGGGCTACGAGACCTGGATGCTCGGACACCTTGGAGAGGTTAACGTGTACAACGTCCGAGAACTTCCATCAGAGGAACAGCTGGGATATCGGTTTGACAGACTCACTGACCTATACGACTGGCTTGCGCAACATCCTGGTGCAACTGGCCAGTTCAACCACCCATACTACATGACCGACGATTTCGAGGACTTCAGCCACTACACTGAAACCAGAGACAACGCCATGAACATCATCGAGGTGTGGAACTCTCGGGTCATCGAGGACAGCTATGTCCTGGCCCTGGACGCAGGCTGGCACGTTATGCCCTCTGCCAATTCGGACACGCACAATCCCGACTGGATCGCGGGTTACGAGGAGAGGACGGTGCTTCTCGCGCCGAGCCTCACACCGGACAACCTGTACTCTGCCATGAGTGGATGCCGGGGCTACGCTACCCTCGACAAGAACCTCAGGATATCGTTTACCCTGAACGGCGCGGTCATGGGGTCTGTGCTTGCGGCTGGCGCGAGCGTCTACAAGGCATCCATCCAAATCTCGGACCCTGACAGGGCCAAGAGTGATGCCATCACCCTCGTCGAGATCGTCTCCGACGGAGGGAAGGTAGTCGCGAGCGTGCCAACCAGTGGAAACACAGTCGACCTAACCGTCACATTGAGCTCCGAATCCGCTCACTACTTCTACTTGAGAGTGAGCACGGCATCTCCTTTGAATGGGGGACCCGGCGTGACTGCGTGGACAGCCCCTGTGTGGACCGGGCGATGAGCACTGCTAGGTGATGACAGAAAGGCACAAGGAGCAGGAATCACGATAGGGGTCTGAGGAGAGCGCTGGTGCCCAAAGAGTCAAAGGGCCCGTTCGACGGGAAAGCCACAAGGTTCGCTACGAGCCTGGTCCTTCCAGTGGACAAGAACAGGACTGGCGAATGCAATAGATGTGGCGCGTGCTGCATGTTCCTGGTAAGGTGCCCTTTCCTCAAGTTCGAAGATGGCAAGCCGAATACGGCCTCTTGCAGGGCCTACATCATCAGGCCTCCGCAGTGCAGGAAGTATCCGAGGACGAAGCGTGAGCAGATCCATCGACCCTGTGGTTATGTCTTCAGGGACTCGGCCCCATGAGACTATCTCGGTCGAAAACATCGCCGAGAGAAGAGGCATGGCAAGACGCCGCACTCTAAGCGGCACACGCATTGCTGCCAGCAGAAGGTTTATCGATACCTCGAGAACTTGTCCAGAAGATCGCAGATCTCGTCCGTGGCTTCCTTCGGACACAGGCCCAATTTCTCCTGCTCGATAACATACATCCTTGCAGAATCGATCGACACCCGAGACCCTTTCGCTATGACACTTGCTACCAGAGAAGAGGCAGAGGCTTCGTCCACTTTGTAGTTGTCCATTATCTCCCTGAGCCCATACCTGAACATAGAGAGCCTGCCCTGATTCAGCATGACGGTCTTCTCGCTCTCGCGGGGACCGTGGGCTCTAGGTTCGTTTCTCTTTCGCCCTTTGTATTTTCCTCTGTAACCCGCCAAAGCATCTCTCCGAGTGTACGTCCATACCCGTCCATGCTACTTATAATTTGACTGGATACCTCACCAAGAGCAGGACGATTCTGACCTGGCCTAGGGACTTGAGCCGCCAAGCTTGTCCACATCGTAGTCCTTAGTGTATTCCCAAATCAGCCTATTCAGGCTTTTCTTCATATCTGGCTCGAGTGGGTCAGTCGTATGAGATCTCAACAGGTCAGCCGCACGCTCCCTTGCACGTTCCTTGACGTCCTTGGCCCCGGCAGCGGTCCACTGTCGTCTGGTGGTCCTATCAGAGAGCCTCGCCTGCGAGTGCTCCCGTTTGAACTGCTTCATGGTCCGAGGATGCTTCAGGTAATTCCCGAGAGGACCCGTCTTTGCGATCACGTCCACCGACAGCGTCTCTTCATTGACCTCAATCCCGTTGGAGATCCGCCGGACATATGATGCTATCTCGTCATCGATCATGAGCTGGACCAACGAATATGCGTTGAATGTCTCGGTCGAGCCGAGAAAGAGCTCTGCGAAATCTGCACCAGACAAGGTCGCCATCAGAGCGGCCTGCATCTTCTCATAGGATGTCTGTGCGTCCACGGTCTTCGAATCGCTCTGAGCACCAATCGCGCTCGGAAGCCCGTAGAACTTGGCCATCTGGACGGATCCGACGCCAATGAGAGAGAACTCAGGCGAACCCGTCGAGGCAATGCCCGACCTCATGTCCAGAGGGCAGGATACAGAACCGTAGACGATCTTTGGAGCCTTCGTCACGCACTTGGCAATCACTGCCGAGCTCAGGATCTCTGCACCCTGCTGCACTAGAAGCCCCGCTAGAGATGCAGGAGCTGTCCCGCCGGCGAGGGCCATGACCATTACGAACACCGGCAGATCCATTTCTGAATACCGGAGGAGCGTCTCGAGCATTACCTGATCGTGCCCTAACGGACTTATCGGGTCGATGTATCCGGGGAACATCGGTTTCTTCCTCAGAAGTTCCCGATCTCCTAGGAATATGTCTGCGATCCGCAGCATCAGCTCGAAATCGGACCTATCACCCGAGCCACCAACGACAGGTTTGGATGAATTCACAAGCCCAGCGACCCACATGACGATGCTCATTGCCGAGACGGGGACATCGCTCGGATACACAGGGATGTAGCCCAAGGCAGACGAATCGAGCGCGTCCAGGAGTCTGCAGATATTGATGCCATCCTGTAATGTGGTCGCCCGCACCCGCTCGGAGTCAGGCTCGATATAGTAAAGGCACTGCGCTCCGGGACCGAACTTGGTTCTTCCATCCACGATGTCGAACGAGTCCTTCTCGCTGCGAGCGTGCCACCTAAAATCCCTCCTGCAATTTCTCACCGCCTCAGTGACCTTGGACTCGGACATCTTGACGATCTTCGTCTTCCTGTCTACCTCGAATCCGTTCTTGCTGAGTATTTCGAGCGCCTCCTTGGAATCGACAGACACGCCGACTCTCCCGAGGACTTCCAACGTGGCTCCATGTATGTGCTCCAGGTCAGCTTTGTCCAGGATCCTCAACATGTTCTTGTTCGAGACCATCAAAGCACATCCTTTGATTGATGTGGAATTCGGGTAAGAATAGATAATACATCTGGAAAAAGTGAGAATAGGCGCGTCAACAGCCGTGACAGATCGTCCTGACAGGGTTGAGATGATAGCTAGTTGATGGCGACGGACCCAGCCATAGGGTTCATTCCTTACGGGGGAGTGGTGCCATCAGATCCCTTCTTGCACGCCATTTCTGCAGGATGTCGCCTGGCCAAGCTGACTTCTCCTGATTAACCCTCTTGCCCTGGAGAACCTCGGCTGCAGCCTCAGCGACTTCCTGAGCATGGGTCGCCTTCCATCCTACATTGACCATAAGCCACGACTTAAGCGAAGATGGCGTGAACTCCTCACCGCCGTCTTTGAGAATCAGCAAAGCCTGAATTATCAAGTCCCTATCGATCTGGTGCTCCATTCCTGTGGGCACATTGACCCGATCCGAGATGTCCCACAACGCTTCCTCCACAACCCGGTTGCTGACATGGTCCGTCTTCTTGGACTTCTTCCGACTCCCGAGTTCCTTCGCGTTCCACGTGCTTACCCAGTGGTCTATCTCCTGCATCGACCAAGGAACGATCAGTATGGCCGAAATGTCCCTGATTGCATCCAAGGCATCCAGCACCCGTCCGTAAGGATAGAATGCCACAATGGCAGCCTTATCTGCGCTCTGGACCGGCTTGAGCCTCGTTATCACATACAACTCTCTGCCCGACACCATGGCTTTCCCCTTTGTCTTCAAGTCAGTAACGGCTGATGGTCCGAGCTCCTCTGCTAACACACCATCCAAGTTCCTAAGCCCAGGTACCGCTACGAAACCCTTCGCTGGCGAGACCTGTAGGAGCCATTCCAATGCCTTCTTGACGGCTCCCCTGTCGGGCCCTTCGGCTCTGATGAAATACGAAACTCTCTTTGCCATATGTCCTAGCCAACGAATTATCTGTTGTGCCCATATAAAAGATAGCGGTGGATATTCTCGAATCTGAGAACCACGGTCCAAAAAGATGACAAAACAAGCGTAATCGACGCTTCGTTGACCACATTCTCTGCCACGTCGAGAATGGCCAGGTCAATCGACGAAGAGGGGATGACCTGAGGAAACTCCTCACGGTGAGGCAATCGAACGCCGTTAGGGAAAGTCATAATAACGACCAGAAGGTTTCGATGCTGAGGAGTGGCAATATGGCAGATGCAACGGACGAAGTCAAGTTCGAAAAGCTGAAGAGGTTCAACCTAGTGATGGGATTTCTCCACCTGTTTCAAGGTGGCTTGATACTCTGGTTGAGCAACAAGTACTCAGTACCGGTAAAAGAGACTCTGCTTGGCTATGACGCCGTGAATCAGACCTTCACCACGGTGACGAACACGATCATGAACCTGAAACTCGGACCGATGATTGCCATGTTTCTGTTCGTTTCGGCGATCGCACACTTCTCAGTGTCCACGTACGGTTACTCTTGGTACGTGAGAAATCTGAAGAGGGGCATCAATTATGCAAGATGGTACGAATACGCCATCAGCTCATCCATCATGATAGTGGTCATCGCGGCCCTGTGCGGCATCTACGAGCTCTCGAGTCTCATACTGATTTTCGCGCTCAACGCCACCATGAACCTGTTCGGACTCATGATGGAACTACACAACCAGACAACGAAGAAGACCAACTGGACGGCTTTTGTCTTCGGTTCGTTCGCGGGACTCATATGCTGGGTCGTTCTGGGCCTTTACTTCTTTGGAGCGCTTCTGACCGCGTCAGATGCGGTCCCGACCTTCGTGTACTTCATCTTCGGGTCCCTCGCGATATTCTTCAACGTCTTCGCCATCAACATGATTCTGCAGTACAGGGGAAAGGGCAGATGGAAGGATTACCTGTTCGGTGAGAGAGTGTACATCATCCTAAGCCTCACGGCAAAGAGCGCTCTCGCGTGGCAGGTATTCGGCGGAACTTTGAGATGAGCGCACGACCGGGATACGCACCCAGCCAGCAAATCACTTTCGCAAACCTCTTCTGTCCTTTCTTGGTCACGGGTTTTCCTTGGCTTCCATCTCAAAGGTTAATACAACGTGTATCGTTTCAGGCCGCGCTGGATACGGATCGAAGCCGTCCGGAGTTGAGCAATGGTGAGCACAACAGCGGTCGACGTCTTGAAGGCGAGGAGGGTTCTGACTGGCCTAGTCAATAGGACCCCGCTGACTCACTCGAAGGTGCTGAGCGAGATTAGCGGAGCCGAGATATATCTGAAATGGGAGAACCTGCAGATGACAGGATCGTACAAGCCCCGCGGAGCGCTCTTTAGGATGAGTCTTCTCACGCCCGAGGAGGGGAATAGAGGCGTTGTCACAGCCTCCGCAGGCAACTGGGCGCTCGGAGTCGCACTAGGAGCGCGGAACCTGGGCATCAAGGCAACGATATGCGTTCCTGCAAACACTCCAAAAGTCAAGGTCGATAGATGCAGGGCGCTCGGAGCCGAGGTCGTGCTACACGGCAGATACTTCGATGAGGCATATACGTATAGTCAGGAGCTGGCCAAGAAGAGCAGCAAGCCGTACTTGTCCGGGACAGATGACTACAACGTGTTCGCCGGCCATGGGACCGTCGGCCACGAGATACTCGAGGACCTGCCTGATGTCGAGACCATCCTGTGTCCAGTAGGGGGAGGCGGCCTCCTAACAGGCATCGCAGTCTGGGCGAAAACAATCAATCCGAAGATCAGAATCATAGGGGCGCAGTCGACCGCTGCCCATACTATGCACGAATGCTTCAGAGCAAGAAAGCTTGTCGAAGTCCCTGTGCCTCCGACGATCTGTGAGGGACTGGCAGGCGGCATCACGCAGCTCAATCTCGATCTAGCCCTGAAGTGGTTCGATGAAATCGTTCTTGCGGATGAGGAGAAGCTGAAGAGTGCTATTCTATGGCTGCTGAAGAACGAGCGTCAGGTGGTCGAAGGTTCCGCTGTGGTCGGGCCAGCGGCGATAATGCAAGGTAAGATTCAGCTAGAAAAAGGAGAGAAGGTGGCCGTTGTAATCTCGGGCGGTAACATCGACATGGAGACGCTTGCCTTGCCGTCATGAGTCTGACCTATGGACCTATTCTTCAGGCCTAAGCTCCACTCCTAGGTCCTTCATCTCCTTCTTGAACTTCCTCACGACTGCGCTGTGCTCCTTGGTGGGCCTCCGCTTCTCAGAGTCCCAGCACTCCCAGAGCGTCTTTCCCAGGGGTGGATCCGGGAGCTTCTTCTCGTACTTCTTCAATAGGCTTTTGACGATCTCATTTGCCTCTTGAAGCTTGATCCCTGCAACTGCGTGCGCCACCTCACCAGAGATTCTTGGCTCGACCGGCGACATCCTGTCCTCGTATTTGTTCTGCGCAGCACCTACTGACTCGACCGAGAGCCCAGATGCCACTGCCGAGATCGCAGAAGCCGATGTCTCCTGAAGGACCATGGGCGTGGCCGGACCCGCAGCTGTGTAGTTCAGGCTCAAGCTTAGCAGGTGGGTGTTCCTGCTTATTGCCTGGCCCATCGCGCTTATGATCCAAAGCATGTCTCTGCTGCTGTTCGAAACGTACTTCAGATGGAGCGGGAACGGTATCAGATAGCTCGTCTGAAGGGTCAGTAGGCCCATCAAATGGCTCGCGACGGTCGTCACGGCAGTCCCCTCCGGCCCGCCTGAATATCCACCCATGAGAGGGGCGAAATCCATGCCGATTGGAGCACCCATCGACAAGGCCACCGTGACCTTGTTCAGCCTGTCGAAATCTATCTTCATCGGGTCCATGCTCGCAATCATGAAGCCGTCCGATGGCCTCAGGCCATACTTGGGATGCATCGCAGCCGCAAGAGCTATGGCGGATTCAGCTGTGGAGAGAGTGTTCATGAACGGGATACCCTGTCGGCCTGCTCTGTTGCACGCTTCTCGGCCCAGCACTGCAGCCCTCATTGCGCCCAGAACCTCAAGAGGAGACCTTGGCCTGATCCTCATTCCGCCCACGCGAGTCAAGGCTGGCGTCGTAATAGCATCGACCTCGGGTATCTCAGCGTAACCTTCCATTAGAGTCGCGAACGCCTTATCAGCGGAGACCGCTCCACCGGCGGCGCCCAAGAGGCACCATGGCTTCGTCCTGTCCCCGACCTTCCTTGGCACGAAGGTCTTCCTGTCCTTGCCCTCGCCCATCTCGAGTTTCTCAGGGGCGTTCCTGAGAGCATTCCTTATCTCCGATTCCGTGTAGGAGATTACTCTGCCGCTGTCCATGCAATAGGCGCCCACATCAACCAATAGCTCCAAGCCGGCCTCGAAGAGATCGTCCGCGAGGGAGTTGTCGTTCGGGACCGGATTCTCTGGGTCGTATTTGATCTTGAATTCCCTGACTTTCTCCTGCACCTTCGGGGCGAATCTCCTGAGCTGGTAGTCGTTTTCACTCAGAGGCAGACCAGTCAGAGCCTTCTCCATAACATCGAGTATTTGTACCATCGCGCTCACCTCACACGCCATAAGTGTTCATCGAGTCCCATCCAGAGTCTACAGACGCCTGGCTGGCTCGATTCCACACCTGTGGCAAAGTGGTGCATAGCACTCTCCAGATATATCTTTTGAGAGTTCGCTGAGTGATAACTGTGTCGAAAACCCTATATGGCCTCCTCAGAGAATCTTATCTCGGAAGTGATTGCTACGAAATGCCCTCATTGTGGAGCTCACAACGAAGCCAAGGACAGTCATTGCATCAATTGCGGCACGGAACTCTACCATCACGAAGAGGCCTACGGCTGGGTGAAGCACTAGAGCACGCGTGGTCTGATTCTACAGAGAAGCGTGGTGCATCAGTCTCTCCATGAATCGCACTTTCTACAGAAGAAGCGATAAGCATGTCAAAGCTCCGCCGCATTTCTCGTATTCACTCATGTCCATTGAGACGACTCTAAACCCAGCTTTGCAGACTAGCTCTAACGCACGCGGGTGGCCCGCGGGCATGATCACCGTATCTCCAACTGTGAGAGTATCGGCGGCGTACTCCTCGCCCTCGGGTACGATGATTACGGACAAATCCCTAAGTGCGACGTCCTTAGCGTATCTCTTCGTCGCTATCACCGTGTTCCTCCCCAATGAAGTGACATAGCTCTTCAGGTGCATGATCCCGGGGTCCACAATCGTATCTACTCTGACCTCGAGCCATTCTCTCATCTGCGAGACGCCTTCCTGGTTCGTTCGCTCGCTGACACCGCTAAGCAGCCGATCGTTGAAGTGCACAACATCCCCGCCTTCGACAGTTGCGGGAACAGTCGCCCGTTTCGTCCTGACATACTGCTTCAGGACCTCCTCAATGGCGCTCTCCTCTCCGCGCCTGCTCTCTGCCCCCATACGGCAGATTAAAGACTTCTTGCCGCGGACTACAGCATTGTCCTCCACAAAGCACGCATCTGCGTGCCCATCGTCCGGCGGCACGGAAATGACCTCCAGGCCAAGGTCAGTGAGCGTCTTCCTGTACCGGGCGTGCTGTTCCCTGACAAGAACCATGTCTATAGTATCTCTTAAGGGATGACAGGAAATGCACTTCGTGTAGCTCTTCCCCGGCTCACGGACAATCGCGCGTGTTGGTTCAGTCATATGGTTCCCTATCCTACTAGTCCGGCGAAGTGGTCCGGATCATTCCTAGCACGTTAGAGCAACCTAGCCCCTATTTTTCCCTTTGCCAGAACAGGCATATTCGCGCCCGATCTCCGTTCTGTTTAATACGAGAAACAGGATACCAAGGTTACTGTCCGAAGAGGTAGTCTTCCTTGGATATCATATCAGCCGAGAGCCTCACGAAGAAGTACGACGGATTCATCGCAGTGGACGGCATCGACTTCGCCGTCAAAGAAGGGGAGCTGTTCGGATTCCTGGGCCCGAACGGCGCCGGCAAGACGACCACAATGAAGATGATCCAGTGCGTTTCACCCAAGACCTCGGGGAGTCTGACTGTCGCTGGGATGGACGTGGACAAGGAGCCGCGACGGATCAAGCTCATACTAGGAGTAGCCCCGCAGGAGGGAAACCTCGACCCGGACTTCACGGTCAAGGAGAACATGATTGTCTACTCGCGCTACTTCGACATTCCGAAGAAAGTGGCGGAGGAGAGGACCGCGAAGCTACTAGAGTTCTTTCAGCTGCAGGCCAAGGTGGACACACAGATCGACAAGCTCTCAGGGGGGATGAAGAAGAGGCTGATCCTCGCAAGGTCGATGCTCAACGAGCCTCGCATACTGATCCTGGACGAGCCGACCGTGGGCCTCGATCCGCAGGCTAGACATCTGATTTGGGACCAGTTGATCAAGCTCAAAGACCGGGGAATCACAATCATTCTGACCACTCACTACATGGAGGAGGCCGCACGGCTTTGCGACAGACTCGTGATAATGGACAACGGAAAGATACTTGCTGAGGGGAACCCAAAGGACCTTGTGAGGAAGCATGTTGCGAGCAACGTAGTCGAGGCAAAGAACAGCTCCCAAGTCATGGAATGCGTCAAGAGGCACGAGTTGCACGCAGAGGACGCAGGGGACGCGGTCCATATCTTCACTGACGAGCCGAAGCGGACCATGTCCGTGCTCATGACTGAGTGCAAGCTCGAGACTGCGACCGTCAGGGAATCGACCCTGGAGGACGTGTTCCTCAAGCTGACCGGGAGGGTGTTGAGGGAATGAAGCCCGGCCAGTACTTCCAGCTCCCGATGATCTCGCGAAGGACTTGGCAGGTCTGGAGACGGAACAGGGATGTCTTCATGAAGACTCTCAAGGTCAACTTCATACCGCCCATAGTGGAGCCCATCCTGTACCTCTTGGCCCTGGGGTTCGGGCTTGGGCTGTTCGTCAAGGAAATAGATGGCGTCCCATATGCCGACTTCATCGCTCCAGCGCTCCTAGCTATCACCATAATGAACGCAAGCTTCTTCGAGTGCACCTACGCGTCCTTTGTGAGGATGTACTATCAGAAGACCTTCGATGCCATAGTGGCAACGCCGCTGAATGTAGACGAGGTCATCACAGGAGAGATCTTGTGGGGAGCTACTAGAAGTACCATCTCAGCTACCATCATGCTCGGGGTCATTGCCTTGTTCGGCCTTGCGAGCTTCCCCATGGCGTTGCTCATCATCCCGTTCTCGTTCATAGGTGGGCTCCTGTTCGCATCCCTGGCGATGTGCTTCACCGCGGTCACACCAAGAATCGATTCTCTGAATTACCCGACCTCGCTCTTCGTCACGCCGATGTTTCTCGTCAGTGGAACCTTCTTTCCGCTCTCTGCGCTACCAGCCGCAGTCCAAAGCTTCGCGAACATCGCAGTTCCCCTTGTGCATGTGGTCAAGATATCGAGAGCGATGACCTACGGTGTCTTGCAGATCGACCTTCTCTGGAGCCTCCTCTGGATATCCGTCGTGGCGGCTTTCTTCTTCATCGTGTCAGTCAACATGATGAAGCGGAGATTGGTCGTCTAGTCAAAGTCCTCAGACCCGCGGACATTGGGGGAAAAGGTAATCCCCCAGCCTCTCATAGTCTCGAAGCATGATTGAGCGAGCCACGTTCGCAGCGGGCTGTTTCTGGGGAGTCGAAGAGGCCTTTCGAAAGGTCAAAGGGGTCATGTCAACGACCGTTGGATATGCGGGAGGGACCACAAGGAATCCAACTTACGAGGAAGTGTGCACGAACAAGACCGGCCATGCAGAGGCCGTTCAGGTGGAATACGACCCGTTAGTGGTGACGTATGAGGACTTGCTCAAGGTTTTCTGGGAGTCGCACGACCCCACAACGCCGAACCGGCAGGGCCCGGACTTCGGCTCGCAGTACAGGTCTGCCATATTCTACAATGACGAGAAGCAGAAGACCGCCGCCACGGCCTCCCGGGACAAGCTCCAGAGCTCGGACCGGTTCAACAAGAGGCACATCGTTACGGAAATCGTGACCGCAAAGGAGTTCTACCGGGCGGAAGATTATCATCAACAGTATCTGCAGAAGCGCGGCCTTGCTCATTGTCGCCTCTGCTGAGGAGTGTGTTGGATATGGAAGTCTTCGAGGCGATTGAGAGGAGGAGATCAGTGAGAGAATATGATTCTCGGGCAGTGCCGGACGATGTCCTGATGAAGGTACTTGAGACGGGAAGGATCGCCCCGTCTGCCTCCAATATACAGCCGTGGCATTTCATCGTGGTCAAAGACCCTGTGAGGCGGAAAGCGCTATCGGACGGGAAGTGGGCGAAGTTCCTCACAGAATCACCTGTCGTCATAGTCGGCTGCGGGAACAAGAAGAAGTCTCCTGGATGGAATGTGGTCGATGTGACGATTGCGATGCAGCAGATGGTCATCGCTGCAACTGCGGAAGGGCTGGGCACATGCTGGATAGGCAGCTTCTACGAGGACAGGGTAAGGAAGGCTCTCAAGGTTCCTGAGGGGTTCGGAATCGTCGCCATGCTCACGGTCGGATACTCTAGAGAGAAGCTGGACCTCACCGCCAAAGTCGTGAGATCGCGCAACAGGAAGAAGATGGACGAGATCCTGAGCTATGAGGAATTCGGGATGAGCAAGAGTTGAGAGCTGAGCGGCCGACTCGATCATTTTGGATGGAGCCGTATTATTCGGATTGATCTCGACCTGGTTATCAGGATCTCAGTCGTCCCGATGGCGCAGCCTATCGGGGAAATGATTATGCTTCATGGCTCGCTAGCTTTGCAAAGATGGACAAGATCAAGAAGACCGACGAGGAATGGAAGAAGACACTGACATCAGAGCAGTTCAAGGTCCTAAGGCAGAAGGCGACCGAGAGACCCTTCACCGGTGAGCATGTGGACAACAAGAAGGAAGGAGTCTACAAGTGCGCCGCCTGCGGCAACGAGCTGTTCATATCCGAAACGAAGTTCGATGCAGGCTGTGGCTGGCCTAGCTTCTACGCTCCCAAAGACGAAGAGAAAGTGGAGTTCAAGCTCGACTTGAGCCTATTCATGAAAAGGACCGAAGTACTGTGCAGCAAATGCGGAGGTCACCTCGGCCACCTGTTCGACGACGGGCCGGCTCCGACAGGACAGCGATACTGCATCAACTCTGCGGCGCTTAGGTTCGAAGAGAAGAAGGACAAGTGATAACACCCATGTGCGGCCGGTTCACGCTGACCCATATCCACGGGTTCTTCACGAGATTCCAGCTAATGGACCAGCAGGCGCAGCTGAGGCCAAGGTTCAACATCGCCCCTACACAGGAGCACCCGATCATAATCAGCCAGAGCCCAAACCAGATGATCAAGATGAGGTGGGGACTGGTGCCGTTCTGGGCAAAGGACCCGAAGATAGGCAACCGGTTGATCAATGCGAGGGCCGAGACCGTCGCCACGAAACCCGCGTTCCGGACTTCGATCAAGAGAAAACGCTGCCTCATCCCGGCGACAGGGTTCTACGAATGGAAGAGGCTTGGCAATGGAAAGTTGCCATACTACGTCCATCTAAAAGACGATTCGATGTTTGCCTTCGCGGGGCTGTACGATAGTTGGCTCAGCTCGGATGGAGTCCGATTGATGACTTTCACAATCATTACGACCACCCCCAACGCCATGATGGGCAAGATACACAATCGTATGCCGGTGATGCTCAATCAGGAGGATGAGGATCTGTGGTTGACGAAGGACCCTCTGCCGGATTCCGAGCTCAAGCGCATCTTCAAACCCTATCCTGCCCGCTCGATGGAAGCTTATGAGGTCTCCACAGAAGTCAACAACCCTAGAATTGAGAACGAGGGATTGGTAAGCCCCTCGAGATTGCTGAAGGGTGCCTGATATATGCCGAGTGAGACGAATTGGAAACTTTCTTATGCATAGTAGCCTTTGAGAACCTCAGGTTTATCGATGGATTTCAGCAAGGCAGTCAAGGAGGAGCTCTCCGGGAGCATCGCGAGATCATATGTCGCACAGATCTCACGGTTCCACAGGATCCAAGGGTCGACGATGTACCACGACGCCGCAGAATACGTTCGTAACGAGGCGAGGAGACTAGGGCTGAAGGATGCGCAAATTGAACGGTTCATTGCTGATGGCAAGCGCCGATACTGGACGTATCTTTCTCCGGTCGGATGGACGGTCAGAAGCGCTGAGCTGAGGATTCTGGAGCCTGAGAACAGGCTTCTTGCAAGGTACGAGGACATCCCTCAGAGCCTTCATACTTTCAGCAACGGTACTCCGAAGGAAGGAATCACGGCCGGGCTCATCGATGTGGGATCCGGCGTGAAGACTGAGGACTACAAAGCCAAGAGCGTGAAAGGGAAGATCGTCCTCGCGACCGGCAGAGCGGATAGAGTACATGAGGAGGCGGTGATCAAACGAGGAGCAGCGGGTGTGATCACTGACTCAATCGCAATCGAACTACCACATGTCAGGGAGACCCTTGACCTCCCGGACGCGCACTCCTACAACGGCATCTGGCCCAAGGGAAAGGAGATCGAGAAGACAAGATTCGGATTCTCAATTACCAAACGCCAAGGAACCCATATCCGCAAGTTCCTCTCAAGCGGCAAGAAGGTCAAGCTGTTTGCCAGTGTCGACGCGAGGCTGTTCTCAGGCTGGGAGGAGGTTGTGACCGCGACCATACCTGGGACTTCGAAGTCGAAGGAAGAGGTGTTCGTCATCGCCCACCTTTGCCATCCAAAACCGAGTGCAAACGACAACGCGTCCGGAAGCGGGATGCTCCTAGAGATTGCGAGGACGATAATACGACTCATCGAGTCTGGGAAGATTAGCAGGCCCTGGAGAACAATCAGATTCATCTGGGTACCGGAAACACTCGGCACTGTGGCCTACCTGGAACGGCATACCGACACGCATGACAGGTTCGTTGCGGGCGTTAACCTCGACATGGTCGGTCAGGACCAGACGCTGTGCGGATCGACCCTGAATCTGACCCGCACGCCTGACTCGCTGCCATCGTACCTGAACGATTTCGTTCTCTCGCTGATAGAGCAATCGATCAGGGAGTACGATAAGGGGACGGCCCACGGCTCAGCTAGCACTTTCCGATACGCTAGCACGACTTTCAGCGGCGGCAGTGACCACGCCGAGTTCGATGATGCGACCGTCGCGGTCCCGTGCGTAAGCATGACCCAGTGGCCTGACCTGTTCTACCACACGAGCGAGGACACGATCGACAAGGTGAGCGAAGACAGCCTGAAAAGAGTCGGATGGATAACCACTATGGCTGCGCTCATGCTGGCCAATGCAGACCGCACAATGGCCTACAGGCTTGCGAGCAAGACGGCTGCAAAGGGGCTAGGCAGAATCTCTGAGGAAGGCCACGCTGCTGCGGAGGAGCTTTTCAAGAAGAGCCAGGACCACAAGATCAAGAACAAATCCTCAGAGCTGGCGAAATCCGCAGAGTACCACAGCAACAGGCTGCAGCATGTGATATGGCGCGAACAACAGGCCGTCAGATCAGTGAAAAGGCTGGCCGATGACCCGGAGCTCGATGCTGTTGTGGAACGACATTGCAGGGACATCATGAATCACGGCAGAAAGGAGCTTGCGAAGCTGGCAGAGACGGCCGAATTCGTCGCCAGGACCGCGGCAATAAAGGTTCCATCGAGACTGGAGGGGACAAGATCTGACAAAGAGGCGAAGAACCTGGTCCCGAAAAGGATGTTCAAGGGGACTCTGAATCTCGAAATACTCATTGAGACCCTGGGCGAGAAGGAGTATGACTGGTACCGCCATCTTGACGAGAGCGACTACAACTCCGGCAACAAGTTGTACGAGGTGCTCAACTTCATGGACGGAAAGAAATCACTTCATGATATCGTCAAGGCGGTCTCATCGGAGTATACACCGATGGACATGGATAGGGCGCTGAGGTTCGTTAGGGATCTCGAGAAGAGCAGGCTCTTGAAGTTCGTCTGAGCGAGGTCATTTCATTCCTGACTCCTCCGGGGGCCTCACCTTCCTGAAATTGAAGTAGACCGCCACATCGTACGCTATCTTGAGAGACCCGCCGATGAAGAACGGGGACGACAA
>Ga0214473_10005315_pt1 | contig 15445 bp, 14 predicted proteins | sample RVTome_7_FD_203509 | JGI IMG/M metagenome (GOLD analysis project Ga0214473, IMG submission 203509) | Soil microbial communities from uranium-contaminated site in the Upper Colorado River Basin, Wyoming, United States - RVT98D197 | ecosystem: Environmental > Terrestrial > Soil > Contaminated >... | reverse complement strand
GGTCTCCTACTACAATATCTGGCCCATTAAAAATATGGAAAAGGTCATAGGTATCAGAATCAATGGTTCCCTCTTCAGTAATTACATGCTTTAAATTTAAATTAAGACTGTCTTGTATTTCATAGATGCTAATATCACCAGGCAACATGAGCTTTTGCTTATCAATAGGCCTACTTAAATCAATTGATGCAGTTGCGCTTCCAGCTGGATTTGTTGCAGTTGCTGTTAAAGAATAGGATGGAATTGCCACTACTAGATTGACCTGGGTTTTGTTTGCACCAAATGCACCGTTGCTATCATCTTTACTAAATTTTATATCCGGCTTAGGCTCGCCTGTAACAACCGCTTCTATTCTATAATAATAAACGTTATCTGATTGTGAATATGTCGGGCCTTCATATATTTGAAGCTTAATTGTGGGAGCTATAGCTTGTGAATCTGTTGAACTGGACTTAGATGTTTCTGTTGAACTGGACTTAGATGTTTCTGATGAACTGGACTTGGCTGTATCTGTTGTTTTTTCTTCATTAGTATCTTCGGCTATAGTAGCTTTAGTTGTTTCTTCAGTTTCAGATACCTGGGCAGAGGTATTATCTGTTTGTGTCTCTGCTGAAGTTGAAGCAGTAGTCTCTGTTGATAGGTTTAATCCACATGTATTGCAGGTAGCAGCAGTTCCAAACAATATAATTAAGGTAAGGATAGAAATTAATGGAAATAGTTTTCTTTTCATGTTTTCCTTCCATTTAAAAAATAAGAATATAGGAGAAATTATATCATTTTTAGATGAATATAAATATATAAAAAGTTTCTACTTTTAAATACTCAATTCAGGTATAAAAATATCCTCATTTAAATTTATTTTTTAGTTTTAGCTCTGTTTACTATGTTCAACTAAAGTAAAAATTTTTATTGGTTAATGGACTAATAGATTTTTCAAATCGATTAATTCCCTTAAAAATTGGTTCGAAATTTTACACCTTGGGGCAGCCAAGGAAAACAATTAATATTTTATTTCAACCTTTATTTTAAAAGTTCTTACTATGGTACGGTATGGTCCTGCGGCAGCTATTTTACGCATGTATATTAAGCATTAGTAAATCCTAATATTTTAAAACCTCAAACACTAATGCAATACAAACAATTACTCTGTTTTATTTTCTCCTTCTGGTTTTTTCTTATAAGTAGCTGTCCAATAAACATTTTCTTTAGATATTATAGATTCCACTCTTTCTATAAATAATCCTTCAGGATTGGCTGCATTTTCATACCCTTGAACTTTATTTGTATAAAAAAAATATTCTTTTTTTAAAACCTCGCAGGTTGTCCTGTAATTAATCCAATTCTCCTGATAATTAAATGCTTTTTGGGATCCTGCTGATATAGCCACAATTATTGCAAGAACTGCAGCAATAATATTAATATAATATTCTCGTTGTAATACTAAAATTGGAGTAATTGCAGCAAATATTATAATAATCAACTGCAGGAACTTATATATTTTTTGATTTAGCTTAGATTTTTCATCATACCATTTTACCTGGTTGTTATATCTTTCCTCTAAATATTTATTAAAATTTTCTTTATCCATGCCAAACCTCATTAAAATCTTATAGATATTATATTATTAAATCCTGTAATTAGGCTTTTAACACTTTTAAATAAAAACTTTCTTCAAGGTTTAATATTCTTAAGCTTTTATTGCTGTAACTCCTGGAAAAAACAAGAAAAATGCAGGGTATGAATTTCATCATTTACCAGCCTTTGCTGGTTACTACCGTCAATATCCATTATGTATATATATTGCCCTTCATCGCGACCTGATGCAAATAAAATTTTTGAACCGTCAGGAAAAAAGCAAGGATTTCTGTCACAAAATTCATTATCCGTCAGCCTTTGCTGGTTACTGCCATCACTATTCATTATGTAAATATCATCGTACACGGCTTCTGTTAAAGGATTTAAACTTGGGTTTGAAACATATACAATTTTAGAACCATCAGGGGAAAAACAAGGGAAAAAATCGGTAACTTCATTATTTGTAAGCCTTTGTTGATTCAAACCATCGCTATCCATTATGTAAATCTCAGCGTACATAAAATCATCTCCTCGATTTGAATTATATACAATTTTAGAACCATCAGGGGAAAAACAAGGCATATTTTCTGCAAATTTATTATATGTAAGCCTTTCAAGATTACTGCCGTCAATATTTACTGTATAAATCTGAGGGCCTGCATCGCGACCCGATGTAAATATAATTTTTAAACCGTCAGGAGAAAAACGGGGGAACCACTCGTTACCTTCATAATTTGACAGATTTTTCTGGTTGCTTCCATCAATATTCATTATGTATACCTCTTCATTTCCATCACGGTATGATAGAAATACAATTTTTGAACCATCAGGAGAAAAGTAAGGGATTAAATCATCAGCATCATTGTTTGTCAGCATTTTCTGATTCAAGCCATCACTATCCATTATGTAAATCTCGCTATTTTCAGTGCGGAAATCTGTTGCGAATGCAATTTTATTAATAGCACTTAAGACAGATTCATTTTGTAATGATGTCGTTTCAACTACAGCAGTTGTTTCAGCAGCTGTGGTTTCAGTGACCGTAGTTTCAGCAGTTGTTTCAGCAGCAGTAGTAATTTCAACTGTAGCAGTTTCAACTATTTGTTTGGTTTTATCTATTGGAAATTTAATAAGCAGTGTTATAACTGCAGCAATGATAACCGTCCCTACAACCCCAAATATAATTGCGAGTTTCTTTTTATTTTGTTTTCTTACAGGTCCGGTTTTAATTTTTAGATCCTCAGACTTTTCCTCCTTACTTACGAGTACTTTACCAGGCTTTTGTTCGGATTCTTTATACTCATGTGACTGTTGTTCTTTCAGCTCTTTACTCATATCATAGTTTAATTTACTTTCCTCTTTAAACTCATCAATTTTCTTGCCAATAAATGTCGATACTATTTCAACAAGCTTTTTAATATGATTTTCCAATGGTTTTGTAAGAGCATCCTGCCAGTGAGTGTTTAACAAATAATATTTCATAGCACCCTTAGGCTCAATATCCTCAATCCTGAAAGGAATAACAGTTACTTCTGAATTAAATGCAAGAGATATTTCTCTTGCTATCTGTTTGGAATTATTTGAATATGAAGAAAATATAAGAATTAATATTTTGCTTTTGGTAATTGCATCTTCAATGGATTCAGCCCAGTCCTGCCCTGGAAGAATATCTCTTGGGGTAAACCAGCATTTTATCTTATTGGCTTCAAGTGAGGCGCAAACTGCATCTGCTACCAGTTTATCTTTTGAAGAATATGAAATAAATACATCATGAGACATATTATTTTCCTCCTTTAAGTCAAGAGATTACAAACAATTAGATCTTCTTTCTTTGCTTAATCATGCTATATCCAGCTTTTGAAAGGATTTTAGGAATACCTTTTATTAAAACGCGATCTTTATTTTTTTCGTCTTCAGATAGTTTTTCCCAGGATATAAGACTTTTATGTAGTTTTGCTGACCTATCAGTTTTTATTGCATATTGCCATCCATTACCAAGCTTTTCCTGCATCCATCTTTCATGTTCCATTTTTGCCAGTTTTTCAATTTCATAACTTGTAAATTTAGCTGGAGTAAAATTATCCTGGGTTTTAGCTATTTCATATCCAATACTTGCCAGTTTATTGGAAATATCCCTTACATTATTTCTACTACTTTCTTTTTCTTTCTCAGATAATTTAGTATAAGGCTTAAGTAAATTATTTTCTTTTTTATACTCCTTTGTAAACTGTCCATACTTATGTCCTTTTAGAATTAAATCTTCATAGAATATCTCATGTGCTGCCTCTGCAAGTTTTTCTAAAAGATTTTTGTTAAGATTTTCCATTAGCTTTGTTAATTATGATTATAAGGAGTATTCAATTTACCTAAAAAAACAAAAACCGACATCTTTAGTCGGTTTCGCTATTGGCTCCACTTACTGCTATAAGCGTCCAACTTAGATAAGTAAGCTTCAAAGCTTTTAAATTTTTTTATAGTTATATAATATGTTTTTCAATTATATTTAACTACTTCGAAGGTTAAATGTAAAGTTAACGCAGTATGTTAAAAAATTCTTATATGTATATTCGTTAGATTTATCAAGGTCTATATTATCAATACATCCTAATAGCAGCATAATAGGAACTCTATCGCACTAAAAAATAGCCTGTCAACAAAATCGGAACTGTATCACAAAAAATATATCTCTTGTTTATTGTTTAAGATTTAAATAAAAATAGTGAGTGTTATGGTGGTGTAAATAAAAATAACCTTAAAAAACTTAATCCTTGCATAAAGAAATCCCTACCTAAACTCAAAAATCTGGTTCTAACTTTGCGTAAGGTGACCAGCCACTTTCAGACATATTTGTCAGTGGTGTCTTAAATAATAAATACAGTATGTAGACATTTTATTAATATCTCTCAGTTTTTATTTTAAAAACTATTGAGCTGTTGCAGTCCATGGCCATACGCCTTGTTCACCAAAAATGAATTCACCTTCTGCGCTTTTATAATCTGCACTTAAGGTGCCTTCGACTGCAAAAGGCCAGGTTTCGCCTGTACCTGCGTTTTGCCATGTGTATTCAAGTGCTCCTGCACCTGTTAATGCACCTGTCTTAAGTTCTACAGTTCCACTTAGATCTGCAACGCCATTTGCAGTATCTGACGGATCCGTGTAATACTCACTTTCAAAACCTTCATATTCATAAACACCCGTAAATGAACCGGTAAATACTCCTGTATCCAGGTCAATTACTAATTCAAGAGGAGAAAGACTATATGGCGACTCTATGCTGCCTGTTAAAGTAATGCTACCTTTTTTTTCCTGCTCTTGAGTAGCTGTGGTTTCAGTTGTTTCATTTGAAGAATCAATATAGCCAGAGATAATAGAACTTTGTATGGCTGAGATAGTTGCTGAAGTGGCTATAGGTGTTGATTTAATGGGCTTGAAATCATCAGTAGTTCCAATAATTTTTATTATCTCGTCCGGGCTTGCAACCTCATATGGCTTTCTTATATCTTCCAGAATAACGTCCCAGGCTTTTTCTTCTTCTTCTTTTACAAAATCTTCATAAGTACCTTTATAGTTATTAATTATTTTTTCATCTATCCAGTTATCCAAATAATCGTCTTCATCTGGCCAATCGCCGGCAAAAATGACAAAAGTATTAGCCAAATCTACAAGCCTTGGATATCGGTCAATAATATTTTCCAGCTGTGCTTCAGAAACACATGAAAGAGTTGATCCAAAAACAATTATTGCGATTACAATTACAATAAAGACATAAAATTTATTCTTTTTCATTTTTAATCAAGTTAATTTATAAAACCTATTTATATTTAAATTTACTCCTTAACTATATTAAAGCTTTTAGTGCTCATCAGGTAACCGTCATGAAAAAACTCAACATAATATGTGCCTTCTTTACCCAGTATGTCATGGTCTTCAAGCTTTGTATCTTGGCTAAGTCCAATTAAAATAGCAAAATATCCATTGTACTTATTACCTTGCTTTGTCCAGTTATCTGAGTATTTAAAACTCATATCCCTCAGTATATTATTGTCGCTGTCTTTCCATAAAAACCTTAAATTATCTGAAAGATCTGCACCATTGATTTCAATTGTGGCACATAGCTTTTCTGTGCCATAAGAAAATTCATCTTGCGGGTTTATGGGACTGTCATTACTTGCAACGCTTTCACTTATTACAAGCTCTCCAAAGTTAATGCCTGAATCTATTACTTCAAATTCTTTAGAGTCTATGAGACTACCGTTGTGGTAGTACTCTACAAGATATCTTCCAGGATAACCGAATATATCTACTCCTTCTATACTCATTCCAGATGGAATATAAAGGTTTAATGCACTATACCCGTTATAATAAGGCTCTCCTTCAGCCGGGTAATAATAATCTTCAAACTCTTTAATAATTTCTTGTCTATCTGCTGTTTTATATACATACTTCCATTTATCAGTACTGGCCGCCCCTTCTACCTTAATTGATGCACATATCATCTTATTTCCTAAGATAAATGTATCTGTAGGGTCAACAACAGAATCATCTTCATTATAATACTTACCTGTTTCAAGGTCCCCAAAAGTTACCTGAGGTCCACTTATTGAAAAGTCAGCTTGTGATGCAAGAGTGCCATTATGATAAAACTCCATGATATAGTCTCCTGCATCCAGTGATATTTCCGTATCTGAGTATGGACCTATAATATAGAAGTATAGGTATTGATCCAGTAAGTTATTCTGTATAAGGTCAAAGTAGTTTGCCTGGTTTTCCTTTATTATGCTTCCTGAAGCCTTATCCTTAAGGGCAAACCTGAAATTATCATCTTTTTCAACATAGCCTGATACAAAAATTGCAGAAAATAGCTCTTCAGTACTGTTGTTATAACTATCTTTTGGCTCAATAGGGGCAAGTGTTTTTGTATCCATAAGACTGGATATGACGTGGTTGCTAAATACTGGAGTAGCTTTAACTATGCTAAAGGTTGTACTGTCAATAAAGCTATCATTATGGTAAAACTCTACAATATAGTCTCCTGGTTCACAAAATACCTTATAGTTAGTTATAGAGTCAGACTCAGGTATTGCTATAAAGCTATATTTGTAGCCTTCAAAGTAATAAATTCCTGTTAAGTAGTTATTGGAATACTCAATTATTGTATTTTTGGTATCTGCATATTTCCAGACAAACTTAAAGCTGTCATTTAGTTTTGCGCCTGCTATATGGATTGTGGCATAGATCTCTCTTGCACCTATCTCAAATTCATTTACTGCATTTACAGGTGCATTAGTATTACTATCTATTCTTGAACAAATGGTCAGGTCACCAAAAGAAAGCTCCGGTATAACTTTTTTATCAATAACATCAATTGAACCATCCGGCATGTATGCAAATTCAAAGTTTTTATCTATGTAAAACCTTCCGTAAAGAAAGAGTGAAAGATAAAGCAAGGCAAGAAACCCTATAAAGGATGCAATGCCAATAAGGGTTTTTTTAAGTTTTGATAGTTTCTTTTTTGGCTTTTGTGCATGTATTTCTTTTAGGCTTTTACCGCAGTTCGGGCAGAATGTATCATTTGGCTTTATCTCTTTATTACAATGTGGGCAGGTGGCTTCATAAAAAAGGTTTTTGCCACAGCTTGAGCAGAACTTTGCTAAATCATTGTTTTGAGTACTGCATGAAGGGCAGATCTTCAATATATGAACCTCAGCTTATGATATTAATGTTATGAAATGATTATATTATTTTTATATAATATCTCAATAAAATTAAAAAATATTCTTATACTAATAAAGGGTGTATTTTTTAAGTTAATTTCATTTCAAGTATAAAAATATCCCCATTTAAGCATAGTAATTTAGTTTTATCTTTGTCTACTATGCTTAGTCAATAACTGCTAATTAGTATATAATAAAATATTGCGGTTAATAATAAGAATTTAATTTTTCATTTATGTGGTGGAATATCATTATATCGATTTTCAGTAATCTTGGAGCTTTTCTACTGAAAAGATTGTATTTAATACTTAATAAAGATAAAGATAGTATCAATCTTCCCAGTGAAGAAATTAAAAATAATGATATGGTTTATGAAGATAATTTAGATAAATCCGACAAAGAAAATATTTCATTTGTTGCTAAAGAGTTTGATAATGATGAAAAAATTGATTTATCATCAAAAGAGCTCTATATATTACCCGATTATTTAAAAGATCTTACTGACTTGAAGGCATTATATTTATATGGAAATAAAATAGAATCTTTACCTGATTTTATTGGAAATCTTAAAAATTTAGAGTTATTGGATCTTACTGGTAATCAATTAACCGAATTACCAGATGCCATTGGTAATCTAAGTAACCTAAAAAAGTTAGATATATCCTTTAATAAATTGAAAAAACTGCCAGATTCAATAGGAAAACTAACAAATTTAGAAATACTAAATTTAATGCACAATGAATTAACAGCACTGCCATACTCTATTGGCAATCTATTTAATTTAAAGGAGTTGCATCTGGTTGGTAACAAATTAACCCCACTTCCTGGTTCCATTGGAAATTTATCTAATTTAGAAGTGATTAATTTATAAATATTAATTAAGGCCAGACAGAACTTTTAATCTACTCAGTTCCTTTAAAATTTAGTTCGAAATTTCACTACATGGGGCAGCCAGATAAATAGTGAGTAGCTTGGTAGGGTAAATAATCTTAAAAACCCAGTTCCGGTATAAAAATAATCTTATCTGAGCTTACAATTGCAGTTCTAACTTCGTTCGCTATGCCCAACAATATTTTTTTAATGGACACTCCTTTAAATCCTGTAAATTTCATTTCAAATATTGTTTATTATGCCCAGCCAAAATTAACAATATATTTTAATTAAAATTCTAATTAACAGAAGACATAGATTGAAAAAAAGGGTTATGATGTCTTTTTTCCACATTTCGGACAGTAATCAGATTCTTCAGGTATCGTCGCCCCACAGTGAATGCACTGATTTAATTGAGACCTGGTTCGAATTGGCTTTCCGTCTTTTGACCTTCTTGTATGGCGTAATATCAGATAAATAATCACGATGATAATAATGATGATTATGATTATTGATGCTACACCAAGTATCTTCTCCCAAAGATTAGTTTTCTCAGGTACAGCTTCGACGGATAAGCTGATCGGCTGGCTTTCGCATCCAAAGTAGTCATCGTCTCCAGACCACCTTGCCTTAACGGACCAGGATCCGGACAGGTCAGGAATAAAGGTATCAGAAAATGCACCTGAAGCGGATGTCGTCACATGCTTGATCATCTCAAACCCGTCAGGCCTGGTATAGATAAGTTCTATAGGCACAGCAATAGGAGGGGATAGTGCTCCACCGACAGAAACTGTTTCATCTGTTTTAACAGCAGGTGGGGTTGCAGAAACCGATAGAAAAGTCTTCTCCCTGTCCTCCGAAACTATTAAGTTAACTGTTACTGAATGTGTCTTGCCACCGCCATTTCCTGTAACGGTTAACGGATATGTTCCTGGCGACAGAGACGAGTCCGAAGAAACAGTAAGAGTTGAGGTGAATGACGGGTTAGCTGAGGAAACGTTGAAGGAGGAAGTGGTTCCTGCAGGCAAACCTGATAAAGTTAACGACACTGGCTGTGAAACTCCGGATACATGTCCAACATCTGCGGTAAAAGATACTGACTGCCCTGGTTCCTGTGAATGGAGGGAAGGTGAAACTTCTAAACGGAAATCAAAGGTTTTCTGACCTGACCAGGGCCACCAACTTCGCCACCATGTACCCCAATCTATCCGCCACCAACGCCACCAGTGCCAACCGTCCGTCTTATCAGTGGTAATGTCAGTGGGCGGGGGCCACTCATCCGTCATATCAGTGGTAATGTCGGTGGTATCATCAGTTGTAATGTCGGTGGTCATATCAGTGGTGATATCGGTGGTATCATCAGAAGGGGGCGGGGGCCAGTAGTCTGAGTCACATGTTTCTACCCCCTTATTTACAATAACTACAGTAATAATGTCATAAACCCCATATTCAAAAGGGTCGGTACCCTCCGGAAAAGCATATACCCTGACTCTGTACTCACCTGCTGGTTTTCCCCATGGCGAGACAACTCCGATCGTAATAACTGTTTTGTAATCAGAGCCTACCGGCATGTCCCCTCCTTTACCGTCGAAATACACGCTGGATATCAACGTCCCAAACCCATCTGGCCAATCACCCTCTGACCGCTCATCGAACATAATCTGGATCGGTTTATCCTTATAATATGAAGTTACAGTTGCAATGAAGGAGGCTCTACAGTGAGGAGGTTCAATATATATTTTCTCTGGTGTTACTGAAATATCCCAAGGGGGAGGAGCTGTATATGCAGATGAAGGAAAGCTAACAAAAAACATTATCGAGAGAAAAAGGAGAACTAAAACTATACTGATGGCTCTCTTATATGTCCTCATTATTTCCCTCCATGTAACAAACAAACATTATACAATATTCTTTGTGTATAGCGGATAGATTTGTTTTCTGTTGGCACAATAATAATATGCTTCCAGTTGCATGTCAAGCCTGCGAATTGCTAAACCTAATAGTGTTTTGTAGTGTTATCAAGTATGGATTTGGTATAATTATGGAAATTAATAAAAGTTTTTTAAAAATGTGGGAATACCGCTGATTATGCTTTTCTATTTTGTAAAAAATGTGGAACAAGAATACCTTAATTTAAAGGAGATAATATTATGACTATGGTTTTATTTGGTTGGGAAAAAGATAGCACAACAGTTTGTGATGACGGTATTATAAAATGTGACCATTGTAATAACTATGCCACTTTTGAAATTTGAGAACTTGCAAGAAAAGCATCCCTATCCTTTATTCCAGTTGCAAAATGTAATAGAACAAATATCACTGACTTTACACCAGATGATTGTGAATGACCAGACTGGTAAAAATTGCTTATAGAAATATCTCTGCGACAAATAGTGAGTAGTTTGGTGGATCAAATAAATCTTAAAAACTCAGTTCAGGTATAAAAATATCATCACTTAAACTCAATAACCGGGTTCTAAAATTTCGTATGGGGACAGCTAAATTATTTAACTCTCAAAAGTGAAATCAGAAATTTTATAAATTTCTCCTAACAGGTTGAACTTAATCATGATCTTTACTTTAGGATTTTTTGAATATGCAGCATAAAAATATGCAGTTGTAAGCCTGTTTTCAGTATTTGAACTTATAAATTCAATTGAATATTTTTCGTACTCACCATATTTTTCTTTAACGTCATTTACTAATTTATTGAATTCCTCCTCTGCAAATTTCTCTTCTAAATCATTATCCATATCTCTCTTAAAATTTTCATAATTTGCTGACTCAATAGATTCAAGTAAGTTCTGAAGCATGGCATTCCCATAACCTTTTACATTGCCACAACCTGTAATAATAGGGGAAACCAGAATAAGTATAATTAGAAACAAACTTAGTAATGAAGTAAATATAAATTTACGATAAGATATAATTCTCATTTTTTTATTTTATTACTACATTATTAAATAATCTATTAAAAATAATTATCTCCTTTAAAAATATGATTCTAAATTTCACTACTTGGAGTAGTTAATAAATAGTGTGTAAAATGGTAGGGTAAATAAAAATTGAGCAAAAAGCATAATTCGGGTATAAAAATCTCTTCATTCAAGCTTAATAATTTAGTTCTAACATTGTACATCATAACTATCCACTCTCATGCATCTTTATAAAATATATTAATGCCTTTTTATAGCATCTTTGATAACATAATTAGATATATCAATAACCAAAATTATTGAGAAAAGGAAATCATAAGATGAATGACAAAGCTAAATTTGAAAAATACAGAGGGTTATCTATAGCAGCTTTGGTTACCGGTTTACTAAGTGTCGTATCTATATCTCTAATTTTTAGATGGTCTTCTTCTTTTCATGTTATTAATTTGGAGACGTTGTTAACTAAGCTTATTATTGTTTTCATACTTTCAATTGGCTTACCCTTAACTTCAATTATATGTGGAAGTATTGATTTAAGTAGAATAAAAGCTGGTCGCTACAGTAATAAAGGTAAGGGTTTATCTATTACAGGGATAGTGTTAGGGTCATTTTTTCTTATACCAGGCTTATTATTATTTATTGAAGAGATATTTTTTAATATGTCAGCAATAAATGATTTAATCTTTAAATATGAACAAATACCTTCAAGGTGATGGCAAAACCCTTGATGAGAATAATGCAAAAAAGTATTTGGTTGGAATAAGAATTTGGTCCTGATCAGGCATAATAATCAGTATTAATCCATAGATTTTTGATTAAATTTAATAATATAATTAGAATGTATAAGTAATTTATTCTAAGGCGGAGGGAAAAAATGTGTATTTTTAAAACAAAAAAAATTATTTCCCTGGTTATTTTAATCATTTTTTCAATAGTTATTGTATTATCATCGACGTCATGCAATATAAATTCAGACAACAGTGCAAAAAAAGAGAGCGGTGGCGTTATTTCACTTTTTGACAGCCTGGATGTTGGAGATGTGCCTTCATTTCCTGGCTCTCGTCTTGACGTGGATTTATACAGAAATCTGGATAGCGTGCTGGGAGAGCTTCCTGTACTGCCTGAACTGTTCTCAGACTCTGGTTTCTTTACATATATCACCAAAAGCTCACCAGAAGATGTTTCGGCTTATTATTTACAAAAAATGGAAAGTCTTGGCTGGGAATTTGTTGATACTTATGATTATGGAGATCAGGGCAGTTTTACCACCTGGCAGAAAATGGCAAACACAGGAAAATATGTAACATACGGGATTTTTGCTGGAAATTATTTAAAAAATGATAAAACCGTGACACTTATCTTAAATGGATTTATTATTCCTGAGAACGAAACAAACATGGATGACTCAAGCAGCAATCAAAAAGAAGAAATTGAGCCTGAAGGAATAGTATATTTTGAAAATCCGACACCTCTTGCTGGTCAAGGACTGCTTTTAACAAAGCCTATTTCCATGGGTATTGAGGATTGGAAAACATGGTTGCAGGAAGGAAGCAGCAAAAAAGAAGCAAACGAAGTAAACCTTGTTGATGATAGCCAATTTAATAAGGTTGTTAGATTTCAAAGGTCTTCTGATCCTGATGAAGGTGGAGCTGCGGGGATATTCCAGGAAACTGATATTTCAGTTTCACAGTTTAAAAGTTTATATGTTTGGCTGGTTGGAAAGATAGATAATGAAAATGGGGGCAATATTGCAAATACATCCCCAGAATGGTTTCCCGAAGGAGCAATCCAGGTAAAGATTAAATACCTTGATACTGCTGGTACTGAACAGCAATGGTATCATGGATTTTATTATTCCCGAATAAAAAACCCTGACAGCCTTCATTTTAATAAAATCAATAAAGGAGATTATTTCTGGTATATCAGCCCAGATATGATGACATTTGAAAATAAACCTTCAGTTATAAAAGAAGTTAAGGTTTATGGTTTCGGCTGGGATTTTTCCGGCAGTGTAGCTGAGATTAATTTAATAGGTTATTAGAGGCTGTAGAGCTGGTAGAGCAAGTAATTAACCTGTAAAACTTAGTTCTGGTATAAAAATATCCTTTTCCAAACTCAATATTGCTGTTTAACATTATTTGTAAATGTTTTCTTGTTTTTTTGCTTCAGCTTTAAGAATTTATCCAAGACTTTTATTAGAAGATTCCTGGCTTGTTATATAACAAAAATTTTCTCACAGTTAAAAGAATTACACAGAGAGAAATTACTATGGTTATAAAATCAATACCCTGCCAATACCTCCTAATAGTATAGAAATAGGAACTCTATCGCAGTAAAAATTTGCCACTTTATGAAATAGGAATTATATCGCAAAAAATATACCTCTAAATCATTTTATTGAAATAATAAATTGTGAGCAGCAAGGTAGGGCAAATAATCTTAAAAACTTAATTCTGGTATAAAAATATCCCCATTTAAGCTCAATAAATTGGTTCTAACTTTGTCCACTATGCTGTTTCTAATATTTTAACTATTTCTACACGTCTATTCTTTGAAGCATGTGTCAACGCAGTCCAACCTGAGTAATCTTTTATGTTGACATTAGCTCCATTATCAATAAGTAGCTTTACAATCTCTTTATCTGCGGTAAGCATCAGTATGGTGTTGCCAAAGGTATTTTGAGTGTTAACATCAGTCCCATTTTCTATTAGTAGCTTTGCTATTTCCACACTTTTAGTAAACATCAATGCATTGCAACTAAAGTCATTTTTGGCTTTAACATCAGCTCCTTTTTCTATAAGTAGCTTTACAATTTCAGTATATCCTTTCTCTGAAGCATACATAAGTGCAGTCCAACCAGAACTATCTTTTACATTAACATCAGATCCTTTTTCTAAAGCATCTTTTACTGCATTTAAATCACCTTTATCAGCTGCTTTTATTAAATAATCCATAATTCCTCCAATCCAAAAGATTTTAATGTTTTTGCATAGTTAATAGATTTACTATTTCTATTTTGCCAAGACTTGAAGCCTTGGCCAATGCAGTATCGCCATTGATATCTTTAACATTAATGTCAGCTCCTTTTTCTATGAGTAGCTTTACAATCTCTGTTCGTCCTTTGATGGTAGCAATTATCAATGCTGTATAGCCTGTGTTATCTTTTATATTGACATCTGCACCGTGTTCTATAAGTAGCTTGACTATTTCTATGCTTCCCAAAAAAGAAGCATACAGCAACGCACTATTTCCTGTTTTATCTTTAGCATTAACATCAGCTCTCTTTTCTATAGCTTCTTTTACTACAGTTACATTACCTTGCTTTGCTGCTTCTATTAAATTCATAATCCCTCCTAAAAACCGCGCATATCCTTTTGTCGCTTCTCTGAGGCATAAATTGCCGCAGTTTTGCCTAAGTTATCTTTGGCATTAACGTCAGCGCCATTTTTTATAAGCATATCTATTATATCTTCATTGCCTTTCATTGAAGCAACCATCAATGCTGTCGAACCATTAATATTTTTGGCATTAACATCAGCACCATTTTTTATAAGTATCTCTACAATTGCCAAATATCCACCACTTGAAGCATGCATCAGCGCAGTCCAGCCATTATTACCTTTGGCATTAACATTCACACCATTTTCAATAAGTAGGTTGACTATATCTATGTATCCCTTCATTGAAGCCATCGACAATGCCTCTGAGTAAGGAGGGGCACCTCTTTTTATAGCTTCTCTTGCTTGAGCTATGTCACCATACTTTGCTGCTGCTAACAAATCTGGACCATGTTTAAATCCCCAACTGTCTATATAGTCTTTCCATTCTTCCACTTTATTTATCTCTTTTTTTATAGTTATCAAAATAAAAAAACCGACTGTATTTAGTCGGTTTCGCTATTAGCTAAGCTTTTCTATACAATTGGCGACCAATTATAATAGGAAAAGGTTTAATGCTACTAAATTATTATTTTTATTAAATTAAGTGATTAATATTATTTGATATAATTATATTACTGATACCGGTAATATCAAATTATTTTAAAAAAGATTTGTTTTAACAAATTTTAATCTTCCTTAAGAATTTATATAATTTTTTATATTCTACCAATACCTCCTAATATGCATATAATAGGAACTCTATCACAGTAAAATTTAATCACTTAACAAAATCGGAATTATATCGCAAAAAATATTCTTTATATATTTTGTTAATTTTTCAGATAATAATAGTGAGTAGCATGACAGGATATATGAATAATCTTAAAAACTTAATTCCGGTGTTTGCAATACATTTTAAGAGATTTTCTCTTATATTCCTGTCAATTATAATTTATAATACCACAGCAATGAT
>Ga0214473_10005314_pt1 | contig 15446 bp, 15 predicted proteins | sample RVTome_7_FD_203509 | JGI IMG/M metagenome (GOLD analysis project Ga0214473, IMG submission 203509) | Soil microbial communities from uranium-contaminated site in the Upper Colorado River Basin, Wyoming, United States - RVT98D197 | ecosystem: Environmental > Terrestrial > Soil > Contaminated >... | reverse complement strand
GTCGAAGTAGGCACTTTTATGGGATCGTCCGCTCGACACATGGCTAGATGGCTAGCGGCCTCAAAACTTGATGCATGTATCATATGTGTTGATACTTGGCTCGCAGAAGACGTCCTATGGACAAATGAGATGTGGAGGCCACACTTAAAACATCGTTTTGGACGTCCCGAGTTCTACAATACGTTTATGGCTAATACTATTACAGCTGGCTTGCAGAGCTACATCGTCCCATTACCAATGCCATCATCTGCAGCTGCTAGGTATCTAAACGCCCTGGGTATCCGGTCTCCCTTAGTGTATGTTGATGGGGATCATGCAGAGGGGGCAGCATACGCAGACTTCAAGAACTTTTGGGAGCTAGTTATGGGTCCTGCAGGGGTAATGCTTATTGACGACTACCAACCCGAAAATACGATGTTTGCGGGCTTAGTCCGAGACGTCGACAAGTTCACAATCGAACAACGTATCGAACCTAAGTTCTCAGGAAACAAGGTATGGTTGACAAAATGAACATTGTACTATCTGGTATCTACTACCCAGTAGCAATCCTTCGCTACTTCGAAGCAGCCTTCAAACGTCGGGACGACGTAAAGGTTGTAACCATCGGCCCCTATACTGGGAGTTGGATTCCCTGGAACGGTGGGATGATGCTTAAGCCCGAGTACGCCAAGGTGCCTGACATTCCATTGGACCTAGCATCCCCGAACCCTTTCCCAATACGGCTTGCAGAAGCCTTACTCCCCAAAGACTTCGTTCCTGATGTCTGGGTCCAGGTCGACGCGGGGTTCTACTTCCAAGGGTGTCCGAGCAAAGGACGCAACTTCTTTGTAGCAACAGATCCTCACGCCCTTAACTACGACCGTCAACGAAGCCTCGCCGACAAATTCTTTTGCATGCAGACCCCGTACAGTGGCCCAGATGACGTTTGGTTACCGTATGCATATGACCCAGTTTGGCACAAGACGTCGCTGGCTCCCGTAACTAGAGAGTACGATGTTGGCTATGTTGGAGCTCCATACCCAGATCGTGTTCGTTTGATGCAAGCGCTACAACAACAAGGATACAAAGTACTCTCGACCGGGTACGGTCCAGCATATGGCGAATATCGGGACCTTCAAAGTAAATGCCGTATTGGTGTTAACTGGTCGACGAGAAAGGATTTATGCGCGCGGGTATTTGAAATAATGCACATTGGGGTGTGCCCTTTGGTGAACAGAGTTCCCGACTTGGAGCGGGTGGGCTTTGTCGACGGACGTGACTATCTTGGCTTTGATAGTCTCGAAGAAGCTCTTGAGCAAGTGAAGCGAGCGTTAACCATTCGAGTACCAGTACCGAACGACCAAGGGGGAGATATACCCCTGGCTGAACAGATTGACTTCAATGCTCGTATTGCAGTTGAGCCACATACATGGGATGCTCGTGTGGAGGCAATATGTCGTTCAGTATAATCCGACACGCAGGAGAACAACGAAAGGCGGTCTCTCTTAACGGAGACCCTGTTGTCCGAAAGGACGCTTTCTTTATCTCGGATTGGTTAGCCTTTGTTAAGTGTGCTCCGTACGACAACCACTTTCTGTACGAGAATAACCATGTCGATCAGCCAGCGTATTTGTGTACTTGTGGGTCTGCCGCAGGAGTCGTCCCTCCAACCTTAAGAGGGACCTTTGTATGCTTATACCATTACCAACATGGGGTGCACCAAGGAGATTCGAAATGGGTTTGAACGCGCTCGACGTTATCCCGCGCTTTGAAGGACTAACCTTAGATGAGTGTGTGATTGCTAATTTGGGGGCAGGAAAATCGGACTCGCCAATTAGCTCTCAACTTCCAAAGATTGTCTGTAAGCAGTGGGTTCACGTAGAAGGCTTTGCGCCATACTTACCTACACTAAGAGCCCACGATTGGAAGAGGGGGGTAGAGGTATGTAACGAAGATATCCTTTCGTGGATAGGGGCGCAGCCGAGACAGTCTGTTGACGTCTCCTTGGTAATCGACGTCTTGGAACACTTCCCGAAGTTGTGGGCAGGGGCTTTACTGCATCAGCTTTTGCGAGTTACCAAGCAACGTATTTTAATCTGGATTCCTTTTGGGATATGTCCTCAAGGGGACAATGATGGTAACCGTTTGCAGATACACCTGAGCACCTGGTTCCCACCGGACCTGGAGGATCATGGGTTTACGGTTGAAACGTATCCGTCGTTTCATAAACACTTTGATCCCCCAGTAGACGCGGGCTGGGCGACGCTAAACCTATGAAAATTGATATCCTTTGTCCTCATGGATCGCCGTTAACAGTCATCCCCGAAGACATATACGGCCGAGGGGTTGGTGGGGCTGAGCTTGCGTTGATGTCGTTAGCTGAACAGTTTGCTAAGTTCGGGCACTCTGTAACCATTTACAACGACCCACGGATTGCAGGAATCCATCAAGGAGTCTCCTACGAACCCCTGAGAGCCTGGAACCATGCGGACGAGCGAGACGTTGCTATCCTGTTTCGAGCTCCGCATTACACTTTTGGTGCGGCGAGGGGAAAGCGTATCTTTTGGTCTTGCGATCAGTATACTGTAGGGAACTATGCTACAGATGTGTTTCCGTATGTAGACAAAGTAGTTACTATCTCGGACTTCCATGCAGAATACTTTAAGAGTCAGTACCAGTTACCTAGTCATATGCTGGAGACAATCGGCCTTGGTGTGAGAGCACAAGACTATAATGGACAGTGGCCTCTTCGTGTCCCGCATAGAGCAATTTTTTGTTCGGTTCCAGGACGAGGACTTGAAGTCTTGGCTGCTATGTGGCCAAAGATTGTACAACTGGTTCCAGATGCATCTTTGACCATTACTAGTGACTATCGTTTGTGGGGAAATGGGAATCCTGGAAACCATGAGTATCGTTTGATGTTTGCTGGGTTGCCGAATGTCGACTTTAGGGGTAAGGTTTCTCGTGCCGAGCTTACCCAGTTACAACGCCAGGCTGAGCTACAGTTGTATCCATGCACGTACGATGAGTTATTTTGTATCTCTACGGCAGAGTGCCAAGCTGCAGGAGTTGTACCTATTACGAGTACTCTTGGAGCTTTGCCAACTACAAACATTTATGGGATAAAAGTGCCAGGGGCTCCTGCTACGGAGGAGTTTCAGCAAGAGTTTGTTCACAAGGTCTTTTTGCTCTGGGTACACCCGTCGGATCTACTTCTTACGGCCCGTGAACTGTGTCTTAAGTCGCTACAGACCGACTTCAATTGGGAAGCTATCGCGTTACAGTGGGAGACGCTGTTTGAATGAACATTACAGCTATTAGTGACTTTTCGTCGCAGGGAAGCGGTTATGCTTCTATCTGCGGACCCTTGTTTACCGAGCTTGCCCTTCTTGGACATAACCTTACTGTCTTGGGTATAGCGTATGAGGGAGGACAGCACAACTTTCCTTATCGAATCATTCCTGTGGCCCGAAGGGAGTTTATTCAACAGGTCGAGGCAATGGTTGCTAACTTAGCGTTGGTTAAAACCTATACGGACGCACTTATAGTTGCAATGGACATTACAATCCAGGAAGCTTTTCTTCCTCGTCTAGCGGTACACAATATTCCGTATTATGGGCTCTTTCCGATAGAGGCCCCTGAGTTGTCAAAGCGTTGGGCAAACGTTCTTGGTAAAATGGCCTTCCGGTTTGTGATGTCCCAGTATGGCGTTCGGGAGTGCGAAAAACACAACCTCCAAGCAAGTTACTTACCTATAGCAGTGGATACAGATTCTTGGAGGCCACCAGTTCCAGAAGAGAAACAAATGCTTCGTGCTGCGATGGGAATCGGTCCAGACGACAAGGTTATCATTACGATTGCAGATAATCAGGAACGTAAGAACCTCTCAGCCGCGTTTCAGGCAGTTGAGCGTTTGTGTACTCAACATGAGAATATCTACTACGTCCTGGTCACACGAACCGACTCTCAAGTTGGTTGGATGCTAGACGATTTACGAGAACGCCATCACCTTATGGACAATACAATGATCTTCAAGCGCGGGATGCCATTCAAACGTCTCTGGACCTTAGGAGCGATGGCTGACGTAGCCCTTTTCACGAGTAAGGCAGAGGGAGTTTGTATGCCGGCGTTAGAAGCTATGTCTATGGGCATACCTGTGGTAGCCCCCCGGCATACATCTTTTGGAGAGCATCTAGCTGATGGTCGGGGCTTAATGTGTGATATAGCCTTTGTAGACGAAGGTCCCTTCGGGAACGAGTATCGTTACTATGTAGACGTTGAGTCTGTTACAGAGCAGCTCGAACAAGCCCTCTTTAAGCCGTTAGATGGATTGGTACCTAGTGCTCGGGAATATGTAGTTGCCCGTACGCATAAGAAAGTAGCCGATGTCATTGCACCGCACCTTAGTTGATGTTGTAATTCCCGTATACGGGCAAGTTGAACTGCTTACTAGATGTCTGGCGGCCCTTGGTACCCGAGACGATGTAGCAATTTTTGTCGTCGACGACGCCTCACCAGACCGCAAAGCTGTTGAAGCTGTTTGCAAGGGTGAGAATGTTCGGTACTATAGGAATCATGCTAACGCTGGCTTTGCAGCTACGTGTAACAGGGGAGCTAATAAAGGAAGCGCACCCTTAATTCTGTTCCTAAACTCCGACTGCATCCTGGAGTGGAACGCAATCGACGAAATGTGCAAAGAGATGGACGATCCGATGGTCGGAGCGGTAGGACCTTTACTGACCTTTCCTATGGACGGTAAGATGGGTCCTGGAGGAAAAGTACAGCATGCTGGAATGGCGTTTGACATTAAAGGGAAGCCGTTCCATGTCCACATTGGCTGGGATGCGAGCCATCCACGAGTAGCTACCAGGAAAGAGATGAACTGTGTTACCGGATCGTGTATGCTTACGCGACGGCGTACCTTTAAGTATATTGGGGGGTTTTCGGAGGCCTATGGACGGGGGACCTTTGAGGACGTCGAGTATTGCTTAAATGTCAAAGCCTGTAAGCTAAAGGTTGTGTACACTCCAAAGGCACGGGCAGAACACTATGTAGGTTCGTCAATTATAGCAGAGGGAAAAGGCTTTCCTTTAAGGCAGAACTTTGAGATATTCAAGCTACGTAACCAGGGCCGTATTTTGTGGGATGAGTATTTATATTGGTGACCTATGGACATCATCTACCCTTATAGCACACCCCAAATTCTAACTGAGGCTGTGTACGCTACGTACAACGGTTGGTCAGGCTCGGCCTCTCCTGAGCAACTAGAAGCCGCCTTTGTAATGTCTGAGGAAAATGCAACTGCAGAGCTAGGTTCGTACCTACTACCGACAACCACGACAGGAACCGCTACACTGCCGATCCTTGACCAAGTCTTGGTGCTTCCATACGGACATGTATCTTCTGTAGCTGCTGTTCGTGTAGTTGCCCATCAGTACGGACAGTGCGAGGATGTCTTCACCGCTGGCGTTTCTTGTGCCTATATCCTTGACGAGTATGCTGGCATTATTTCCCTGAGGGGTTTGGGTAGTATATGTCCTTGCGCGTATCAAGGACCCCCTCCGTACAGAGTGGAGCTAGTTTTCACTTCCGGGCTACCTGCTGGCAAAGCAGTCTCTACACCTAACATTCTACACGCTCTAACTATAGCGGCTCAACTTGCTTTAGAGCAGATCATAGATCCTGCCGCAGCCGAAGGGGGACCCGGTGACCCGGGAGTACAGGCATGGCGTAGCCTTGGGTACCAAGAGCAACGTACTCCCTTAAGGGATACCGCGTTTGGGAGTTCGCCTCGTGCCAACTACGCTGCTCGTTTACTCGGGCGGTACAAAGTCCGGCGGGTAGGAAAAGCGGGATGGTAGGACTAAACTGTCGCTTACGTATTTGGCGTATTGGAGAAGATACTCCTGACGAAGTAGGCGGAGCTGTACCTAAGGAGAAACTCATTTATCAGGACGTCCGAGCACGTATCGAGGCTATCGCGGTAAAGATGGAACTACTTCAGCAAGGAATTGAGACACTCCGTCTCTGGAAGGTAATGGTTACACCACAGACGCTTGTAGTCCAGGAGCGCGACGAGATTGAGTTAACTGCTCCTGTGGGACATAAGTTACTAGGCGTTCGCCTTCGTGTGATAACTGTTCAAGAAGATTCTCTGCACCCTCGAGACGGGCGTGGGCATATTGAGTTGGCAGTATCACGGGTTTACAAAGGACGGACTCTAGCATGAGAGTACGTATCACTACTAAGGAAGCTATCATGCCTCCCGACCTGTCCCACAAGGTGACAGTCGCTCTTGCGGAAGTCCTGAAAGAAGTTGTTTGGGAGTACGGAGTGCCTGCTGCTCAAGAAGCGGCTCCAAAAAAGACTAGGGAGTTAGCTGACAGTATCCAAGCTGGTGAGGTAGTCATTACCGGACTGGGTAAGGTTAGGGCTTCGCTCCTTGCAAAGGCTAAACACGCTCGAGCGGTAGACCAAGGAGCAGGGGTCTTTGTGGGAGAGGAACCATGGACGGTAACTCCCAAGAAGAGTCGTGGACCTCGAGCACGCTTACAATTCGAGGATGGGTCCCTACACCTTAGTGCAGTAATCCCAGGACAGGAAGCCCAACACTTTATGCGGGCAGGGTTAAGGGCAATGAAGAAGCCCTTGCTTGCTACGACTCGGAAGTGGCTAAAGGTGGTCGCCAGTGCTAAACGTCGTTGATATCCAAACAGCCCTAATTAGTAAACTCAAAGCGAATACTTCTCTACCTACTGATATTAGAGAGCTAGGTTATCAAGGACGAGAGATTACGTATCCTAATGTCCGGGTGGGTAATATCTTTCAGGCACCCCGCTCTAACGGTAACTGTCATATAACTACGTCCGACGTTAGTTGGATTGTAGGAACGTTTTCAGAGCAGCCAAGTTCTATGGAAGCGTCTGATATCGCAAAGCTTATTACTGCTAGTTTGCTCGGGCACCAGCTAAAGCATGCAGCCTTTCGGACCCTAAGTATTGATGCTAGTGGGGGACAACCGTATCGATGGTCGCCGCAATTATGGCGTGTAGACATACGATGTATGGTGGTAGCATATGAAATCTAAGACTAAATCACCGCAGGCGTCACCTGGTCTCCACCAGAAGCTTGTCAAGGTAAAGTGTATACATAACTGCGAAGTTGTGCATACTATCGATGGCAAACGATATGCATTTGCTCCGGGACAAGAAGCCGATGTTAGTGAAACAGTATCGAAAGAGCTTCTTGCCTTGCAGTACGAGAGCGGTGGGTGCTGTGGGGGAGTTCCAAGGCAAATGTATAAGTACTTCACTGTGGAGGCATGAAATATGTCCCTGATTACAGGTACACCTGCGGGTACCATTACATCACAGACCGATCTGTATGTGGATGGCGCCCCCAACGTTTACTATCAGCTGGACACTGCCAACCTTTTAAACAATCCCGACTCCGACAGCTTCTACTGGGGTCTCTCTGCTACAGTAGCCGAGCCAGTCATCGAGCTGGGTTGTATTGAAGGAGTGCAGCTAGCTGATAATCTCACTATGAACGATGTACGATGCGATACGGCAGGCGACAAGGATACGATTCTGCGTCGTAACCGTCTTGAGCTTACACTCAGCATCAGTACCTTGTTCCCCCTTTCGACAATCCGTGATATCTTGCGCGGAGGTCCGGTAACGCTCTCAGGTAAAGTTGAGAAGATGGGCCTGGGCGTGATCAACAACCAACGGCGGTTCCGAGTCTACATGCCAAAGGTGTATGACGAGGATACCGGCGATTATGTTGCCTTTACGCTTCACAAATGTAAGTTTGTGGACGCGTGGCAGATCGCCTTCCGTTACGGTCAACAGTGGCAGATTACAAACATCAAGGTTTACGCGTACGCGCGCGATACCTTGCCAGCTGCCCAACAGTTCGCAACCGTTATCCGTGCCGACCCAAGCGCTCTATAGTAATCAGAGCCGCTCGGTCGTAGTAGTCCTAGCGAAGCATGAGTACGTAGTTTTACGTGCTTCGCTAGGACCGTGGTTGGTCCTCGAGCAAGCGAGACGGCAAGAAAAGGTTAGTGCAGAAAGCATTCGTACTTATCTAGAGCTGTGCAACCTACCCTTGCAAGAAGCATCCGGTCCAGAAATCATTCGAGCTTTTTTAGCTGTAGACGGTCTCAATACCTTGGAAGTGGACATACCTATGTTCAAGGTAGGAAGTCAAGGTAAGGACGACAAACCGGCTATTTGGGAATACCCACTACGTTGGGTAGTCTCTTGGGTACATATCTTAGCGTCGGCCTATCACTGGGAACGGTCTACCATTTTAGCTCTCGACCCAGACGAGGCGGCGTTCTACATCCAAGAGATTGCTCTTTCTGAACAGTTAGATGCAGAGTTTGTGTATTCGTTATCGACAATTGCGTACCCGTTTGATGCCGCGTCAAAGACATCACGGTTTCAACCTATGAGGAGACCTGGATGGATGCAAGTATCCCCACAACCAAAGCAGGGCAAAGTGCTCAAGTCGATGCTCCCAATGGGGCCGATTCTCAGGGCCAGCGACGGGACTTTTCATTAGAAGAGGCGTTTGAGTTCTTTGAGCTGATCAGGCCATACTCAGCGTCCCTAAAAGACAAGAGCCCGGTCGTTAAGGTGTTGAAGGAAATCCAACAGCGTAACCCGACAGATATCCTACGGCTGTTACAGCTAGCCCGCGGCGACGAAGACTTAACAAGTATTGCGGTACAAGCTATTGATGATAGCTTGTCGTTATCTTTAGAGACCTTGAGCTTTTTGGACAGTACCCAAATGGCAGAGTTAGTGGAACTGGGGTTCACGTTGGGGGTTCTGGAGTAATATGGCAGACGAAGGCGAAGAAGCCCTTTTCGATATTTTAGGCGTCCAGATTACTGGAGACGCTACTGACTTGCTGGAAGCTATTGAGCAGGCACGACAGGCGGTCTTAGCGGCTCGTGAGAAGCTAAAGATAGAACCTGATAAGGGGACGACGGCTGCTTGGGAGACTTCAGCTAAAGCGATCGCGTCAAGCATTGTCAGACTAGGAGAGACGCTTCGTGAGCAAGGAGCAGGTATCGATCGAGTCTTTGCAGCTCTACGCCAATCGCTCAAGTTAACACAAGGCGAGGCTTCCCAAGTATTCAATGCTTTGAAAGATGCTGGGAGAGCAGCTACTGAGGCGGGCAAGACGGCCGGGGAGGGTTTCAAGGTCTTGCCTTTAGAGAGGTACGAGCAAGCCCTCGAACGGCAAGCTATTCGTCTTCGAGAACTGAAACAACTTCAAGCTGAGCTTATTGCTATCATTGGTAAAGGTCAAGGTGGTGAGATTGCTCCGTGGCTTACTAAGGGGCCAGCCTTCCAGCAAGTGAGTCAGCTGTTTCCTGGAACGCAGGCAACGGTTGAAGGACTGGAGCAGGCAGAACGGAAACTTCAGGGTATTGTCAACTTCATAGAGCGTTGGCAAATGGGCCTACAGCAACTAGGAGACCTAGCTAGAACGCTTACAGCTGAAGAAGTAGAACAGCGTGCTAACATTGCCCTCACGACCGAGGCAGTTCATGCCCGACAGGAGGCCTATAAGGCTCTGGAGAGAGCGGCCACTGAGGCTGGTCGGAAGGGGGAGTGGAGAGAAGCTAACAAGCTACGAGGCCAAGCAGAGGCGGTCAAACAAGAGATCGCAGAGCTAACAGATGCTTGGATGCGACTCCATGCTGAGATGGCACGTCAGGTCCAAGCAAGTTTCGGAGGCGAGACCCCATTTACGGTCGCACCTTCTCTAGTTGGATCGCGTGACCCAAATGAATACTTTCTTGCAGCCCTTCGGCAACAGTTAGGGATTCAAGGTATCGATGTCAATGCTGCCTTTAGGGTCATGGGTATGGAGATGGACGTCTCGTCCGCAGCGGCCGACTGGGGTAACGCTATGCACACCCTCGCTCAGTCGTCTCTGTCGACTATGGCTGGCGTTGTAGAGGAAAACGTTACTGGCAAGATTGGGCAGACGTTTATGGCCGGGAAGGCTGACCTAGTTCTTAAGGATGCGGTAGTCGACTTCAAAGCAATTGATGCCGACCTTGCTAACACTTTACGTCAGTACGCATCTGGAGCTATTAGCTTTAATCAGTTGCTTGACGAGCAAGCTAAAAAATATATCCTCCAACTAGAATCGTACAGACAGCTTCTCGGCAAGCCAATGGCCCAGCTTGCGTTGCTCCCCGGAAAGGGGGCTGGATTTGCTTCAACGGCTGAGGCATGGGCGGCTGCGCAGAAAGAGATACAGTTTGCGCCAGGCCAGGGAAGCCTGGTAGGTGCGAACGTATTGAATCTCCCCGAACTCCCTAAAGGTATTACCCCCGCGTTTGGAGTGCTTGAGGAGAATGTTGCTATCTCGCGGCAAATGCTAACCCAGCAGGCAACCTCGGAGCGTATGCTTACGCTACTGAGTAAGATGAGCTTGATTTCGCAACAAGAGCTTGAGGCTGCTCGGCAGCAAATTATTGCAGAGAAGGAGCTTGAGAGGAGCCAGCAGGAGCAACTTGAAGCTGCGACTAACAAAGCGATACAAGAAGGGAAGGCTACAGTAGCTGCCCGTGAAGCTGCTGCAGAGCGGCAACGGCTTATTGCAACAGCTGGGACGCCGGAAGCCCAGGCGCCTTTTCTTGGGCCCGAAGTTAGCACCGGTACGCTCGAGGACCGAGAGAGGCGGCTAGGAGTACTGCAACAGGAGCTACGTCTCAAGAAAGCACTTCTTGAAGAAGAGGACAAGCTCTATAGAGCGCAGCAACGTGCTGTATCCCAAGTGGGTGAGGAGAAGAAGAAAGCTGGACTGATCGACGACGATCAGTCTAGGGCAGCTGCCAAGCGGGCAGCAGATATTCAGATCCAACGAGAGTTAGCGGCTCTGAGTATACGACAAAGATCCCGAGCAGAGGTACAACGCGAAGTAGGTCTCTTGGAGCAAGCGGTCGCTAAGCAGAAGGGGTTGGTACTTGCCACACAAAAAGAGGCCGAGCTGCGTGCTCAGCAGATTACGCAGCCGATACAAGACGAAGTTACTCACCTCGGACAGGCTATTCAGCAGACGAAAGCCCATACCCGAGAGCGGGAACAAGCTATCAATAAGGCACGTGACTATGTTACCCAGCTCAAACAAATGACGCAAGCCGAACGTGAGGCAGCAATCCAAGCAGCTGCGCCTGCCGCTAGGCTAGAAAACCAGGCCGCGATCAATGCACGTATTGCAGCTGAAAAGGAGCTTGCCTCTTCTATAGCTAGAAGCGCAAAGGCGTCGAACGAAGAAGCTGCCGCTCTTGCGAATGTAATTAGGCAACAACAAGGAGCAGTTACTACCGCACGAGAATACGAGGCGACAACTGAAGCAGTCCTGAGGGCGAAGCAGCAGGAAGCAGCTATTCACAACTCAGTTGCAACTTCGTATACGAATGCAGGTAACAAGCTTAAAGGATATATTGGCAGCGCAACTAGAGAGGCAGGGAACGCTTTGGACTGGCTTGCAATGAAGACGCGAAACGTCTTTGTTGGGTCCTTCCTTGCTCAGTTTGCGTATGGTATTATAGGAGGTATTCAGCAGGCCTTTCGGACAGCTATTGATTATACGAAACGCCTTGAGACTGAGTTTGCGCGTCTACGGGTGCAGGTTGCTGCAACCCAACAAGTGCTGGGAGCGTCTGCAGGTTCTATTGAACAATGGGAAGATGCTATTAAGCGGCTCCAGAAACGCTTTGGGATACTTACCTCTGCCGAGCTTGCTCAAGCCTCTTACTCGATCCAGCAGATAGGCCGGGAGTACGGGTTAACCTTTGAACAGATGATTGAGATCATGGAAGCGGCCTCAATCTTAGCTATTACCAACTCAAAGGATGTCTCTGAAATGGCGCAGTTGATTGCCCGAGCAGTCCGGGAGGACTTGAGGGGGTTGAATGAGTATATTGGTAAGGTTAACGACGCCGACATAGCTAACGAAATGCTTCGTATGGGGCTTCGGGGTAAGTTCGAAGACTTGTCAGACGCCGAGCAGATGCAAGTACGATACAATCTTATAATGGAACGGGCTACGCGTAGCGAGGAAAAACTAGCTGAGATTCTATCAACTACTGAGAATCGGCAAAAGGCTAGTACAAATACCCTTCTTGACGCCTCCGTCGTACTTGGGGGACTTAATACTTTGTGGTCTGCTTTCCTTGGACTGCTTAGCGACCTTGCGCCCGTCTTGGGAGCTGTAAAGTATGTACTTGACAGCGTGGTGGCAATGCTCCTTATCGGTACTAGCGTCTTCCCAGCCTTTACGAAGACACTCATCTCCTTCACGACAGGGCTACGAGAAGGGCAAAGTGTCCTTGAGGCACTGCAAAAGGTCTTCAAAAACTTCAAGGATTCCTGGCAAGAGATAGTTGCTAGCCTTGTTCCCAAAGAGGCCCTTCTATCTGCAGCAAAGTCCTTTATTGGCTATGGCTCGATACTTGTTGAGGTGTACGCTGCTATTGCCGAAGCAGCTCTCTATGCCTCATATGTAGTGATAATGGGATCTAAGGAAGCAGCTAGAGTAGCCAAAGAGGACGCAGATAACCTACGAAGAAGCTATTATGAGGCGACTGCTGATGTCCTAAAGAATCTCGAAGATCTCTACGATGCAACTATAAGGGAACGGACGACTGCCCCCCCAGACGTCAAGACACCAGAAGGTTACCCAGACCCCAACGAACTTCGAGACCTATTTGATACCCTTACAGAAGACTACGACAAGTACTCGGACGATGTCGACAAGGCAAATAAACGTCTCCGCAAAAGGCTAGACGAAGAAGAAGCGACCTGGCAAGACGATAGACGCGAAATGTGGTGGGAAGGCTTCATGCGTCTACTTGAGATGGAAGAGGAACTCGAGGAACGGCGTATCGAGATCAAAGAGGACGCAGTTGAGCGTCTTAAGGATGCTGAGGAGAAGTACAACGATAGCGTAGCGAAAGCTAAGAGAGACGCCGCCGAGCGAGAGGAAGACGCCCTCGCCAAAATGGCAGAGGAGGAAGCAGAAGACGCGCTCGATAGGCAAGAAGAAGAGGAAGACAATCTCAAGAAGCATCTTGAACGGATGCGAGATATCCAGGAGAAGTACTACTACCAACTCCTAGACGCTATCCAAGAACGAGACGCTCGTAAGGTCCTTACTACCATTCGTGATCGCAACTTAGCCCTTCGCGATGAAGAGGAACGGTATGCTGAGGACCTTACCAAAGAAGCTGAGAATATTGAGAAGAAGCGTCTCAAGCGCGAACGTGACTACGCAAAAGAGAAAGCCCGTAGGGAACGGGACCTACAAGAACGGCTTGACGATCTTGCTGAGAACCTTGAAGAGCAACGGATAGAGATAGCAAAGGACCGAGACAAGCGACTTGCAGATGAAGAGGAAGAGTACGACAAACGAGTCGCGAAGCAAAAAGACCAGAACAAAGAACAGCTTGACGACTTCGACGCTCTGCATCGTAAACGTATGGACCAAATACGTGACGAGAATACAGAAGAGCTCCGAGAACTAAAAGACGGTCTCGACGGTCAAGTAATAGAGCATACAAATGCCTGGGTCGACAAGTATAAGGTAGATGCAATTTACTGGGACGCTGTAGCTGCTTTAATGAACTCGTATATCGGCCCGGGTGGTATTATGACTGCTATGTGGACTGCGTTCAACGAGATGATAGGGCGAGGGATACCAATTCCCGAGTTAGAGGTCCCAGTACTCCCCCCAACTGCTCCTCCATACGGTATTACTCCAACGATTGGGAGACCTCTCCGGTATGCAGAGGGTGGTTCCTTTATTACTAATGGTCCTACAACAGCAATGTTCGGCGAGGGTGCTTCTCCACATGAACTTGTGATGGCAGTACCACTTCCAGCAGGTGGAGCCTTACCAACTGCCTTTGGCTCTTTACCAGCGCAGCGGCTTGAGATCCGAGTGACTGCTGACGAAAACTTCAGTCAGCAGTTCGAGGACGCTGTTATCTTAAAGATCGCAGAAGTTGTACAGGACATAACACCTGTTAGAGGTCAGAGGTCTCTCTAATGCCATATAGAATGAATGGGACCGATCTTCTTCTACAACCTGAACGCGGGCGCTGGATGATCCCTAAGCAGCTCGACACCGACGGAAACAACCGGCCACTGTACCCAGGGGTCTGGCAGTTCGAGATGTACTGGGGCTTAATGTCTCATGCTGAGTACGAACAGATATTCGACTTCTGGGAGGGGACTTCTGCAAGTGGTACTGTAGTGGTAGAGCTTCCCGAGTTTGCAGGAACGGCGTACTCGCCCTTTAGAGGGTATACAGGGTGCACTTTGACAATGCCTGAAGAAGGTCCAATGTTTGAAGAGTACATCCAGAACGTAACTATGCAGGTGTTGAATGTCCGTCGTTGATACTTTGAGAAATCAAAGGCCACACGTAACAGAGGTTCACCTATCGATCTACTCACCTAGGACCCTTCTTGCTTGCCAAGTAAACGATGCTTCGATTACTAAGGGAGCCTACTTAATTACGTACGACAATGTCACTCTTGGCGCCTTTGCGGATGTACATGATGGGTTGACGATGTACGTAGGCACTACTCCTGGAGCACGAGATCGTGGAAGGATCCGGGTTAACCGAGCTGCTACATCAACTGTTATCCAGGTCGCCGAGAACGACCATATTCAATGGAGCGACAACCTATTCCTAACTGTGGTCGCGTTTCACGAGGTATGGGGTAAGTATCCACTAATTACTCTCGGAAGCGATAATAACCCATCGTACTACAAGGACTACGATCTTCAGTACAGCAATCAGAATAGTGTTATGGATCCTGTACTATGTATTGGGCCGCACCAAGCACTCTTTGTAGGCGATAGTATCAATTGGAGCTCCTCGGGGTCCTTCGACCCTAATGGCGGATCCCTTAATAGTTACGCTTGGACTTTTGAAGGAGGTACTCCTAGCTCGAGTACAGATGCTCACCCAGGAGAAGTTGTTTACAATACCCCAGGGCATTATACAACAAGACTGCGCGCCTTCAACACTGCCGGCAAGGATATGCTTACCTACCGACATGTCTCAGTCTATCTACGCCCATATGGTGCGGTGCAACGATGGTCGTTAGTCGGGGCCCCAGATGGAGACCGTGAACGTGGTGGGTGGCAAGTCCGTTTCCGTGTCCGAGAAGACATTGATATTGTTGAAGGTTCACTAGTAGTCCTGTTTTGTGAGGACTGGTACGGGAGCGTCAAGAGTACTGAACAGTCTTCTCCTTTGTTCGTTGGTTACATAAAAGATGAGTCCATTAGGTATGACGCCATCACGTCTAGTGTCGAGTTTACTGCTGTCAGCGTTACGGGTATTATGTCTGGCCGGGAAACGTTTTCGGCAGCCTTAGACTCTACTGCGGTCACCGGAAACTGGACACAGATGCCAGA
>Ga0214473_10005313_pt1 | contig 15446 bp, 13 predicted proteins | sample RVTome_7_FD_203509 | JGI IMG/M metagenome (GOLD analysis project Ga0214473, IMG submission 203509) | Soil microbial communities from uranium-contaminated site in the Upper Colorado River Basin, Wyoming, United States - RVT98D197 | ecosystem: Environmental > Terrestrial > Soil > Contaminated >... | reverse complement strand
CAGCGGCTGGACGGCCGCTTCGAGAACCTGCGCCGCTCGCTCGCCGGCGACATCCGGCCCGGGATCGTGCGGGTTGACAATCGCCGCGCTCGTCTTCGCCATGCCCGAATTGTCGCCGTGATTGGCTCGTTTCTGCCAGATGTTCGCCGTGGGGACATTACGCCGGAACGAACCACATCTAGAGCACCTTGCCGGGGTTGAGGAGACCGGCCGGGTCGAGCGTCTGCTTGATCGCACGCATCAGCTCGACCGACCGAGCGCCGCGCTGGAGCTCGAGCCAGCGCTTCTTGGCCAGTCCGGTGCCGTGCTCGCCGGTGATCGCTCCACCAAGTCTGAGCGCGGCGCGGTAGATCGCGTCGCGCACTGAGTCGATCTGCGCCTCCGCGGTGGGATCGTCGCGATCGAGGATGTACGTCGGGTGCAGGTTGCCGTCGCCGGCATGGCCGAAAACCCCCACGCGCATGCCGCGCTCGGCGGCGACGCGCGCGATGGCGTCGAGCATCTCCGGCACCTTCGAGCGCGGCACGGACACGTCGTCCATTCGCGCCGCGCCCATCTTCTCGAGCGAGCCGTGCGCTTCTCGCCGGGCCTGGCGCAGCCAGTCCGCTTCCTGCGCATCTGCGGCGCGCAGCACGGATGTCGCCCGCGCTGCCGTGCACGCCGCCTCCGCCGCAGCCAGCTGGGCCTCCGCGGCCGCTCCCCCCAGGTCTGACTCGACCATCAGCATCGCGCCGGCCGTGCGGTCGAGGCCAAGGTGGTGGACGTCGTCGACGGCGGCGATGGTGAACGCGTCCATCAGCTCGAGCGTCACCGGCACCACGCCCGCGGCGGTGATCCCCGCAACCGCCTCGCCCGCGTCGTGCACCGTGGCGAAGAACGCGATCAGGGTCAGCTTGGCCGGCGGCAGCGGCAGCAGTCGGACGGTCACCTCCGTCACCAGCCCGAGCGTGCCCTCCGACCCGACGAACAGGCCCGTCAGGTCGTAGCCGGCGACGTCCTTCTTGTTCTTGCCGCCGGTGCGGATGACCGAGCCGTCGGCTAGCACCACCTCCAGACCCGCCACCCAGTCGCGCGTGACGCCGTACTTGACACAGCGCAGGCCGCCCGAGTTCTCGGCCACGTTGCCGCCGATGGTGCACGTCTCGTAGCTCGCCGGATCGGGTGGGTAGAACAGGCCGTGCTCGGCGGCGGCCTTGCCGAGGTCGGCGTTGATCACGCCCGGCTGGACGGTCGCGGTCAGGTTGGCGGTGTCGATCTCGAGGATCGCGTCCATCTTGGTGAATGCGACCGTCAATGCCCCGTCCACGGCGACCGCGCCGCCCGACAGACCCGTCCCGGCGCCACGGGCGACGATGGGCACGCCCGCATCGGCCGCGAGTCGGACGATCTCCTGGACCTCGCCGGTGTTGCTCGGGAAGACGACCGCCAGCGGCCGGCCGGCGCGCAGGAAAGCCGTCTCATCGAAGCGGAACGCCTCCGTGTCGGCGCTATCGGTCAGGATCCGCAGCCCCGGCAGCTCTTCGCGCAGCTGGTCGATCAGCGTGGCCATCGGGTAGAGGCTAGCGGGATCAACGATCATCGCGCCGTGATCCGTCTGTCGGTCGCGCTGTTCCTGGTCCAGGCCGGTTTCCACGGATTCACCGCGTCGATTCCGCTCGCACTGTTCCGCGCCGGGCGGCCCGACCCGGAGATCGGCGCCATCGTGGGCATTGCCGCGCTGGTCCAGATTGGAGCCGCGCTGGCTGGCGGCGCGCTGATCGACCGTTTCGGCGCGATGCGCCTGTTCGTCGTCGGCGGGCTGTGTTACCTGGTTGCGGCGGCACTCCTTTTCCTGACCGGCGTCGGACCGGAGGCGACCGTCGCGGTCGTCGTCGCGCGCATCCTCCAGGGGACCGGCATCGGCTTGGCGCTGCCGTCGGCGCTGTCGCTCGTGCCCAGCCTGGTGTCCGCCACGCGGCGCGGGGTTGCCATCGCCACCGCCGGATCGGCGCACAACCTGACCCTCGTGATCCTCCCGCCGCTGTCGATCGTCGTCCTCGACGCCTATGGCCTGCAGGGAGTGACGGCGCTGGTCGCCGTGCTGGTGGTCGGTGCCATAGCCCTCGCCCTGGCCCGGCCGATCACCCCGCGCGAGGCGGTCGAATCGAACCTCGAGGCCGCCAAGCGACGTTTCGGGTTCGCGTACCGCAGCTCGTGGGCGGCCCCTCTCGCGGTGGTCATGCTGTTCGTGCTCCACTGGGGTGTGCTGACCGCGTATCTACCGCAGCGGTCGGAATCGGCCGGCGCCAACATCGGCCTGTTCTTCGCCGCCGATGGTCTGTTCGTGCTGCTGGCGCGCATCCCGGCCGGCTGGATGGCCGACCGGATACCACCCATCTGGCCGGTCCTGGTGGGCATCGCCATGACCGGCGGCGCGGTGGCGTTGCTCTTTCCTCTGCCGACGACCGAGATTCTGGTCGTGTCCGGCACGCTGACTGGCATCGGCGCCGCGCTGATCGTCCAGCCACTGTTGCTGGCGCTGATCGCGCGCAGCGGCGACGCCGACCGGGGCAGTGCCTTCGCGCTTTTCAATGCCGCCTTCGCCGCGTCGATCGCAGTGGGCACGATTGGCACCGCTCCGCTGATTGGCAGCCTGGGCTTCGAGACGCTACTTGCGGTCGCGCTCGGCGGCCTGGCCCTCTCGGCGGTGGTCGCGCTGGCTGACGGAGGACTGCGCCACGCCGTCAACTCCGGGGCTCAGCCGGGCGCGCGGCTCGAGCCGGCGCAGGAGGCGGGCACGCCGATCGGCCCCTGAAGTCACTGCCTCCCGGCCCTGCGACAGCATTCCGGGGGGACGGATATTCTGGCTTCCCGATGAAGATAGGTGTGGTGAGGGAGCGCGCGCCGAACGAGCGGCGCGTGGCACTGGTCCCCGACGCGCTCAAGGCGCTGATTGGCGCGGGCGTCGAGGTTCTCGTCGAGCGTGGTGCGGGCGATGCCGCAGCCCTGCCCGACGGGCTGTTCACAGCCGCCGGGGCGAAGGTCGTCGACCGCGCCGATCTCTACCGCGACGCCGACGTGATCGTGCGCGTCCAGAAGCCGGCTGCAGACGACGTCGCCTCGCTGCGCAAAGGCCAGGCCGTGGTCGGGCTGCTCCAACCGTTGCTCGAGCCCAAGCTGATGGAAACGCTGGCCAAGCAGGGCGTGACCGCGATCAGCCTGGACGCGATCCCGCGCACGCTGTCGCGCGCTCAGCCGATGGACGTGCTCTCCTCGCAGGCCAACGTCGGCGGCTACCGCGCCGTGCTGATGGCCGCGGAGGCCTACGGCCGCTACTTCCCGCTGCTGACCACTGCTGCTGGCACTGCCCGGCCCGCGAACGTGCTCGTGCTGGGCATCGGCGTCGCCGGGCTGCAGGCGATCGCCACCGCGCGCCGCCTGGGTGCTGTCGTCAAGGCGTACGACGTCCGCTCAGAGACCAAGGAGCAGGCCGAGTCGCTGGGCGCCCAGTTCATCGTCCTGAAGTCCGTCGCCGACGCGAGCGGCGCCGGCGGCTACGCGCGCGAGCTCACGCCGGAGGAGCGTGCCGCGCAGCAACAGGAGCTGAACAGCCACATCGCCACCATGGACGTGATCATCACCACCGCCCAGGTGCCCGGCCGCCGGCCGCCGGTGCTGGTCACGGCCGACGCGGTCAAGGGCATGAAGCCCGGTTCCGTCATCGTGGACATGGCGGCCAGCGCGCTCGGTGGCAACGTGGAGCTGTCCAAGGCCGACGAGCGAGTGATGACCGACAACGGCGTGACCATCCTCGCCCCGACCAACATGCCGGCGACCATGCCGGCCGGCGCCAGCCAGTTCTACGCGCGCAACGTCTCCACCTTTTTGCTCCACTTCCTGAAGGACGGCGCGCTCAACATCGACCCCAGCGACGAGATCACCGCGGCGACGCTCATCACTCACGACGGCGCAGTGGTCCAGGCCGCTACCAAGGCGCTGCTCGACAAGGAGGCCGCGTCGTGACCCCTGACGACCTGCTCAACGCGATCGCCATCTTCGTGCTCGCCATCCTGGTCGGCTTCGAGGTCATCAGCAAGGTGCCGGCGACGCTGCACACGCCGCTGATGTCGGGCACCAACTCGATCCACGGCATCGTCATGGTCGGTGCGATGCTCATCGCCGCCGCGGCGGACAACCCGTTCTCGTACGGGCTGGCGTTCATCGCCATGGTCTTCGGCGCTGCCAACGTCGTCGGCGGCTATGTGGTCACGGACCGGATGCTGCAGATGTTCAGGAAGCGCGAGCCCAAGCCATGAGCCAGGACATGATCGATGCCCTGGTGTTCCTGGCCTGGCTGGTCGGCGCAGCGGCGTTCGTGCTCGGCCTGCACCAGATGAACAGCCCGGCCACGGCGCGGCGCGGCAATCAGCTGAGCGCGGCGGGCATGACCCTGGCCGTGATCGCCACGTTCCTGTGGCTGCTGTCACGCCCGGGCGGCCTGAGCGTTACGGCCATCGCCATCATCGTCGGCGGCTTCGTCATCGGTGGTGGCGTTGGCCTGTGGATGGCGCGCCGCGTGGCGATGACCGCGATGCCGCAGCTCGTGTCGCTCTTCAATGCCGTGGGCGGCGGTGCGGCGGCGCTGGTGGCGATCGACGACTACGTGCACATCGTCGGCACGCCGGAGCTCGTGGTCGCCACTGCGATCTTCGTCGTCCTGGGCGCGGTGATCGGCTCGGTGACCTTCTCCGGTTCGCTGATCGCGTCGGGCAAGCTCCAGGGCCTCGTGCCCGGCCAGCCCATCACCTTCCCCGGGTCGCGCCTGGTCACTGCGCTGACCGCCCTGGCGGCCGCGGCTGGACTGGTTGTGCTCGTCCTCGCTGCCGGCGGCCTGCTGGCGCTGACGCCCGAGTTCCAGCTGGCGGTGCTGGGGCTGATCGTGGTCGCCGCGCTCATCTTCGGCATCACCCTGGTGCTGCCGATCGGCGGTGCCGACATGCCGGTCGTGATCTCGCTCCTGAACTCGTTCACCGGCACCGCCGCGGCGATGGCCGGCTTTGTCGTCGGCAACCCGGTGCTGATCATCGCCGGCGCGCTGGTCGGTGCCTCGGGCGCCATCCTGACCAAGCTCATGGCCGACGCCATGAACCGCTCGATCCTGAACATCATGGTCGGTGGCTTCGGCACGGGCGACTCGGGCGGTGCGGCAGGCCCGGGCGGCACCGGCGGCGAGGTGCGCGCCATCGGCATGGACGACGCTGCGATCCAGCTCGCCTACGCCCAGAAGGTGATCATCGTGCCCGGCTACGGCCTTGCCGTGGCACAGGCGCAGCATGCCTGTCGCGAGCTGGCCGACCTGCTCGAGGCGCGTGGCGTCGAGGTTTCGTACGCCATCCATCCGGTCGCCGGGCGCATGCCGGGGCACATGAACGTGCTCCTGGCGGAGGCGAACGTGCCTTACCCCCAGCTCAAGGAGATGGACGAGGTCAACCCGGAGTTCGCCCGCACGGACGTGGCCCTGGTCGTCGGCGCGAATGACGTGACCAACCCGGCGGCGCGGAGCAACCCGCAGAGCCCCATCTACGGCATGCCGATCCTCGATGTCGACCACGCCCGGAGCATCATCGTCATCAAGCGCTCGATGCGCCCCGGTTACGCGGGCATCGACAACGAGCTCTACACGGATTCCAAGACAGGCATGCTCTTCGCCGACGCGCGCGAGGGCCTGCAGCAGCTGGTGGCCGCGGTCAAGCAGGTCTAGCAGGCAGCCACGCGGTCAAGTCGCGCGCGGCGGGTGTAAAGCCGCGCGACGGGTGCATATCCTTTGAGCGCATGGCGGGTCGAGTGGCGGTCGCGCGGTTCCTGAGTGCCATCGCGCTCTTCGCGCTGGCGTTCATGCTCAGTCCGCATCGCGTGGGCGCGCAGGGCGAGGCGGTAATCACCTCTGACGGGCCACTTACCCAGATCTTCATCTCGAGCGACCTGAACTGCCAGGTCGCGTACCTCGGCGACGCGAACTACGAGTTCTTCCCGGGGACGTCTACCCAAGGCTCGTGCGGCACCTTCCTGGCCATCGGCGGGACCCTCTATGGCCCCGCCTTCGTGCCGTCAGGCAGCTTCAGCTCGTACACGGCGTGGACCAGCGTCAGCCAGGCGCCGGTGGCCGGCAGCGGCACGCGAACGGACCCATTCCGCATCTCGACCGTGGTCGACGCCAGTGGCGCCGCGCTGCGGGTCGAGCAGATCGACAGCTACTCCATCGGCAGCCAGTCGTACCGGACCGAGGTGCGCATCACCAACCAGGGGCCGATCCCCGCCCAGGGTGCCCTGTACCGCGCCGGCGACTGCTACCTCCAGGAGGACGACGCCGGCTTCGGGCGCGTCGACGGGGGCGCGCCGGCGTGCATCGTCGCGCCCGGTGAAGGTTCGCGCATCGAGCAGTGGTTGCCGATAACCCCGGGCAGTCACTTCATGGAAGCGGGGTACTCCGACGTCTACGCCTGGATAGACACCCAGCAGCAACTGCCCGACACGTGTGCCTGCGAGTTCGCGGTCGACAACGGCGCTGGGCTTTCCTGGACGGTCAACGTAGGCCCGGGACAGACGGGCAGCTTCGTCCACGAGACGTTCTTCTCGCCGGTCGGTAGGGAGCCGGTGACGAATTCGTTGCGCAACTCGGTGCCGACCGTGATCAACCTCGACCCGGTGGTGGTCGCTCAGAGCGTAGCCATCACCGCGGGCGTGATCCTGCTCGTGCCCTTCCCCTCCGCCCTGTTCAACAACACCCTCGAGGAGAACTACGTTGAGGTGATGGGCTGGATCGCCCGCTTGCGCGCCCGGCTCGACCGGACCTGGGCACGCTTCGTCGGCTGGCTGCGGCGCCAGGTCGCCAACCGGCGGCAGCCATCGCCACCATCGCCACAGCTGCCAAGCCCGCCGGGCATGACTGATGTGCAGCCCTTCTTGGTCGCCGCGCCACCGCCCGAGCCAACTGTCGCACCACCGCCCGACCCGGGGGTTGCCGCTGCTCAACCGGTCACCGACCCATGGCAGTCGCCGCTGCGCATTGGAGGCTTCGTCCTGCTGACCGCTCTGCTCTACGCCTTCCTGGACCCGACCTTCGGCTTCAGCCTCGACTCGCTGGCGACGCTGGCAGGCCTCGCCATTGGGCTGTTCGTGATCCTGGTCGCGTACGGCCTGCCGCTGCTGGTGCTGTCGCGTGCCGACCGCTTCAGGCTGACCGTGCGCGCGTTGCCACAGACGCTGCTGGTGGGCCTGCTGTGCGTCCTGGTCAGCCGCTTTGCCGACTTCCAGCCGGGCTACCTGTATGGGCTGATCGTCGGCTTCTTCTTCGCCCATGGCGTTGAGCGGCGCCTCGAGGGCCGGGCCGAGGCCTTTGCCGCCGCCTCGTCCCTGATCGCGGCGCTGATCGCGTGGATCGTGCTGGCAGTGCTGCGCGGCTCAGGCGGCCAGGCCGGCGACCTGACCACCGCGCTGCTCGAGGCGGCGATGGTGACGATCGTCGTCGCCGGCCTGGAGAACGCCGTCTTCGCCATGCTGCCGCTGCGCTTCATGCCCGGCGCCCAGGTCTTCGCCTGGAACCGGCGGGTGTGGGTGGTGCTGATGGCGCTCGGCCTGTTCGGCTTCGCGCACGTGCTGCTGAACCCGGCCACAGGCGCCGGCTACCTGGCCGACACGACGCGCACCTCCTTCTTCACCCTGATCGTGCTGCTGGCGCTGTTCGGGCTGGCGTCGGTCCTGTTCTGGGCGTACTTCCGCTTCCGACCACACCGAGCGGCCGCTCCACCAAGTCAGGCCTCAGGATGAGCGAGCGTGTCGAGCGGCAGCTCGAGGTTGACGCGCCACGCGCTGCCGTGTTCGCACTCTTCGCCACGGCCGAAGGACTGCGCCGCTGGCTCGACGCGGCTGATCTCGAGCCGCGCCTCGGCGGCGCAGTTCGCGTGCGCCTGCGCGACGCGACCGCGACCGGCCAGGTGCTGGCGCTCGACCCGCCGCAGCACATCTCGTTCACCTGGGAGTGGGTCGGAGAGCGCGCCGGCGCACCCAGCGTGGTCGCCTTCGACGCGATCGAGCACGGCGCGCGCACGCACGTCACGCTGCGCCACGTCGGCCTGCGCTCGCGCGCCGAAGTCGAGCTGCACGACGAGCTGTGGCGCCACTGGCTGGAGCGCTTTGCCGCGGCCGTCCGCGAGCTGCCTCACGAGGTCGTCGCGCGCTAGCCCTTATACAGCGCCGCGGCGCGGCGCAGCTCGGCCGCGACCTCGTCGCGCAGCGTCTTGGGCTCGAGCACTTCCGCGTCGGCGCCCCAGCCAAGGATCCAGATGCGGATCTCGCGCATGCCCGCCACCTGGCCGCTCCACAGGAGCGAGCCGTCTTTCTGTGGCTCGAGCGACTGCGATGGGTGCCAACGCGTCTCCGCCGCGCGCTTGGCCACCGCAACAGAGAAGCGAATGACCACCCGCACCGGCTCCTCGTCGGCGATGACGTCCCAAGCACGCAGCAGCTCGCGTGCCGGCGATGTGCCCTCTGGCGCGGGGAATGTTTCCGGCGTGAGCGACGCGGAGAGGATGCGCTCCACCTTGTAGGTGCGCCGTGCCTTGCGGTCCTCGTCGTAGCAGATCAGGTAGAGCGCGTGGGTCAGCGCGGAGGGCTCGATCGCGAGCGGCCGTACGCGCGTCTTGCGCGCTCTCTTGGTCGGGTCGTAGACGCCCGCGTCGTACTCGATCTCGACCACCCGCCGGCCGGCCCACGCCTCTGCCAGGACGCGGAAGACGCGCGTGAAGCGTTCGTTCGGCGGCGTGGTCGAAAAGGCTTCAACGGTCGCCTCGATGTGCTGGGCCAGCACCGGCGGCAGGATCTGGGCGAGCTTGACGAAGGCGCCGATCAGCTCGGTGTCATGCTCGTCGCTCGCCTTGGCCAGCATGCGCGCCGCCAGGAAGAGGGTCGTCGCCTCGTGCAGCGTCAGCGCCAGCGGCGGCAGGAAGGCGCCGCCCTCGAGCCCGTAGCGCCCGCCGTCGTTCCAGATCGGCAACCCGGCGTCCATGTCCATCGCCAGCACATCGCGATAGACGGTCCGCTTCGACACGCCGATCCGGTCGGCCAGCGCCTGGGCGGAGATGCCGTCCGGGTGCTCGTGCAGGATCATGGCGATCTTGAGGTAGCGCGCCGCGCGATCCCACTTGCCGGCGCGGTCGGCCGAGGCGCTCATCGCGCCCACGGTAGCAACTCGACCTACCATCCGCCTCTGTGGCTCACCGACTGACCCGACCGATCACCACTCCCGCCGCGGCCCGCCTGCCGCACGAGTGGAGCCATCCCTTTGTGTCGCTTCTCTCCGACTGGGGCGCGCGCGACCCGTCCGCGGCGATCTGCAAGGCGGTGGTCATGGGCATCGCGCCCGATGCGCTGATCGTCGACATTACCCACGAGGTCGACAAGTACAAAGTCCGCCACGGTGCGCTGATGCTGTGGTGCGCGCTGCCGTTCATGCCCGTCGGCGCGCACATGGCAGTGGTCGACCCGGGCGTTGGCACGGCGCGCCGGCCGGTCGCCATCGAGACCGCGCGGGGCGACTTCCTCGTGGGACCCGACAACGGCCTGCTGCTCCCCGCAGCAGAGCGGCTGGGCGGCGTCGTGCGCGCGCATCTCATCGAGAACGCGCAGTACCGGCTGCCCGTCGTCAGCTCGACCTTCCACGGCCGCGACCTGTTCGCGCCCGCCGCCGCCCACCTGGCGCTGGGCCTGCCGCTCGAATCGATCGGGCCGGAGCTCCCCACTGAGTCGCTCGCGAACGTAGGTTGGACGCCGGTCGTCGCCGCGCCGGGAACGCTCGACACGACCGTCATCTACCGCGACACGTTCGGAAACCTCAAGCTGAGCGCGCTGACGGGGGACCTGCTGGGCGCGCTCGACGGCATCGCCCACGGCGACGATGTGGTGCTGACGGTCAATGACGCCGGCCGTCAGCGGCAGCTGGCGATGAAGTGGGCGCCGACGTTCGGCGAGGTCGCCCTGGGCGATCACCTGCTGTACGAGGACTCGTACGGGCGGCTGTGCATCGCCCAGAACCAGGGCAACGCGGCGCTCTCGCTGCAGCTCGGCGAAGGCGATCTGGTGACGATTGCGCGGCCGGCCGACCTCGCCGGAAACCTGGATCAGGCGGCGGGGTAAGCCGCTTCCGGCTCGAGCGGGGTGGGCTCGGTCGGCTGGAAATCGGATGCCAGCGCGATGCCCTCGGCGGCCGTGGCGATGCGGTTTCTGCCGGAGCGCTTGGCCGCATAGCAGGCGCGATCGGCAGCCATGATGAGCGCCGCGCCGTCGCGCCCGTCGCGTGGAAACGCGGCCACGCCGACCGAGCAGGTCAACCCCACGCCGCCGCCCTTGTCGTGATCGATATCGGCGACCGCGCGATGCACCTTGGCCGCCACCGTGCGCGCGCCGGTCAGGCCGGTTTGGGGCAGGAGCACGGCGAACTCGTCGCCGCCGAAGCGGAACACCAGGTCACTGTCGCGACATGACTCACGCAGTTGCGCCGCGACCCGCTGGAGCATCACGTTGCCCGCCTGATGGCCGTATCGGTCGTTGTATTCCTTGAAGTGGTCGAGGTCGACCATGAGCATCCCGAAGCGCGCGCGCTCGCCGACCAGCCGGGCAAGCTGCTCGGTCAGGGCGCCATGGTTGAGCAGGCCGGTCAGCCGGTCGGTCTCGGCTCGGATCTCGACCGCGCGGTGAGCCGCAGCGTTGCGCAGCGCGATCGAGACGTGCGCCGCGAACAGCTTGACCAGCTCGAACTCGTCCTCGCTGAACGTCGCCTCGGTGCCCAGGCGCTCGAGCGCGAGGGTGCCCTGGACGCGCTCGCCGCTGCGCAGCGGGGCGACGATCAGTGCGCCCGGGTGCTGTGGCGACCGAGCGACATGCGAGTCGTCCATCTCGTCGGGCACAAGTTCTGCTTCACCAGTGCGCAACACCTTGCCGCTGATGCTGGCGCCATCGTCCATGGACGCTTTCAGAATCTGCTGAGCGTGGACGCCGACGGCGAAGATCGGGTTCAGACGACCCGCCACGGGGTCGTGCAGCAGCACAGCAATGTTGTCAACGGCGACGAGCGTATTCAGGCGCTCGGCGATCTCCTGCAGCAGGTCTTGAGTGTCGAGCGTGCCGAGGATCGATTCGGTCACGCGCAGGAGCTCGCGCTGGCTGATGACCTGGCGTGCGAGCGCGTCGGACTGGGCGTGGAGTAGCTCAGTGACGTCAGCGTTGGCCATCGCCTGGGCAGCGATCGAGGCGTAGATCTCGAGCAGCCGCAGGTCGTCGGCGGTGAACTGGCTCAGCCCCAACTTGGCCAGGACGATGACGCCGATGACCACGTCCTCGTACTGCATTGGCGCCAGTAACAGCGACTCGTCGAGGTCATCCTCCGTGCCCGGGATCGTCTTGGCGCGCTTGTCGTGGGCAGCGTTGCCGACGTTCTGGGCGAGCCCGAAGCGCGCCACCCAGCCGGTGATGCCCTCGCCCACCTTGAGCCGCAGCTGCTCGCCGTTCTCCGACTCGTACTCGCCGACCTGGCCACGCCATGCGACCGGCTCGCAATCGTCGCCGACGACGCGGTAGACGCGCGTGTTGTGGGTGTCGATCAGCTGGACCAGCTCGGCGCAGATGGCTTGGCCGATCTCGGCCACGCTGCGCAGCCGCGTCAGTCGCGCCCCGAGCTGCTGGATCGATTGCAGCTGCGCCGTCCACTTCGCCATCTGGCTGTAGTCCTGCGCGCTGCGCATGACCGCTGCGCCCTGTCGGGCGAGCCGCCCGAGCAGCGCCAGGTCGGCCTCGGGCCACTCGTGACGCTCATCGTGGTAGAGGCTGAGCACGCCGAACACCTCGTTCTCGGAGATGAGCGGCGCAACGGCGATCGTATTGAAGCCCTCCCGCCGGATGGCCGTGCGCAGCTCGAGCGAGCGCGGATCCTCGCCGTAATCGGTCGCCGTGACGACCCGCCGCTCGCTCAGCGCCAGGGCGGTCAGCGGCCGCCTGGTGGCGTGCTCCAAGACCTGGCAGAACTCGACCGAGAGGTTGCGTGTCACCTGGGCGTGGAACGACCCGCTGGCGGTACCCAGGAAGACGCCCGCGTGCTGTGCGCCGAACGCCTCGACAGCGCTCTCCACCAACTGCTCGAGCACCAGGTCCGGGTCGAGGCGGGTGCTCATGTCGCCCTCGATGGACAGGAGCAGCTCGGCCCGTCGCTGGCGGCGGCTGATCTCCGCGAGCTGGCCGGCGAAAGCCACCGCGACGTCGAGCTGCGCGGCGACCGCACCGAGCAGGGCATGCTCGGCGGGTGTACGGGAGGCGATCGTGCCCGCCAGCAAGACGACACCGCCGGCGGCGCTGCCGGCTCCGAATGGCAGCGCGGCCTGGTAGCCGCCGTCCTTCTGGCGCGGCGCAGTCGTCAGCAGCGAGTGCCGGTTCGCGGCGCGCTGCGCAAGGCCCATGTCCGGCCGCATCGAGCCGACGAGCGAGTTCATGGTGCCATCGTGCGCGACGAATGCGGCCGCGCCGTAGCCCTGCTCGCGGCACAGCAGCTCGACGACTGCGCCAACCGCGGCCATCACGTCGCCATGCCGCGCGGCAAGCTCGGCCGAGCGCGCCAGCAGCCCGTTCGCGCCCGACATGCTCGCGCCGTTGCCGGCATGGCCGTTGATGCGCCCGCTGTCGCTCGCGGGGCTTGCCCGGCCGGTCTGGGCCAGAAAGCGCGCTATCTCCCGGCGCGCATAGCGCCGATCGCCGCGCGAATTGATGCGCAGGCAGGCCAGCACGCCCTGGTCGGTCCAGCTGCGGACGGTGTTGGCGTGCACGCCAAGGAGCCGCGCAGCGTCGCTGACGGTAAGGAAGTTCCCGCTGGCAGGGGAGCTCGTGGCAGACTCCAGACTGGTGTAGGAAATGTCAAGAAGTGCGATGACGAATGACTCGGCCCGAGCCTACTCAGCCGCACCTCACCCGCCATTGACACAAAGGTCCCACCTGCCGGTGGACTGTAGTGTCCGACCGACCGGGAGTCCTGACGGCCCCTAGCGGCGGGCGGTGATCCGAACGTAGGCCAGGGTGGCCAGTGCGGCGGCGAGCCCGACGCCGACCACGGCCACCAACGCCAGCAAGGGAGCTCCGACAAGCGGCGCGCCGGCGCCCGCGCGCGGGTCGAGCGGGTCAATGATCACCGGGCTGGGCGCCGGCGAGGGAACCAGCGGCGAGGGGCTCGCGCCAAACGCCGGGCTGGCGAGCAGAGTCGCCGCGAAAAGCGCCACGCCGGCGGCGACCGCCAGCAGCGTCAAGCCGGCCGCGATCAGCAACGCCGCCGTCGCCACGCGCCGCCGCGCGCCGCTGGCCAGGAGGCGCATCGCCGCCGGCCGGTCGAGCGCCGTCACGATGAGCGGCCGGCCCAGCCCCGCGGTCAGAGTCGGCTTGCCATCGCGCAGCTCGGGCCGGCCGCACGCGGTCACCTGCTCTACGGCCGATAGCTGCTCGATCGTCAGCCGCACGGGCGCATCCGGATCGAGACCGGCAGCCGCGTTGGCGAGGTCACCATGGAGCTCAGCCACCCGGCCGGTCGCCACGCGCGGGATCGCCACCAGGCCATCGCCCAGCGCGTCCTGGTCGAGCGCCACATACTCCGAGCGCGACTCCACCCCGAACGGCACCGCTTGGCGCTCGTCGGCAACCGTCCGCCAGCGGTTCGCGTCAACCGCCACCTCGAGCCGCGTACGGCGAAAGACGAGCGGCCGGTCGTTCTCGTCGGGGAACTCCTCTGTGCTGCTGATCCGGCCACTCACGCGGACGTAGACGGGCGCTCCCGCGGCCAGTTCCCGGCACTCCTCGAGGGTCACCTCGGGCGCGGCCGAAAGCAGCCGGCCCGTTCGGAAGCGCGGCCCCAGCGAGCGCAGGAGAAACGCGGCCAGCACCAGGACGGCGGCACCCGACAGGCCCAAGACGAGCGGCCAGGACATCTTCAGCCGGCCCGCCGCGGGGCACAGAAACACCCGGAGAAACCTTCACGAGGCGTGGACCTTGATGTGATCGCGGTCGCTAGCGTCGCTGCTGACCCCTCCGGGCTGCGCCAACCGTAGTCACGCGATTCGCACTCGGTCAAGAGAGTTGTCCACCGATTCGGCCGAATCGGGTGCACATATCCACCACATCTCCACACACGCGAACCGCGCAACCGTTCTCTGTCACAACGCGCGTCCGCTGGCCGCGTCGAGATAGACGTGCGTGCCGCCGTAGGTCGTCAGGTCCAGCCTGCCGGCGATCAGCGCGGCGTCGACGATGACATCGTTGTGCGCGGCGCGCCAGGCGACGTCGCCGTCGCGGCGCAGGGCGATCGTCTCGATCTCGGTCTGGAGCAGCACGTGTTCGAGGCGCGAGGATACGAGGACGGCCAGTGTCGGTGTCGCGCTGGAATGGCTCCAGGCCAGCGCTCCGGTGCGCGGCTCGAGCGCGTACAGGACGAAGCCGTACGTGACCAGCAGCAGGCCCGCCTCGTCCCACAGAGCGCCGGTCGGCTCATCGTAGATCGGCGACGCGAAGCGCGCCGTCCAGCCGCCCGCCGGGGACTCGACGTGCAGCTCCAGCCGGCACAGCCGATCAGGCTCGGGATCGACCAGCGGCCCGTGATCGGTCAGCGTTCCGATCGCCTCCGAGATCGCGAACATCCCCGGCCCGCCACCACTGCCCGTCCAGCGGTAGCGCGCGGCGATCCCGCCCGGGTACTGGACCGACAGCCGCTCTGCGTCAGTCCGCGGCGCGGTCACGCGCTGGTCGCGTTGGCCGGTTGCTGCTCGGGGCCCTGCTCCGGCGCGGCGGAGATCGGGGTGACGTTCGCGTTGGCCAGCACGCGCAGCGTCTGCGGGCCGACCGCGAAAACGGCGTTGGCCGTGCCCGCTGCGGCCCAGACGGTCTCGAAGCGGCCCAGGTCAGGGTCCATCAGCGTCCGGATCGGCGTCGGATGGCCGAACGGTGGGATGCCGCCGATGGCAAAGCCGGTCAAGTCGCGCGCCTCTTCGGCCGTAGCGCGGCGCATCCTGGGCTCGGTCAGCGCGTTCGCCAGCAGCGCCAGGTCGACCGTGTTGGCGCCGCTTGCCAGGACGAGGCACGGACGCGGGCCGCTGGCGCCCTCGGCGACGAAGACGAGGCTCTTGACGATCTGACCGACCTCCGCGCCGACGGCCGCGGCAGCCTCAGCCGCGGTATGGGTCGAGCGCTCGAAGAAGCGCACCTCGAGCGTCACGCCCTTGCGCGCGGCGGCGTCGATTACACGCTGGACGGAAGCCGGTGCCTGGGGCATGCGACCGAGTCTAGCGTCACCCCGATCGGGCGTAGTATTGACGCCAATCCAACACGGGACAGGGGAGCGCCACGGCGGCGCTGAGAGTGCGGCAACCACGCCGCAGACCCTCGGAACC